>OLQK01000826.1_pt1 | contig 26993 bp, 37 predicted proteins | sample 1672501 | NCBI WGS metagenome assembly OLQK01 (sample SAMEA3136693, study PRJEB25190) | human gut metagenome | biome: human gut; feature: human-associated habitat; material: faeces | place: Austria | collected 2013
TGGTAGCTGCCTGATGGCCGACATCCTGGAATGGGCCAACAACCACCCGTCTATCAAGGACGCCATGCTGGAGCGGCCTATTGATCTCACTTCCATGGACGGCATGACCGACTATGGGATTCCCTGCGTAAAGGCCAGAACCCTGACCATCGACGAGTTCCGCAAATACCGCTGCTACATCCCCCTGACGAGCAAGCCGTGGTGGACCGCTACACCTTGGTGTACGGACAACTCCCCGTACTCCGGCACCTATTACGCGTACTGCATCAACACCGACGGCTCCGTGAGCCGCAACAATGTCGGCTACGCGCTCTTCGCCCCGCGCCCCGCTTTTTATCTGAAATCCTCAATCCTTGTATCTATCAATGATGGAGCGCCGGATAAGGGAATCCGCGACTTCTCCGACACGGACCTTATCGACGAGCTGTACCGGCGGAGGAGGGAGAGCTATGACCCGGACTGAGAGAAGGGCGCTCCAGCGCAAGCGCCGTATCTTCGCGGCGAGAGCCGTTATCTGTCTGGTGGCACTTCTGGCCGTCATCACCCTGGTGCTTGCGGTGACAACGCCGACTGCCGCGGAGGGCGAGGCTGATGCAGGTTCCACCAAACCGCCGCGCGTTTCCATCACCCAGGAAGAAACTGAGCAGGCCAGCCGTGACCCCGCCGAGTACCTTGCAAAGACGCTCTACGGAGAGGCGCGCGGATGCTCGACCGTCGAACAAGCTGCCGTCGTTTGGTGCGTTCTGAACCGCGTTGACGATGAAAGCGGCCTGTGGCCGGATGACATCATCGGAGTGGTTACGCAGCCGAACCAGTTCTACGGATATGACCCGGACCTTCTTGCTGTTGTGGAGGACGTCCTGGCCCGCTGGGAAATGGAGGACATCTGCCTGGGCGACGTTGGGCGCGTCCTGCCGGAGGAGTACCTGTACTTCACCGGGGATGGCCGGGTCAACAGCTTTCGGGACCAGTACCAGGGCGGCAATACATGGGACTGGAGCCTGGATAGCCCGTATGAGGAATGAGTATGAAACTCACGCATCTTTCCTTGTTCTCCGGCATCGGCGGGCTTGACCTGGCTGCTGAATGGGCCGGGTTTGAGACTGTCGGTCAATGTGAGTGGGCGGACTATCCGACAAAGGTTCTGGAGAAGCACTGGCCGGATGTCCCCAGGTGGCGCGACATCCGAACACTCACAAAGGAGAGTTTCTATGAGCGAACAGGACTACGAACAGTTGACCTTATTTCCGGCGGCTTCCCCTGCCAACCTTTCAGTGTTGCCGGGAAGCAAGGAGGCAAGGACGACGACCGTTACCTCTGGCCTGAAATGCTGCGAGTTATACGAGAAATCCGGCCCACTTGGGTGCTTGGTGAGAATGTGCCTGGGATCGTCAATCTGGCACTCGACGAGGTGCTTGCTTCGCTGGAAGAAGAAGGATTTGAAGTGCAAACATTTCTTATTCCAGCTTGTGGCGTCGACGCACCGCACAAAAGAAACCGCGTCGCTATTGTGGCCCACGCCATCAACGGGCGCGGCCCTCTGCGGAGGAACGGCGAACTTTCAGACCTTAAAACGGTTTGCGGAACTGGGGATTATTACAGAGGAGGAGCGGAGGAACTTATCGCAAGGGAACGGCGGGAAAACAAACCCGACATTTCTGGAATGGCTGATGGGTTACGAGCAGAACTTCACGCGCCTTATCCCGACACCGAGGGCGAGCGACTACAAGGGCGCTGCGACGAACAGGTTTGCGGGGGGGGGGGGCACTATCGACACCAACTGAACGAACTGACAGAGGCAACGCCGTTTGGGATAATTGGCCGCCTGAACCCGGAGTGGGTCGAGTGGTTGATGGGGTTCCCAATAGGGTGGACAGAATTAAGTGCCTTGGAAACGCCGTAGTGCCCCAGCAATTCTATCCATTTTTCAAGTACATTCACGACATTGAGGAGGAGCTACATGGAGCGCGATGTTAAGCACGGGTGTTGCTCCTGCACCCATTACAAATTGCCAATGAGCAAAGAGCCTTGCAAGAGCTGTAAACGATGGAGCAGATGGGAGGACAAAGACCATGGCAAACCGATTGCAGGAACGCCGGTTGGCGCTGGGGCTGACACAGCCCCAGGTGTCGGCTCGGCTCAAAGAAGTAGAGGCCCGCGCGGACGTGGGAATGGTAAGCCGCTATGAGAAGGGCGTCTGCCTGCCTACGGAGGCGCAGCTCAAAGCCCTGGAGGAGCTTTTGGGCGAGAGCCGCATGGCTCTGTATGACCCCGAGGACCTGGACCTTCTCGGAGTTTTCCGGGCTGGTTCGGAACCGGTGACGCCGGAGAGCGAGGACAAGGCGACAGCTCCGCCTCCGAGCCATGCAGGGCGATTCCGCAAATGCTACCGCATCAGCCGGGAGTTTGCGGAGAGCCTGCCGGACGATCTCCTCCAGGTGTGCGGATATAGCTCCTGGCAGAGCTGGCACGATGCCGCCCTAAAGCGGCTTTTGGGCGAATATGCGGCCCGCATAAAGGCCACGAAGAAAGGAGGAAAAACAGCATGAGCGAGCAACTGGACAAGAAAAGCATCCTGGAGATGTCCATGGGCGCGATTCTGGAGAGAGTGGACTATGAGATGGGAAAGGTAATCGACAACATCCTCGACCTGAACACGAAGCCCACCGGAAAGCGGAAGATCACCGTCACGCTTGAGCTTATCCCCAGCGCCGACAGAAAAACCATCACCGTTCAGACCACGGCAAAGTCCAGCTTGGTTCCTACGGACCCCGTCACCACGAGCCTTTTTATCACCAATCAGCCCAACACTGGCGAAATGGTTGTGGCCGAGATGGTTCCCCAGGTCCCCGGGCAGATGGCCCTCGACGGCTCCGAACAGGTTTCCCCCAAAATCCTCAACTTCAAGCGGGCGTAAGCCCATAAACGAAAGGAGAATTTTCAATGTTGAAATCCGCGATTCAGTTCCTTGTGTCCCTCAAGGAGAACAAGACCTACGAAATCAACGGAGAAACCTACTCCGACAATGACCTGGTCCGCATCAAGCCTCACATCGACCGCCCTGCCAATCTCTCTGTTTCCGGCCTGGACAGCATCGTGAAGCTGGTTCGCAACGAGCTGGACATGGTCGAAAACCTCCCGGTATTCATCCGCGTGGATGGTGCCCGCCTGGTTTCTGTATTCACTACCTATGACAGCGTGATGTGCCGGGACAACCTCTACACCGCGAAGTGCGATGTCCCTGGTTTCCATGACGGCTTCCGCGAGCCTGAGAACGCCATCATCGAGCTTCGCAGCAAGTTTGAACCCGGCGAGGGCGTTGACTACCTCCTGGACCTCCTTTCCCGTATCAACAAGGAAAATGGCGTCAGCACCATTGACAACGGCGTGAGCCAGCAGGTAGAAGCCAGAACCGGCATCTCTCTCAAGCAGATGGTGCAGGTGAAGCCTCGCGTGAAGCTGCGCCCCTACCGGACCTTCCTGGAGGTTGAGCAGCCGGAGAGTGAGTTCATCCTTCGCCTGGATGATGACGGAAACGTGGGCCTCTTTGAGGCGGACGGCGGTATGTGGAGCATGGAAGCCAAGCGCCGCATCGCCGCTTACTTCGAGGAGAAACTGTCCGAGGAGGCCACGCAAGGCAAAATCGTGGTGATGATGTGATGTATTCCTGCCCACGCTGCGGGCTTCTGTTCGAGGAGCCGGACATCATCCACCGGCGCGAGAACCTGGACGGAGAGAACGGCTGGTGGGACTACTACGAAGCGAGATGCCCCGGTTGCGGGGAAGAAGAAATCGAAGAATATCACGAGGAGGACGAAGATGAACTCTAATTCCAATTTTTGCGATTGCGGCTCACAGGCCCCTATGCCGCGGGAAACGCTCCCTGCTATCGCAGGCACTACCGCTGAGATCTTGATGGACACTGAGAACGTGCTGGAGCGCCTTTCCCAGATCATCGAGTGCAAAGCCAGGGCGAATACCCCGAACGAGAGCGAGAAGAAGGTCGATTGCTTCCGCGAGAGCCTGCTGGACATTCGCTCCAGCGCCGAACGGGTGAACGGTCTGGCCCGGATGCTTCTGGATAGCTTCCAGAGCTGACGGCGGATTAGGAGGACAACATGAAAGGAATTAAGCAGGTATCTCCCCGCGGAATGGGCCGCCCCGAGTGGCTGGCCCTCCGCCGGAAAACGGTCGGCGGCTCGGACGCCGCCGGTATCATCGGCCTCTCCAAATGGTCCACTCCCTACACCGTATGGGCGGACAAGACCGGCAGGCTGCCGGATAAGCCGGACACCGAGGCTATGCGCCTGGGACGCGACCTGGAGGACTATGTGGCCCGTCGCTGGATGGAGGAAACCGGCAAAAAGGTTCGCCGCCTCCAGGCTATGCTCTACAACCCGGAATATCCCTTCGCCCACGCTGACGTTGACCGCGTGGTTGTCGGCGAGAACGCGGGCCTTGAGTGCAAGACCACCTCCACCCTGGACGTGAAGCAGTTCAAGGGCGTTGAGTTCCCGGAGAAGTATTACGCCCAGTGCGTTCACTACATGGCCGTGACCGGCGCAGATCGCTGGTATTTGGCTGTACTGGTGTTCGGGCGTGGGTTCTTCATCTTCACCCTTGAGCGGGACCAGGCGGAGATTGACGCGCTGATGTCCGCTGAGAAGGAGTTCTGGAGCTTGGTGGAGAATGACACTCCCCCTTGTCCTGACGGTTCAGAGGCTACGAGCGACGCCTTGCAAGTCATCTATTCTGACACCCAGGACCGTGGCGTTGACTTGTTCGGGCGCGAAACCATTCTGAGCGAATATCTCCAGCTCAAGCAGCAGAAGAAATCCCTGGACGAGCGCATCGGAGAAATTGAGAACATCGTCAAGAACGACATGAAGCAGGCGGAGCGGGCTGTTTGCGGTGCCTATGCGGTCACCTGGAAACCGCAGGTGCGGCAGACCTTCCAGGCCAAGTCCTTCTCCAAGGACCACCCCAACATCGACCTTTCTCCCTACTACAAGGAGAGCGTTTCCAGACCGTTCAAAGTGACGGAAAAGGAACTGGACATTAAGGAGGCAGTTTGATATGGCAGGGAACACAACGATTCAGAAAGCCGCCGGTCGAGCGGCAGCGAGGCAGAAGCAGGGCGGCAAGGCCACCATGCAGCAGTACATCAAGCAGATGCAGAACGAGATCAAAAAGGCTCTCCCCTCTGTCATCACGCCGGAGCGGTTCACCCGCATTGTGCTGTCTGCCCTTTCCACCAACCCAAAGCTGGCGGAAACCACCCCCCAGAGCTTTCTCGGCGCGATGATGACCGCCGCGCAGCTCGGCGTGGAGCCGAACACCCCCCTGGGTCAGGCGTACCTCATTCCCTACTGGAACGGCAAGGAGAAACGGCTGGAGTGCCAGTTCCAGCTTGGGTACAAGGGCCTCATTGATTTGGCATACCGCTCTGGAGAGGTCAGCGTCATTCAGGCGCAGGTTGTCTACGAGAACGACGAGTTTACCTACTCCTTCGGCCTGGAACCGCAGCTCAAGCACGTCCCGGCCATGAGTGCCAGGGGGAACCCCACCCACGTCTATGCCGTTTTCCGCACCAAGGACGGCGGCTACGGCTTCGAGGTTATGAGTATGGAGGATGTCCGGGCGCACGCCCAGCGGTACAGCAAGGCGTATAACTCCGGCCCATGGCAGACCAACTTCGAGGAGATGGCGAAGAAAACTGTCCTCAAGCGGGTCCTCAAGTACGCTCCTCTCAAGAGCGATTTCGTCCGCGGCGTCGCACAGGACGAAACCATCAAAACGGAAATCTCCGATGATATGTACTCTGTCCCGTCCTCCTATGTCGAGGCAGAGGCATACGAGGTGGACGATTCCACCGGCGAGGTTGTTGCGATGAAAGACACGCCCGTTTCTGGCGACGAGGAGCAGGGCGACCGATAAGGGGGCGCGACAATGCCAAAAACCAACGACAAAGACGCCTACTTCTTCTCGCATGACTGCAACGCCAGAAACGACCCGAAAATCCTGGCTCTCCGCTCCGTTTACGGGGCGGAGGGCTACGGCGTCTACTTCATGCTGGTTGAGATTTTGCGCGAGCAGCCCGAGTACAAGCTGTCTGTAACGAAGTACATCTGGTCTACTCTTGCTATGCAAATGCAGGTAGAAGCATCCAGGGTGGAGCAGATCATCACGGACTGCTGCACAGAGTTTACCGAGAACGGAAAGCCTCTTTTGGTGAATGACGGGGAGTATTTATATTCCGCTTCCCTTCTTCGCCGCATGGGAAAGGTAGATGACATCTCCAACCTTCGGAGAGAAGCAGCGAGAAAACGCTGGGAAAATCAGCCTTGCAAGGATGATTCAGGCGATGAAGGATGCACCGGCGATGCAAATGCACAGCAAAACGGTGCAAAGAAAAGAAAAGCAAAGCAGAGTAAACCAAAGCAAAGCAAAGCAGATGAAAGCAAAGCAGATATATTTGCGGACTTTGCCTGCGGCGATGATGACCTTCTGGCTGCCCTGCGTGGCTTCAACGAGATGCGGGTCAAAATCAAAAAGCCGATGACCGAACAGGCCAAGAAGCGGCTGGTCACTGAGCTTGAGAAACTGGCCCCCGAAGATCGCGACACCCAGATTGCAATTCTGCACCAGAGCGAGGACCGGTGCTGGGCTGGCGTGTTCGCCCTCAAGACCGATGCGGCGAACGGGTTCCACGGGAACGCCGGTGGCCGGAGTTCTACCAGCACCTCGGACAAGATGGAGGCGCTTCGGGACCTGCACGACGCGTTTTCTGGAGGGGATGGGCGATGAACAGGGCTGAGATGACTGAGATTTTTGCAGTCCTGATGATTGCTTATCCGAACGCTGAGATGTTCCGGGCGGATAGCCAGCAGGCGCTCAAGGAGCGGCTGGCCCCGACGATTACGCTCTGGACCACCTGCCTCCAGGACATCGACTTCTGGACCGCTCAAAAGGCTGTCATACGGGTGTGTAAGACCTGCAAATTTCCTCCGACAATAGCGGAAATGCGGGAGGCAGCCGATGGAGTTTCGGAGGAAGTTCGCCTGGAAATCGAAAGGGCCTGCATGATAGCACGCAACGCACTCAGGTGGCTGCAAGACGGAGAGAGCGAGGAGGAGGCAATCAAGCACCTGCCTGCCAGAACCCAAAAGACTATCGAAGCCATGGGAGGCATCAGGGCTTTTTCCCCGCCGGATAAGCCGATGTTCAACTTCGACGGATTCCGGCAGACATACGAGCGCCTGCTGAGAGCGAACCCGGTTGGGCTGCCCGGTGGGGAGCGAAAGAAACTGACATAAGCGCTGGGGGTGTTCTGGTATGGGTTACTCGAACAGGACTTGGAATTGCCCGTTTTTCAAGTGGGACGAGAAAATGTGCGTCCACTGTGAGGGCGGTCGCATTTCTTTCCCGGACAGGAAAGCGTCGGAGGAGTACATAAGCCGCTACTGCGCGTCGGTGGCGAACTGGAAGGACTGCTCCGTTGCCTCCAACCTCCTGCGCTACTACGAAAGGACGGAGTGATATGCGAAATATCGACAAAATCAAGAGCCTTGAGAAGGAGCTGGGCCGATACCGCAAAGCGGTTGCTGACCGGGACAAGCTCCTTCGCAAGCGGGGGGAAGAACTTGAGCGGGCGCACGCCGGTGCTTTGCAGCTCCAGGCTGCGACCGACGCTCTGATTTCCTCCATTGCCCTCGCGCATGGTGAGGAGATCATCGAGGACGGCGAGCGGCTTGGGTGGAGGCTTACGGTCCAGAAGTTCGATGTCGAGGAGGTTCGTAAGGGCTACGAGGTCCACGCCCGCCGGGACGAAAAGACCGGCGACTACATCGTTGGGGTTGTCCACAGGGAGAACCAGGAATGAGCGTTCGCAGGAAAACAGCAAATCGCCTGGTCCTGCACAGGAAGTGCGGAACCTGCGGAAAGATGATTGTCACAACGGCTGATACGCCGTGGGTCCGGCAGGTAGAGAGGGATGGCAAGAAGCAGGCCACGACCTACTTCTGCTGCTCCAAGTGCTTCGCCGCAAGCTACAAGCATATCGGCTGGTATGACGGAAAGGCGGAGGAACGCCGGAGAGAGCGGGAAGCGAAGCGCGACACCAGAGAGAAAAGCCGAAGGTGCTACGCTGCACACGCCGAGGAGCTTCGGGAAAAGGCCCGGCGTTACCGGAAAGAACATCCGGGGGTTTCGGCTGCTGACAGCGCATACCAACGCAGAAAGCGGAAACTCCTGCGGGAGGAGGCGGAGCTGAGTGCTTGACGAGAGAACCCCGCTGGAAATTGCTCTTGCACGGCAGGCCGCCGGAGAGATTGACTACTGCGACGAGTGCGAATATGTCGTGGTGGTCAGGGGGACCGGCTATTGCGGAGTTACCGGCAAGTTCCTCCTCCCTATGATGTTTGAACGCGGGCAGGGTTCCGGCCCTGCCCGTAACTGCAAGGAACGGAAGGAGGCGATGAAGATGGGGTTGAGTGGCAGCGATCTGGCGAGGCTCGGGCCTGCTGCCCAGAAGCAGGTTCTTGAGAAGCTGGGGAAACAGGCGCAGGAGCGGAAATATCACAACGAACATGACAGCCGAGGCGACCTGCATTTCGACAGCAAGAAGGAGGCGCGGCGGTTTGACGAACTTGTTGTGCTGCTTCGGGCCGGAAAGATACGGAACCTCAAGCTCCAGGCCCAGTACACGCTCCAGGAGAGTTATATCACCGAAACCGGAGAGAGGGTCCGGGCTATCCGATATGTGGCCGACTTTGCGTATGAGAGGCCCACAATGCCGGACTGCGCCGGAGAGGTTCACTGGGTCCCGGTGGTGGAGGATGTCAAGAGCAAGGCCACGCGGACCGCAAAGTATGAGATGAAGAAAAAGCTCCTGCGGGAGCGGTTTGGTCTGAGCATCACGGAGGTATGAGATGAACGATGAAATCAAGCGCGGCGACATCTACTACGTCGCCATCCCCTACGCAACTGGTCACGAGATGGAAAAGGACCGGCCCGCCATTGTCGTGAGCTGCAACGAGCTGAACCGGACAAGCCCCTGCATCGCTGTGGTCATGTGTACCGGCTCCGAGAAGAAGGACCTGCCGGAACATATCACCATCCGCTCTACGCCCATCCAAAGCACGGCCATGTGCGAGCATATCTACACCGTTGACAAGAGCCGCGTCGGGAAGCGCGTGGGGCGCTGCACGAAGTCCGAACTTGCGTCGCTGGACATCGGTATCATGTCTGGCCTTGGGCTGGGCTGCTATGACCTTGCAAGGGACGAGGAGCGCGCGGCAGAGGCAAGTCCCACCGTCCCTATGCTCCAGCCCGTACAGACATCAGAGGAGCTTGTGCGGGCGCAGGTGGAGCGCGACATCTACAAGGGGTTGTACGAGCGGCTGCTGGACGGCATGACCATGGAACGGAGGGCTGGGGCGTGAGGGACAAGAAGAACTTGCGCCGCATCTCTGAGGTGGTAACTGCCCAGACCAATTTCAACCTGGACCGGCTGGCTGCTCTGCGCGGCTACCGGGACCGGGGCCGCATCATCGACGAGCTGGTGCGGGATAAAATGCTGGAACTGAAACGGAGGAAAAGACATGAGCATGAATAAGTTTGCCCAGGAGGTCCACCAGAACGCCGTAGCGCACGGCTGGTGGGATGACCCCAGAACTTTCGGGGAGATCATCTCCCTTTGCCATAGCGAACTGTCCGAGGCCCTGGAGGAGCTGAGAGCCGGTCGCGGTATGGTCTGGTATGCCTGCACCGAGGGAACGCCCGAGAATCCCTGCAACCCGAAGGACATCTATGATTGCGAGATGTCCGGCCAGGAGGCGAGCTGCGCCTACCGAAGCGCAAAGCCGGAGGGTATCGCCGTGGAGCTGGCCGACTGCATCATCCGGGTGCTGGACTACTTCGGCAAGGAGGAGTTCGACACGGACGCCCTGCTGTTGCAGGCCAGAACGACCATCATGTGCGATGTGCCGTGCCGCGTCTATAACGCCTCTATGGGCGACTGTATTGCACGCTGGCACCTGCTCCTCTCCCTGGCGTATTCGTGCTGGTGTCGGGCCTCTGGGAGCTATGCCTCTGCCCTTCGGATGGCGCGCTGTGTTTGCGAAATCCAGGAGTGGGCCGAGGAGAACGACGTAGACATGGAGATGGCCTTGGACATCAAGCACGCGTACAACAAGACCAGACCCTACCGGCACGGAGGCAAGGCGCTGTGAAAGTTGGGCAGAAGGTGGTTCGATACCCGGAAACCTTCTGGGAGCGCGAGGGGGACCGGAACAGCCCCAAGTGCCCCCTACGCGGGAAGGTAGTTTATATCCACCCGAAGGGGCGGTATCACACCGTCGAGTTCGATTTACCGGGCGGGAAGGTACGGGAGAACTTTCAGGGGGTAGAGGAATGAAAAACATCCTGTGGCGCATACGGTCCTGGCTCATTCGGAAGCTGGGAGGGTATGACCGGCAACAGATCTGCACGACGCGCGTTTCCCATAAAATCGTGAATTTGACGCCGGTTCGAGTGAGGCAAGAGGTTCGGATTTCAAGGGACTGCATCCAAAACGCGGACTATTTCAGGGACGAGGTGCTGCACGCCAGAAACAGCATGGCGTATATGATCGCGTCCGAAATGCTCAAGCGCGAGATGATTCTTTTCCAGAGCCAGGAAGTCATAGAGCGCGACGAAGTTGTTCTGCGTGCAACGGTGTTCCTCGTTTCTGCCAGAGATGCTTCTCTGTTTATCGTATGATATGCTTATGGTGTGCTTTAGCATAGCATGAGCAAGAGAACGGCCCTGGGGCGAAAGCCCTGGGGCCTTTTCTTGTCTATGCCCTCCTATGGGGGAGAGAGGGAGAGGGGGGATTATAGGGGGGTGAGGGTGTGAGGGGGCCTCCCCCCTTCCGTCCAAACTTTTCCCGGTTTTCGTGGCGCAATATTCGCACTCCCCTGCTACGATGAAATCAGTATGCAAAAAGGAGGTATGGAGATATGGCAAAAAGCAAATATGAAACCCATGTATCTCCGTACCTGGAGAAAATCGAAAAGTGGGCGCGCGAGGGAGCGACGGCGAAGGAGATCGCCGGGAAGCTGCGTATTGCCTACTCCACTTTCCGAAAGTACCTGGACCTGGGCAGCGAGGGGGACGAGCGCTACACGGCGCTTTCGGTTGCTTTCGCGCGGGCGTGTGAAGAACCGGACGATAACGTGGAGGCGGCGCTCTATAAGAGGGCCTGCGGGTTTGAGTATGTCGAAACCAAGCGGGAGCAGCGGATTGACAAAGCTGGCAACGTCATTGAGCTGGTGACCACCACCAACAAGATGGTTCCGCCTGACCCGACGAGCGCGATGTTCTGGCTTACCAACCGCAGGCCGGACACCTGGAAGTACAAGCCGGACGGCAAGGAGGACGATGCCGACGATGCCGGGGGCGTTGTGCTTCTGTCCCCTGTGATGGAGAACCCGGGTCCTCCCACCCCTGGAGGAGGCGACGCCGATGGGTAATGTGGTATGGAGGCCGCAACCAAGGCAGGCGGCTCTCATGGCTCGCTTCGAGGACGAGGCGCTGTATGGAGGAGCTGCTGGCGGAGGAAAGTCTGATTGCGCCCTCGCCGAGGCGCTTCGGCAGGTTGAGATTCCGTACTACCGCGGCCTCATTCTCAGAAAGACCTTCCCGCAGCTCACTGAACTGATGGACCGCTCGACCGAAATCTATAAGCGGGCATACCGAAAAGCAAAGTTCAACGAGAGCAAGCACGTCTGGACCTTCCCGAGCGGGGCCAAGATTTACTTCGGCTCCATGCAGTACACCAAGGACAGAACCAACTACCAGGGCAAGCGGTATGACTTCATCGACTTCGACGAGCTGACACAGTTCTTGTGGGAGGAATACAGCTATATGTTCTCCCGGAACCGCCCGAACGGGCCTGGAACGCGGTGCTACACCCGCGCCCAGGCAAACCCCGGCGGCGTCGGTCATGGATGGGTAAAGGAACGGTTCATAACCGCCGGGAAGCCTATGGAAACCATCTGGGAGCAAGTGAAGATCAGGCACCCGGATGGGCGCGAGGAGGTTCGGTGGAAGTCCCGCATCTTCGTCCCGTCCTCTGTGTTCGACAACAAAATCCTGCTGGAGAATGACCCGGACTACATCACCCGCCTTGCATCCATGCCGGAGCAGGAGCGGAACGCGCTTCTTTACGGGAACTGGGACACCTTCTCCGGCCAGGTGTTTACCGAGTGGAGGAACGACAGCGACCACTACGAGGACCGTATCAACACCCATGTCATCTCCCCGTTCGTTGTGCCGGACACATGGGCAATCTGGTGCGCGCTGGACTGGGGCTACTCAAGGCCGTTCTCTGTTGGATGGTATGCCGTAGACCATGACCGGCGGCTCTACCGCATCCGGGAGTATTACGGATGCACGGGGACACCGAACACCGGCGTGAAGATGGAACCCTCGGATGTCGCCCGGAAGATAAAGCAGATAGAGGCGGAGGACCCGAACCTAAAGGGGCGGAACATCCACCGCGTCGGCGACCCTGCAATCTGGGGCAGCCAGGGAACGGAAAGCATCGGAGCGCTGATGGAGCGTGAGCGCGTCTACTTCGAGAAGGGAGATCATGCCCGCATTGACGGGAAGATGCAGGTCCACCACCGGCTCGCCTTTGATGAAAGCGGAATCCCGATGCTCTATGTGTTCTCTACTTGCAAGCATTTCATCCGAACCGTTCCGAACCTCGTGTATGACGAGAAGGACGTGGAGGACATCGACACCGACGGGGAGGACCATATCTACGACGAGCTGCGGTATGTCTGCATGAAGAACCCTATCGCTCCGCGGCCCCAAAAAGCCCCTCCCCTTGTGGTATATGACCCTCTATCTACCGACGACGATCTTCGGTACGACAGATACGAATTTTTCAGGAGGTACTAAGCTATGCCGACATTTGGACGAAAGAGGAACAACCAGGAGGAACCGGAGAACGTCAGCCGGTCCAAGGTGGAACCTGGGCAGGAAACCAGCGCGGAGCAGACCGCGCCGCGCTCTGGCGCTCGAAACAGTATGCAGTCCAATGGGCTGCCTGGTTTGCAGCGCAACGAGGGCATCAGCCCGGAAATGGCGGCTATGCTGCTGACCGCCCGCTCCAGCCAAAAGCGGATTGGTGAGAAGGAGGTTGCCCGAGCAATCGACATCCTCACGGAATACAAGAACGGGAAAACCATGCTGGAGAACCGTGTGGTTGAGGACGAACTGTGGTGGGAGCTTCGGCATTGGGAGGTCATGCGGCGAGAGCGGAAAAAGGCTGGGGAGAACACGGACGCGAGGCCGGAGCCTACGAGCGCGTGGCTGTTCAACTCCATCCTGAACAAGCACGCTGACGCCATGGACAACTACCCGGAGCCTGTCGTGCTTCCGAGAGAACGGTCCGACGAGGAGAGCGCCAAGGTCTTGTCCTCTGTGCTTCCGGTTGTGCTGGAGTACAACGACTACGAGCAGACCTACTCGGACAACTGGTGGGAAAAGCTCAAGCACGGAACGGCTGCCTACGGCGTTTTCTGGAACAGCAGCAAGGAGAATGGACTGGGTGACATTGACATCCGGGAGATTGACCTTCTGAAACTGTTCTGGGAACCCGGCGTGACAGACATCCAGAACTCCAGAAACCTTTTCATCGTGGAATTGGTTGACGAAGATCTTCTGGAGCAGCAGTATCCGGAACACAAGGGACACCTGGGCGGGAGCGTCATTGATGTGAAGCAGTACATCTACGACGATACCGTGGACATCAGCAACAAGAGCGTGGTGGTGGACTGGTACTACAAGGTCCGAAACGCATCCGGCAGGACCATCCTGCACTACGCAAAGTTCGTTGGGACCACCCTTCTGTTTGCCAGCGAGAATGAGCCTGAGTACCAGGAACGCGGATGGTATGACCACGGGAAATATCCTGTGGTCCTGGATGTGCTTTTCCCGGAGAAGGGAACGCCGGTGGGCTTTGGCTATGTTGCCATCTGCAAGGACCCGCAAATCTACATCGACAAGCTCTCCTCCAACATCCTGGAGAACGCCATGATGACCACGCGCAAGCGGTTCTTCGTTTCCTCAAGCACCGGTGTGAATGAGGCCGAGTTCCTGGACTGGAACAAGCCTCTGGTCCATGTGGAGGGCGAACTGGACGAACACCGAATTAGGGAAATCACCACGCAGCCTCTCTCCGACATCTATGTGACCGTGGCCCAGATGAAGATTGAGGAGATGAAGGACACCGCCTCCAACCGCGACGTGAACTCCGGCGGCTCCGGTTCCGGCGTGACGGCTGCTGCTGCTATTGCCGCACTCCAGGAGGCTGGAAACAAGGCAAGCCGCGACATGATCGCCGCGAGCTACCGCACGCACGTCAAGGTCAACTCCATGTGCATTGAGCTTATGCGGCAGTTCTATGACGAAACCCGCTCCTTCCGCATCACCGGGACCGTACCCGGCAGCTACCAGTTCATCGACATGAACAACGCTGCAATCAAGGACCAAGTCGCTCCGTCTGGCTATCCTGGGCAGGAGGTCATCTACCGCAGGCCGGTGTTCGATGTCAAAATCAAGGCTCAGAAAAAGAACCCGTTCTCCCGCATGGAGCAGAACGAGCGTGCAAAGGAGCTGTACGGCCTCGGGTTCTTCAACCCGGAGCGGGCGCAAGAGGCGCTGGGTGCGCTGGAGATGATGGAGTTCGAGGGCATCGACAAAGTCCGGGAGCAGGTCCAGCAGGGGCAGACGCTTCTCAATATCTGCCAGCAGATGTCACAGCAGATGGACCAGATGGCGCTTCTCCTCCAGGCGCTTACCGGGAAGGACATGGGCGTGAACTCTGGAGCTGCCGCGGCTGGAGGCTCTGGCGGGAAGGTATCTGCTGCCACGTCCGGCTCTGTGGGCAACACGGATGGCCTTGCAAGCGACATTTTGCAGGCCCATACGCCTATGACTGATTATGGGACGAGGCTTGCTGCCCGCAGTTCTCCCAGCATGAACGCAAAGAGCAGCGCAGCTACGCCGCAGGCATAAGGAGGACACGCTATGACGAAGGTTTATGCAGAGTTCGAGGGAGGGCGCTGCTTGTTAAACCTGGAGGGCCACGCCACCTGAAGCCCGGAGGTTTGCGCGGCGGTGTCCGGCATCGTCTATGCCCTGGCCGGGTATGTCACCAACGCAGAGAGGGACGGCCATGCGGAGATTTACTCCATGAGGTTGGATAGCGGTCGGGCGCTTCTGCACTTCCACGGCGATGACAGAGTGTGTGGCGCTTGTGAGATGGCTTTCGTTGGCCTGATGCAGATTGAAAAGCAACACCCGGAGCATATCAGCGTGAATTTTGCTCCAGATTAAAAATTTTTCTGTTTTTCGGGGCGCAATCAGAAACGGCTTCTGCTACGCTCAGAATGTCCTCCTACTTCACCTCCATGGATGGCGGACGCGGCGAGCGCCGCTCCGCCGTCCTGGTGGAGTACATGGACCGACGCACGGGGGCGAAACACCCGCGATGAAAAGGAGGAAATCCGATGAAACACAGCGACATTTTGCTGGACATCAACCTCCGTCTGTTTGACGGTGGCGCGGCAGCTTCCGCAGCCGGTGACGGAACGGGCGGTGACAGCAACCAGGGCGGTTCCCAGGCATCCCCCGGTTCCACCCGCCGGGGAAAATCGGGCGAGTTCAGTAACGTGCTTTTCGGAAAGCAGGATGAACCGGCGGCGTCCGGCGAAACCAAGCCTGCCGAGGGCCAAGCGAAACCTTCCGCCGCCGGGAAGGGCAAAGACGGGGATGTGCAGGTCACATCCAACACCATGGAGGATAGACGCAAGGCTTTCCAGGAGCTTGTCAACGGAGAGTACAAGGATGTCTACACCGAGGAAACACAGCGCATCATCGACCGGCGTTTCAGGGAGGCGAAGAACCTGGAGCAGCAGTCGGCCAAGCAGCAGCCTATCATTGATATGCTGATGCAGCGCTACAAGATTTCCGACGGCGACCTCTCCAAGCTGTCCACCGCCATCGAGAATGACAGCGCTTACTGGAGCGAAGCCGCCGAGGAAGCGGGCATGAGCGTGGAACAGTACAAGCAGTTCCAGAAGCTCCAGCGCGAGAACGCTGCCCTTCTCCAGGCACAGCGTATGCGGCAGAACCAGCAGGCAGCCCAGCAGCAGCTCCAGAAATGGTACAGCGAGGGCGAGCAGGTAAAGGCCGTGTACCCCGGCTTCGATCTGGCCGTGGAATCGAAAAACCCCCAGTTCCTCTCTATGCTGAAAGCTGGCGTTCCGGTGCAGCACGCCTATGAGGTCGTTCACATGGACGAAATCAAGGCTGGCGTCGCCCAGAACACCGCACGCAGAACCGAGAAGCAGGTGGTTGACGGCATCCGCGCCAAGGGCAATCGGCCCGCCGAAAACGGCACATCCTCCCAGAGTGCGGCATTTACCGTGAAGGACGACCCTCACAAGTGGACCAAGAAGGACCGCGCAGAGGTCGCCCGCAGAGTTGCGCGGGGAGAAACCATCAAGCTGTAAGCTGATGTAATCTCCCCCGAAAGGAAAGGAGATTATATCCATGTATAAGTTCAAGGACTATGTCCTTCTGCCCGTCGTTCTGAACCTGTTCGAGGGCAACACCAACGTCACCACCGACGGCGGCCTGTCCGACGAGATGAAAACTTTTTACAGTGATTATCTCATTGACATGGCCGAGCCTGAGCTGGTGCATGACCAGTTCGGCCAGAAGCACCCCATCCCCAAGAACGGCGGCAAGACCATCGAGTTCCGCAAGTATGACCCGCTGCCCAAGGCCCTCACCCCTCTGACCGAAGGTGTGACACCTAACGGTCAGAAGCTCAACATGGGCGTCATCACCGCCACCGTGAAGCAGTACGGCGGCTTCATCGAGCTGTCCGACATCCTGCTGCTGACGGCCATTGACAACAACCTGGTGCAGGCCACCAAGCTGCTGGGCAGTCAGGCGGGACGGACCCTGGATACCATCACCCGCGAAGTGCTGAACGGAGGCACCAATGTTCAGTACGCCGAGGGCCAGGTTGACAGCCGAGCGGAGCTGTCCTACACCGATGCGGAGAACAACATGAACCTGACCGTGGACGCCGTCAGAAAGGCCGTCCGCTTCCTCAAGGTTATGAACGCGCCCCGCATCAACGGCTACTATGCCGGTATCATCCACCCGGACTGCTCCTACGATCTGATGTCCGACCCCAAGTGGGTGAACGTCAAGACCTACTCTGACCCCGAGGGTATCTACGAGGGCGAAATTGGCCGCATCGAGGGCGTCCGCTTCGTGGAAACCAGCGAGGCCAAGGTGTTCACTGGCGAGGGCGCTGCTGGCCGCGACGTCTATTCCACCCTGATTCTGGGCGCTGACGCATACGGTGTGACCGAGATCACCGGAGGCGGCCTCCAGCACATCGTCAAGCAGCTCGGCTCTGCCGGTACTGCTGACCCCCTGAACCAGCGTGCTACTGCTGGCTGGAAGGCCACCAAGGTGGCCGAGCGTCTGGTGGAGGCGTACATGGTACGCATCGAAACCACCAGCACCTTCACCGCTGCGTGATAAACCTGGGCGGCGGGCCTGCCCCGCCGCCCTTCACTACATCTACGACAAGGAGGAACTGATATGTCGAGCAAGAAAGACGAAACCGGCACCGGCACCGGTACTGCCAATGACCAGACGCAGAACGGCGGCAACGCCTCTTTTGACGCTTCCGCCGAGGCCGCCAAGATTATTGAGGCTGCCAAAGAGGAAGCGCGGTCCATTCTGGACAACACCAAGGCCGAGTGTGAGAAAATCGTCGCCGAAGCCAAGGCCAAAGCTGACCAGAAAGCGCAGGCTGTGGCTTCGGCAAAAGCGGCCTCCCCCGCTCCGGCCAGCAAGAAGGGCGACGAGCTGGTGAGCATCCAGCTTTTCAAGGACAACGACAAGTACAAGGACGATGTCTTTGTGGCTGTCAACGGCGATCGCGTGCAGATCAAGCGCGGCGAGCGCGTGCAGATTAAGCGGAAGTTCGCCGATGTCCTGGAACAGTCCATGCGGCAGGACACCGCAACGGCCAACATGATTGAGCGCCAGAGCGCTGAGTATGAGGCCAAGGCGAAGTCGCTGAACATCTGACAAACGGCACGGCTGGGACGAAAACGGAATAGATAACCGCGAACACCCAGGCGGCTGCGACACGGCGCGGCAAGGAAGCAGAGGGTCCTCCCCCACCCTCTGGCCCTTGCCGCGCTTTTTTGAAGGGAGGGAATACAAATGGACAGAACCATCAATGTGACTGTGAACGGGGAGTTTATCAGGAAGGACAGTAAAAACGCCGGTGTGCAGGGAGAGGCCAACTCGACCGTGCTTCACATCGTACTCAGCGACGAATGGGCGGAGTACAGCAAGCGGGTTGTATGGCGCGACGCCATGGGCGAGAACCCTGTTTCCGTCCTCCTATACAGCGCCGTCGCTGAGCTTCTGGACGGGAAGGACCCGTTGACCTTCGATACACCGATTCCGGCGGAGCCTCTGGCCGTGGCAGGCTGGTGCAGCTTTACCATTGAAGGGTTCCGGGAAAGCTCCCCCACCGCGGTTGCAATCACCGTGACCGACAATCTCCTGGTGAAGCCGAACGACGCCTACGAAGCGCCCGCAGAACCCACCCCCACCCAGGCACAGCAGCTCCAGTTGCAGATTGACGGCATCATCCCCCAGGTGACGGAGGCTGTTTCCACCGCGATTGATGCTCTGAATCAGGCGGAGGAAGCTGTGAAGGTTTGGACGGTGTGGGACCCCGACACCACCTATTTGCCCTTGCAAAAGGTGTCCAGGCTTGGAAGCTCCTACATCTGCCAGAAATCGAACACCGGGATTGACCCTGCCGTTGACACAGCAGACGGCGACGGCGTGGTTGGTATGTACTGGCTTATGATCGCCCAGAAGGGCGACAAGGGCGAGCAGGGCGCTGCCGGTCCGCAAGGCGATACCGGGAAAACCGGCCTCCAGGGTGAACGCGGCGTGCAGGGAGAGCCTGGAATCCAGGGCATCCAGGGCATCCAGGGCATCCAGGGTCCGCGAGGATTGACCGGACCACAAGGAGCTGTTGGCCCGCAGGGTCCGCAGGGAATCCAAGGCCCCCAGGGTCCCAGAGGCATCGACGGAGTTTCCGTGGCAACATCCGGCATGGTGTCGTTCAATGTTACGGAGGACGGGCATCTTCTGTGTTCTTACACCGGCGACGAAAGACCCAACTACTACATCAACGATGAAGGGCATTTGTGCCTTGACATCTGACGGAAGGAGGAAACTATATGCCTACTTTTGACCTCGGCCTGGTTGTCGGCCCCCAGGGTCCGCAGGGTAAAACCGGCCCCCAGGGTCCCCAGGGCGCTACCGGCCCCCAGGGCGCTACCGGTCCCCAGGGTGAAACTGGCCCGCAGGGTCCGCAGGGCGTTCAGGGAATCCAGGGCGAAACCGGCGCACAGGGAAACCCCGGAGCGGACGGCGTTACGCCGAACATTCAGGTGGGAACCACCACTACCCTTGCTGCTGGTAGCAACGCAACGGTGACGCGACGGGCCGGAAGCCCGGACGCTGCCCCCATCTTCGACTTCGGAATCCCGAAGGGCGCTGATGCGGTAAACCCAGGCGATATGCACAAGGCGACCTACGACCCGAGCGGGAAAGCGCAGGACATCTTTGCATACGCTGACACCAAAATGCCTAAGACCGGCGGAGCGTTCACCGGCGTGACATCCGGCGTATCTCCTACGAGCGGCAGCACCAAGGGCTTCCGCAATATCTATTTCGGAAGCGGCGCTCCCTCGTCTGGCCTGGGTTCCAACGGCGACGTCTATATCAATATCGGGTGAGGAGGAACAGACATGATTAAAGCAGGAAACAAGCAGATCAACGACAGCGGCTTCGCTGTGGTCACGGAAACCATTTCCGGTAACGCTCGGCAGGCGGTCATCCTGGAGCTTCCCGGAGGCATCGACGATGAAACCCTGGATTCCCTGTGCGCTGGACCTATCGAGGTTCTGGACGCGGACGGGAACACTGTGCAGAGCCACGTCGGCCCCTTCCGCATCTCTACTCACAGCTTGAAGCTGGTCCGCACCGATGTGAACGGTGACGTGGCCGCTCTGACCGCGAGAGTGACCGAGCTTGAGGCGGAGCTGTCCACGCAGGTGAGCGCAAAGGAAAGCGCCCTGAATGAGCTTGCAAGCGTCACAGCGCAGCTCGTAGACCTCAAATCCAGCGTGCAGACCGTAGGGACTGTGACCACCCCTGTTTTCGGCGCTGACAACTTGCAGGCGGAACAGTGATTAAGATTGCCTGCAAGGATGTGTCCGAGCTGTCATGCACCATTCCGAACATCATTTCCGAGCTTGAGCAGCCGTGCGGTATCTGCAAAAGCGGCGAGCTGGTCCTCACCGGCTTATCGCCACTCGGGACGCCTGTTACGGTCAGGCTCATGCGGGATTTTGTTTTGGAGGTAGACGGAATCGACCAGGACACCATGAACAACATTCTGGAAAGAGGGTGTCCGCGTGCCTTATAACACGGCTGGAACTGACAAGAGAAAGAGTGACGAGTTCCTCCTTGGAAACCGGGCGGCAGATCTCTGGCTATACACCTGCGACGTGTGCGCCAACGAAAAGGTCATACCGAAAAAGTACCGCTATACCGTGGGAACCGGCTTGATGGAAACCGCAGAGAAAATATGCGCCTACATCGAAGAAGCGAACCTTATCGACCTGAGAGAAGCGCCGCGAGAGCGGCTGATGCTTCAAAGGAAGGCCCTGCGCGAGTGCAGAAAACTGGAGAGAAAAATCCTCCGCATGAAGGAGAGCAAGCAATTCCCCGGCGTTTCGGCGGACAAGGCCGCGGTATGGAGCAAAGCGGTCCTTACCGTCCGGTATATGGGGGCGGCTTGGTACGAAAAGGATAAGGCCAGAGCAGAGCCTATGAACCTGGATGCAGGACGGACCGGGAGATTGAGGCCGTAGGCCGCTAGAACCCGCCTGTCTTTCATTAGGGTATGGCCTATTCGCGCCGTCAACTGGGGCTTGCGCTCCCCGAACTCCGACACCAATAACGCGTACTACATCAACACCGACGGCTCCGTGAACAACAACAATGTCAACAACGCGAACTTCGCCCCGCGCCCCGCTCTGATGGACACCGCGTACAAGTAGTCCAGCCGGACGAAAGCAGAGGCCCATCATCAAAGGAGGCCATATCCTGTCGCGGCAAGCTGTAACGGAGGACACAGCGAGCCAGGACGAACACATGGCATTGACGCCGACGCGCCCGCTACCGGGGTAGGCCCCGGACACCTGCGTGCAGGGAGGTAGCGGCGGCTATCAGCGATGCCCGCGCTCCTCGGCCATCCAAAAGGGTGGTGAATTATGACTTTTGAGGAATTATGCTCCTTTGAAACCCTCTGGAACGCCTACCGGCGCGCCAGAAGGTGCAAGAGAAGCAAAAGGAGTACAGCGGCCTTTGAATACAGCGCAATCGAGGAGCTGCTGATACTCTCAAAATCACTTTTGCAGGGGAAGTACCAGCCTGACCCGCTGGATGCTTTCCTGATCTATGAGCCGAAAAAGAGGCTTATCCAGGCCCCTACTTTCCGAGATAAGGTGGTACAGCACGCCATCACGGACAACATCGTGTACCGCGAGCTGTCGCGCAGCTTTACGCTGAACACCTACGCGGCACAGTATGGGAAAGGGACGCATTTCGGGCTTGAGATGCTGGAGAAACACCTGAGAACCTACTTCCTACGGAAAAAGGGAGCGGACGAGGCCACAAGGCGCTCCGCCGGACTTCCCCCGAAACCGATGGAGGAATGGGACTATGCGAACGGCGCAGTCATCAAGGGCGACATCCGGCACTTCTTCCAGAGTATAGACCATGAGAGGCTGAAAAACGCGCTGGCGGAGCGGTTCACGGACCGCCGCTTGCAAGAGCTGATGTGGCGGTACATCGACGCGGTAGATGGTCTTGCACTTGGTCATCAGACCAGCCATATCTATGCCGTGTTCTTTGTCCACTCCATCATGCACTATGCAGGAGAGAAACTGCATCTGCCCCTCGCTGGAATGTATATGGACGATTGGTATGTGATCTGCCCGGATATGAGAACGGCCCGAGAAGCGCTCTCCTTGCTGAGAAAGCAGTTTGCGCGCCTCGGCCTGGAACTCAACCAAAAGACCAACATCTTCCCCTTGCAAAACGGCATCGACTTCTGCGGGTTTCACACCTACCTGACCCGGACGGGAAAGGTGGTGAAAAAGCTGCGCTACTCCTCCATCAAGCGGATGAAGCGACGCATCCGACTTTGGGAGAGGCAGTACGCGGCTGGGGAAATCTCACGGGAGAAAATCATGCAGAGCTTCCAGTCATGGGAGGCCCATGCCAAACATGGCGACACCAGGAAACTGAGAGAAGAAATGCGCGCCAAGTTGGAGGCGAGCTTGGCCCGCGCAGAGAACCGCCGGAGGCAGGGCGGGGAACCGCCGCCCTGCCAAGGCATAATCGAAAGGAGAACAAAACGTTATGGGACAGTTACTTTCCAACCTTGCAAACGGAAGTCTGGTCAAACTGGACGAGAACACGCAGGCAAAGAAGTTCCTCAAGCTGGACAATGACCACTACGGCAGCGGAACCGGCGTGACCATGCTCCGCAAGGACGCCTATGCTCAGATCGCGTGGAATGGCGCATACAGCAACTTCAACGTCTATTTTGGAGCAACGCTGGACAGCTTTTGTGACGGCGTTTTCCCGCTCAAACTGGACAAGGAGATTCAGGACTGCATTATCCCTGTTCCTATTGTTGTTGCAGAGGGCAACGGCGTTTCCACGCTGCACACCATCTACCGAAAAGGGTTTGCGCTCTCCTGCACAGAGGTAGGTGTTTCCGGCTGGCAGACGGAGGGGACGAAGTTCGGCTACTTCTCCGACAACAACAAGCGGATTGCCTACCTCGACGGGACGGCGACCGCCGTCTACTGGGGCTTGCGCTCCCCGAACTCCGTCACCGATCACGCGTACTTCATCGGCGCCGTCGGCTCCGTGTACAGCGACTTTGTCTACAGCGCGAACTTCGCCCCGCGCCCCGCTTTTAATCTTAAATCTTCTATCGTTGTATCTGATAGCCCGGACAGCGATGGATGCTACACGATTGAGAGCGTGCCGGGAAAGAGCGGCGGCCTTTACGTCAAGAACAACGGCGTATGGGTCAAGGCAGCCTAAGATAACAACCAGCCGGACGGCGGATGCCGCCGTCCGGCAAATTCTTTGAGAGGAGGCGGCGATATGCCGAGTATCAACGAGGTCATCGAGCGGGTCGGGCAACTCCGCCCGGACGCATACGATGACAGCTCGAAAGCTGGTTGGCTCATTGAGCTGGACGGGAAAATCTACCGGGAAGTCATCCTGCGGCACCGGCTTACGCCGGGGGTGGAGGCGCACGGGCCGGTTGGCGTATGCCCTGAGTGCGGAAGCTCTGAAATTTTTTATGACAGCGGGATGGACTGCTCCTCCTGCCAAGCGTGCAGATGGAGCGAGCTGCCCAAACTGGTACGGTCCTACCCGGAGGACGGGGACGTGCCGCTTCTGGTTCCGGCCCCGTACGACAACCTCTATTCCCTCTACCTGATGGCTCAGATTGACTTCCACAACCGCGAGGGAGAGAACTACAACAATTCCGCGCTGGCCTTCAATCAGGCCATGGACGAGTTCAAAAAGGACTACCACAGGACCCACATCCCGATTACAACGGGAACCTGGAGCGGTCTGTTCTGAGGAAGGAGGCCCCATCTTGAAACTTCCCTATTTCACCACGGCGGCGAACCGGACGAAGCGGCAGGTCATCGCGTTCGGCGGCGTCAATTACGGAGAGAACACCGGCGACGGAGAGCTTGCTGAGAGCTTCGGCCTCTCCTCTGCACGCTTCCCGTGCCTGACGCAGCGCGCCGGTAGAAAGACCTATGCCGGTTACGAGGCACCCACGGGGATCTATGCCAGAGGGAAACTGTGCGTGGTTGACGGAACGGACTTCCTTTACGACGGAAAGGTTGTGGGACAGGTGGCCGCCGGTGCAAAGCACTTTGCCACAATCAACACGAAAATTGTGATTTTCCCCGATAAGGTCTACTACGACACCGATGCGGAGGAGTTCGGAAGCCTGGAGGCCCACTACCCCGGATATACCGGAGATGTCACCTTCTCCGCGAACACCATCACTGTGCCGGAACAGAGCTATATCGACCACGCGGCAGAAAGCGAAACCACCATCTCGGGCGTAGGGGCGGACACCACCATGACCGCCTATACGGGGGCGAGCGTGAACAAGTCCAGCGGAGCGCTTACCATGAGCGGAGGAAGTGAAAAGACGCCTGGGAAGCTCAAGTCCGGCGACATCATCCAGTATGAGTGTGATACCGAGAAAGAGTACATGGTGGTGAAAAGCTCCACTGAGCAGAGCGACGGGACGTACCATATCAGCTACATCCTGCACGATGTACTCCTGCACAAGTACCCTGACTTCGACGAATACTTCTCCGCCGGTGACGCGATTGAGATTTCCGGCTGCACCACCCACTCGGAGAACAACGGAAGTCACATCATCCGCTCTATCGACGGTAGAACGCTTACCTTTGACAAGGACATCTTCTCCGGCACGGGAGTGGAGAATGGCACAGTGAGCCTTGCAAGAGAGGTCCCGGACCTCACCTGCATCTGTGAGTGCGACAATCGAATTTGGGGCGCGGAGGGAACGACGATCTACGCATCCGCACTCGGCGACCCAAAGAATTTCAAGCTGTACGACGGCCTCTCGACGGACGCATTCGCCGTGGCCGTTGGAACGGATGGAGCTTTTACCGGCTGCATCGCGTACTCCTCCACGGTTCTTTTCTGGAAAGAGAACTGCGTACACAAAGTAATCGGGTCTATCCCATCCAACTATGAAATCTACACATACACGGTTCCCGGCCTCCAGTCCGGCAGCGAAAAGAGCATGGTCATCATCAACGAAACCTTGTTCTACAAGGGGCGGAACGGCGTTTATGCCTATACCGGCGGAACACCGGAGCTTATCAGTGAGAACTTCGGAACGCGGCGCTTCTTCGATGCTGTGGCCGGTACGGACGGAGAGCGGTATTACATCTCCATGCGGACTGAGGCGGGAGATTGGGAACTTTATGTATTTGATACCGCGCAGGGCATTTGGCTTCGGGAGGACTTTACCCATGCGGCGGACTTCGCACAGCTCAACGGAACGCTCTATTTTTTGGATGCAAACTCCGGCAAGGTGATGATGTGCGGGCAGGACAACGAGGAGGAGGGGCGGCTTCCGTGGAACGCCACTCTCTGCCAGATGGACGAAACCACGCACGGCAGGAAGATTTACTCCCGGCTGTACCTTCGGGCGGAGATGGAGCAAGGCTCCTGGCTCCGCGTGGAAATCAGTGTGGATGGAGCGCCGTTCCGCCAGGTGTTCATTACCCACAACGAGCGGGCGCAGACCGCACAAATCCCCATTCTCCCCACGAGATGTGACAATTTCCGCGTGCGGCTATCAGGCAAGGGCTTTTGCCTGCTCAAGAGCATTGTGCGGGAGTTTACCGTAGGAAGCGAGGTGTGATAGATGGCTACCGTTTTACCTGGTTCCCCTCCCACCTACAACCGGAACGACATCTCGGCGACCGTCAAGGCCCTGTGCAACTACACCAGGACCCTCCAGGAGAACGCGGACTATATCCTCGGGCAGCTCAAGAAATCCAGTGAGCAAAACGCGACGGACATCTCCACCCTGAAAACGAGCGTGGAGAGTTTGAAAACGCAGGTTTCCGGCCTGCAAAGCTCCGTGGAATCTCTCGGGAACAACTACAACAGCCTGTCGGCCCGCGTAGCGGCGCTTGAGCAGGCAATCGGATAACAAAGGGGGTATCACCATGGCAACCAAAAAGAACGACGAGGAGAAGGCTTCCCAGGACATCAAGGCGACCAGCTCCAGTTACAGAGCGCTTGACAACAGCGGAAACGACTATGCCAGCATGGTCGGCATGAGCGATCTGGACAAGGCGGCTCTGGAGGCTGCCGGTCAGTCTTGGGCCGATGCCAACAAAGCCGGAGATCAGGCAGGCATGGATGCGGCCCACGCACAGGCGGAGGCAATCCGTGGTCAGTATGGATATTCCGGCGGCGCGGACGGCTCGCAGTATATCCCGACCGGAACCAAGAAGGAGGAGTTTTCCTACGAGAGCGCCCCCTCTTATACCAGCAAATATCAGAACCAGATTGACGAGCTTACGGAAGCAATCCTTGGCCGGGACCCCTTCGAGTACAACTACGAGGATGACCCGAACTACCAGCAGTACAAGGAGAGTTACACGCGCTCCGGCCAGAGGGCTATGCAGGACACCCTTGGGCAGGTTTCCGCCCGAACGGGCGGCCTTGCAAGCTCCTACGCAACGACAGCAAGCCAGCAGACCTACGACAACTACATGGCGGCTCTCGCCGATAAAATCCCGGAGCTTCGGCAGCTCGCCTACGCCATGTATCAGGACGAGGGCAACGAGATGCGGGCCAACCTGGAAATGCTCATGGCTCTGGAGCAGGGCGACTACGCCAAGTATCAGGACCTCCTCACCCAGTACAATGCCGACCGCAACTTTGACTACGGGATTTACCGGGATGACATCTCCGACACCCGGTATGACCAGGAGTGGAATTATCAGGTTGGACGGGACGAGATTGAGGACCAGCGGTACGAGGATGAAACCGCGTGGAACCGCGAGCAGTACGAGAGCGAGGAGGAGTACAACCGCGCGTTGGAAAAGGCACAGACCCTTGCGGCGGCTGGTGATTTCTCGGGCTACAAGGCCCTGGGGTACACGGACGCGGAGATTGGCAACCTCAAGAGCGCCTATGACAAG
>OLQK01000831.1_pt1 | contig 26906 bp, 26 predicted proteins | sample 1672501 | NCBI WGS metagenome assembly OLQK01 (sample SAMEA3136693, study PRJEB25190) | human gut metagenome | biome: human gut; feature: human-associated habitat; material: faeces | place: Austria | collected 2013
AGAGGACAAAGAAAAGACTGCCACTGGTAAGATCATTAAGAATGCTAATGGTAAAAATGGTATCGGTATTGGTTTGACGGATCATACTGAGGTCAAGAGTCCTGAAAACGTGAAGTTTAAACTTGATGGTGTTGGTGGACCAAGTGCGGGGCTTATGTTTACTTTGGCTATTTACGATCAGGTGTCTGGTCAAGACCTCAAGGCTGGCCGTAAAATTGCTGGAACAGGCACTATTGAAAAGGATGGGGCTGTCGGTGATATCGGTGGGGCCTACCTCAAGGTGAAATCAGCGGCTGATAGTGGCGCAGATATTTTCTTCGTGCCAAATAATCCAGTAACTAAGGAAATGAAAAAGGCTGATCCGGATGCCAAAACCAACTATCAAGAGGCTAAGGAAGCTGCCAAGAAACTGGGAACCAAGATGAAAATCGTCCCTGTTAAAACAGCTCAAGAAGCCATTGATTATTTGAAAAAGACTAAGTAAGAAGAGAGAGTAGGACAGGCAGAAATCCATGATTTTTGTCCTAGTCTTACTCTCTTTTTAAGGTCAAAGTGTTATAATAGTCTTTATGAAAAAACGTTATAGAACAGTCAATGATTACTATCGTGAGATTTTTGGCGAAAAGATTTTCAAACTACCAATAGATGCGGGTTTTGATTGTCCCAACCGTGATGGCACAGTGGCTCATGGTGGCTGTACCTTTTGTACGGTATCGGGGTCTGGGGATGCTATTGTAGCTCCTGAGGCACCGATTCGTGAGCAGTTTTACCATGAGATTGACTTTATGCACCGCAAGTGGCCAGAAGTTCAGAAATATCTGGTTTATTTTCAAAACTTTACCAATACCCACGCGCCGCTTGAAGTTATCAAGGAACGCTACGAACAGGCTATCAATGAGCCTGGTGTTGTTGGTATCAATATCGGTACCCGCCCAGACTGTTTGCCAGACGATGTGATTGATTATCTGGCAGAACTCACAGAACGTATGCATGTGACCGTCGAACTTGGCTTGCAAACGACTTATGAAGAAACGTCAGAGCTCATAAACCGGGCACACAGCTATGAACTCTATGTGGAGACGGTTAAGCGTGTGCGTGAGCGTGCGCCAAAGGCTGAGATTGTATCGCATCTGATTAATGGGCTGCCAGGGGAAACCCACGAGATGATGGTGGAAAATGTTCGCCGTTGTGTGACGGACAATGACATTCAGGGAATCAAACTCCACCTCCTCCACCTGATGACCAATACCCGTATGCAAAGAGACTACCACGAGGGGCGTCTTAAATTGCTGAGTCAGGAAGAGTATGTGTCAATCATCTGTGACCAGTTGGAAATCATACCTAAGGATATCGTCATTCATCGAATTACTGGTGATGCGCCGAGAGATATGTTGATAGGTCCTATGTGGAGTCTCAACAAATGGGAAGTCCTCAATGCCATTGACAAAGAGATGGAACGTCGTGACTCATGGCAAGGGTGCAAAGTAGCTAGCGAGAAGGAGGAAAAAGCATGATTAAACGCCCCATTCATCTATCTCATGACTTTTTAGCAGAAGTGCTGGATGACGAGAGTGTCGCTGTCGATGCGACCATGGGAAACGGCAATGACACAGCCTTTCTGGCTGGCCTTGCCAAGAAGGTTTATGCCTTTGACGTGCAGGAGCAGGCGCTCGAAAAGACCAGTCAACGCTTGTCAGACCTGGGAATTGAAAATGCGGAACTCATTTTAGATGGTCACGAAAATCTGGACCATTATGTCACGGAACCTATTCGAGCAGCTATTTTCAATCTGGGCTACCTGCCATCTGCAGACAAAAGTGTCATCACTAAGCCCCATACGACTCTTGAGGCCATTGAGAAAATCCTTGACCGTTTAGAGGTTGGTGGGCGCTTGGCTATTATGATTTACTACGGTCATGATGGTGGTGATATGGAGAAGGATGCTGTGCTTGAGTACGTTATCGGTTTGGACCAGCGTGTTTTCACAGTCATGCTTTACCAACCCATTAATCAAATTAATACCCCACCATTTTTGGTGATGTTGGAGAAATTACAATGATTACAGATGTTAAAGAAAAGCTTGCAGATATGCAGGCCAAATATATAGATAAGCAAAGTTCCGAGGATACTTTGAAGAAGGTTGATAATCGTAAAACGGCTAAGATCAAGAAAAAGTTAGCTAGTCTTGAGGTCGAACGTTGCCATAAACTTTTAGCCAAGGAAGATGTCACTGCCATTGATAAAAAAATTAGTAAGCAAAAAGAACTATTCTCAAATTGTTGTCATAAGGAAGGGTAGGAGGAGCTATGCATTTATCATTAGCTTTGCTTGTTCTTCTTTTTAGCTTGATTTTATCGAACGTTATCAATCGTGTTTTTCCACGTCTTCCCTTACCTTTGATCCAAATTATTTTTGGAGTGGGTATCGGTTCTCTTTTTAAGGGACGTGCTTTCGAGCTTGAAACGGAACTTTTTCTAGCTTTCATTATTGCTCCCTTGCTGTTTCGTGAGGGTGAAGAAAGTGACATCACTAGTATTTTGCGTAACTGGAAACTTATTCTATTTTTGATTTTTCCAGTCATCTTCGTGTCTACACTGGGAATCGGTTATCTTGCTAAGGCCGTCTTGCCTGCTTCGGTACCCTTGTCTGCCTGCCTAGCCATTGGGGCGGCTCTTGGGCCAACGGATTTGGTGGCCTATTCTGCTATTTCTAAACGCTTCAGTTTTCCAAAGTGGATTAGCTATATTTTGCAGGGTGAAGGTCTTCTGAACGACGCCTCTGGCTTGGTCGCCTTTCAGGTGGCGGTGACTGCATTGACCACAGGTACCTTCTCCCTCCTTGGGGCGAGCTGGAATTTGGTTATTTCTGTGCTTGGTGGTTTTTTAGTTGGCTTGATTACAGCCTTATTTAATCGTCTCTTTTTGACCATTTTGGATAATATGGATGCTGCAGATGTCACAGGTGCTCTCTTACTAGAGTTGGTACTACCGATTTCCTCTTACTTTGTAGCCGAGGAAATTCATGCTTCCGGAATTATTGCTGTTGTCGTAGCAGGGATTTCGCTTGCCAGTCGTTTCAAAAAAATCACCGTTTTTGATGCCAAGTTGGATAGTGTTTCTCATACGATTTGGGGAACCATTACCTTCATGCTTAATGGCATGGTCTTTTTCCTCTTGGGGACAGAACTTCCAACCCTAGCATCCCCAGTACTGCGTAGCACTACCTACGATAATCTCTGGATGCTTCTTGCTATCGTCCTTTTAACAGCGACCATGTTTGGCATTCGCTTTGTTATGATTAGTGCAGTATTTGCCCAAAGAGCTTGGAGGGCCAAACGGTCACTAAAAAAAATCTGGAAGGGTGCTACTCTGTTAACCTTTTCAGGTGTTAAAGGAACGGTTTCCATTGCAACCATCCTTTTGCTTCCGGTTGCCAATATGACGGCTTTGGAACATAGTCTCTTGCTCTTTACGGTAGCGGGTGTCACTTTATTAAGTTTCTTAACAGGTATTCTAGTCCTACCTAAGCTAGCCACTGGACCAGCGCACACAACCAACCATTATATGCAGATTGCCATTCTTAATGATGTGGTCGGCGAGTTGGAAAAAGATCTAAAACAGTCAACTAATCAAGGAGCTGTCTATGCTACTATTGACAACTACAATCAACGCTTGGAAGATTTAATCTTGGAGCAGGAATCAAATGATGTTAAAGAAGAGTTGGCCAATATCCGAGTCATGATTATGGAAATTGAGAGTGAGGGTCTGGAATATGCCTACAAGAAGGGTAAGATTTCAGAACTCGAATACAATCTCTACCAACGTTATATCAAGAGCCTAGAGCGTCGTATTAACCGTGGTTTTGTCTCTAGTCTTTCTTACGCTCTAGCTGTCTTTGTGCGTGGCCTTCGTAGATTGTTGCACTTGGCTCTTACTTTCAAGTTTCGTATTAATCAGGATGAAACTAGGAGGGGTCCTAGGTTGACGGAAGAAAACCGTGACCATATGGCTGAACTTTATTTAACAAATACGGAGCAGATTTTAGAAGCCTTGAGTAATCTGGAAGGTGTTTATCATTCAGAACTCTTGTCTTATTTGAAGCGTAATCGACTTCAAGAGGCTGAAATAATTCAATCAGGTGCTTTTGTTGAGCGGGTTATCACCCACCTTCATCCAGACAATATCGATGAAATGTTACGAGGCTACTATTTGGAACGTAAGGTTATCAACGAGTACGAGCAGGCTGAACTTATCTCTAGCCGTTATGCCAAGCAGCTTCGTAAGGAAGTCAATACTTTGGAGGATTACTCTCTCAAAGAAACTAGCAACACGTTAACCTATGATATGATTAATCTGGCTCGAGGTCGAGCTTAAGCAATGAATGTTATCACAAAAAGAAGCCAAGAAAAATTTTGGCTTCTTTTTAATATATTTTTATTTTCTATTTTTCGCACAACTCTTCTCCTTATCCGCAAGATAGAAATTGATGTATACAACATATGAGCACATCATACATAATGCAAGTATCAGAGCAGCATACCATATATATGGATGAGTATATGACCAAACTTCAATCATATATAACGGATTATCAAAAACCTGCAAATCATCTCCCAATTTCAAATTTTGTTCTCTATCATCATTTCCGTACAATGCGATTCTAGTAGCATCTGAAATCCCACTTCCGCTTAATTCGACAACATATTCACCAGATTCCTGTATTCCTTTTCCAAATTTAAATTCTTTTCCATTCAAACCTGATGAAGCAGCTAAAACAAACAACTCTTTCACACTCACTGAATCTTGTGCCAGTACCTTCCCATCACGCTTTAAGGTACATGTAACCTCACCACTTTCATCCTCTCCATCAGGACAGAAATATAATGTGATTCCATAGAGTTCTTCATTATATAATTCAAATTCTAATTGAATATTCCTGGAATTTGTAATCGCCCCGATTTTAGTAATTGTTGTACTTGTGTCTGTATTAGAAATTTCTACTTTAGGCGTTGCCGTCGGTATCAGAATTGTTGCTACTAAGCATACGAAAAAAAACACATTCAAAATAATAAGTATTCTTTTTAATCTTTGACTCATATACCCCATCCTATATTCTTTTGTTATTGTATCTGGATTATTGTAGCAAAGAATGTATTAAAAAACAAGTATCCTGCATTAAAATAAATTTGACGAATGTAAACATATTATAGTACAATATGCAAATGGAGGTATAATTCATGAAAAAAATATTTTTTTTATATTTATCTGTAATTTTTAGCCTTTTAACAATACAGTCATTTAATATTTACGCCGCTGATACTGATGAACTGGTAACAGTTTCTGTGTACAGCAAACAATATTATGGCACATTAAATATGCAGAATGATTCTACAGCTGTTTTCACTAATGTTAATAACGATTCAGATTTGATCTCTATAGAGGGGGCATGGAAAGATGAAGCATTTGACGGGGATTGCACCATCACTTATTCTGATGACTCCATCCAAAATGTCAAATTCAAAAATGGACTTATTTCTGGAACGGTTACTCATAAGTTTACAGATGGAACTTACAAAATTTTCAAATGCAAAAAGGGCATTCCTAACTTAGAAATACTAACTTATTCTTCTGATCAGGAAGTCATAAATCAAGATTGGTTTTTTAGAGGTGTACCAATACAGACATGGGTTGCAAATGCCAGCAGACCCGACTATTCTTCTTTATTTAATACCGTTAATGAATATCTCGAAAAACCATTTTGTGTATCAGGTTCTGTAACAGGAATCTATGAATTATTCCAGCAAAAAATCATAAAAATAATAGATGATAACGGAAATATCTATTTATTTAAGTATCGTGATACACAAACTGCCAGATATACACCAGCTGAAATCGCTCCATTAAATATTGGGGAAACTGTTACTATTTACGGAATTTATGAGGGTTTAAAAGAAGCTGATGATACCTCTTATCTTCTTTTTAATAATGTAATGGGATATAATACAGATTTTCCAACTGTTTCTTCTGAAATTGTAGATGATTCATTTGCACTTTCTTATAATAAAATTTGTTCAATTTCAGATCCCGATATGGAACAAGAACTTCCACTTTTTACAGCATTTAAGTGTGACAGTGAGTTATCTCTTTCCAATGAACCTAAAAAAAATTACAAAAATATATGTGACTATCCATATTATTTTTCTAAAACAAGCATTAAATTACAGGGAACGATTGTTTATTTAACAGAAGAGCAAATATTTATACAAAAAAAGGGAACTTCCGACATTTATGTCGCATCAGCAAAAAAATCACAAGAAAAAAAACTTGCTATTGGGGATGTAGTTTCCTGTAAAGCTACTATAGATGGCATGGCCAAGATTCCCTGCTATAATTCATCAAATAATCATTTTCAATATGTACTATATCCATATCTTACTTCTGCTAAAGTCAATATTGAAAAATAAATTTGTTTATTTTAAAAGACAGGTTATTTACCAAAGTATAACCTGTCTTTTTCTTTGTGCTTTTTTATTTTGATTTATATTTTTCTGCAATTTCCACCAGTTCCTTCGCTCTGGCTTCAAAAGAATATTTTTCCTGGATCATTGGCCACTGGGCATCTACTTTCGCTTTAATGGCATCATAATCTGTCTCGATCAGTTTCACACAATTTTCAAATTCTTCTCTGTTGCTGTAATAAAGAACTGCATCCGGGAAAATTTCCCGAAGTTCATCGCAGCAGTCAGAAATTACCGGAAGTCCGCAGGCCAGGGCATCAAAAATACGGTTATTCACAAACTGATAGTCCAGCATGTCCTTCCAGTGATCATTCAAAGTCACACGGGCGGTTCTGTAAAGAGCAGGGATTTCACTGTTTTCAATAAATACGTCCCATACCAGTTTTTTGTCCGGACCAAGCATGGCTTTCCAGCCAGAGCCCCAGATTTTAAGAGGGAGCTTGTCCTTAACTGCCCAAAGAACACATGGACGGGCTACGCCACGGGAATTTCCAATAAAAATATAGTCCTGTCCACGATACTGTTCCATTTCTTTGTCTGGATAAAATAATTCCGTGTCTGTACACTGAAGAAAAGGAATTACCGGAATGGACAGTTTTTCCTTCAGTTCTTTGGCATAACGAAGGGAGCCTACACAGATCACATCGTATAATTCGTATTCTTCTGTAGTTACCATTTCCGGATGGCTGATGTTCCACATTATGTAAAGACATTTGGCGTTTCTGCGGTCTGGACGATAAAACTCGCGGCCGCGCAGCACAAGCACTACATCAGCGTCTTCCGGGCAATCCCAGTCCTCATGCATCTGGATGATGGTATACATGCCAAGACGGTCAAGATAGCGTTTCAGGGCAACTGCATAGGCATAATCCCCCCAGCGTACTTTCTTTTCATCGGGTGCAGGACATTTAATTACCCAGATCTGGCGATCACCTGCCATACGGCGATTCTGGGCAATATGCTTGCCCCAGTCATCTCTGCGTCGCAGTTCCTGATCCACGTAATTCTTTATTTCCAGCAGATTTTTGCTGTTTTTCTGAAGCTCAAGAAGAAGCTTCATCTGACTTTCATTCTCTTTTTCAATAGATTTCAGAAGCTTCTCCTGGGTTTTGCTTTCTTTTTCCAGGGATTGCAGGGCTTTTTCCTGCCGTTTGTTCTCTTTTTCCAATTCCTTAACCTTATTATCCATATAGGTGCGGCTAACCGGAATCAGGCTTCGCAGTTTATTCTTAAATGCACTCCAAAAGCTCATGGTTACTCTCCTCATCTTGATTTGGTTGATTTTACTTTGTTTCATATTATAACCAATGAGTCCGGGAAACGCAACATTCATAAGATTTAAATTCTCTTATTAAAAAAGTCTTGTACCTTTTTCTCTCCACAGCTATAATGAACTTATCAATTCAGGAGGTCTATTCATGCGAAGAAAAAACAGTTTATTTATTTCGGCTGTGTTGGCTTTTTCGCTTTGTACAGCCACCGTTATCCCCGTGCTGGCAGAAGATGTGACACAGGCAGAAGCTGAGACTGTAAGCTCTTCAGACAGTACTTCTGCTGATGAACAACAAGGCTCTGCGGACAGCTCTGCTGATGAACAACAAGGCTCTGTGGACAGTTCTGCTGATGAGCAGCAAGATTCGGCGACACCCTACCAGCAGGGCACAGCTACAGACACCGACTATCAGAGTGAATGGCTGAATCTGAAATTCACTCCCCCGGACACTGTAGTCATGAATACACAAAAAGAACTGGAATCTGTTATGAAGCAGGGGCAGAGCGCCCTTGAAGATGCTTCCGGCATAGAACTTGAAGAGGATGCTTTAACCGGTACCGTATATGAAATGATGGCATCTTCTGTGTCCGGTTTTCCCAATGTTTCCCTTGTGGTGGAAGATGCTGCAATGGAAAATATGACAGTAGATCAGTATTTTCTATCTGCACAGCAGATGCTTGATGCTACCCAGATGGGGTACACTTATGAGGAAATCACGGACGCACAGATCGGCGGTCAGGATTTCCGTGTTATGGAGGCCAAAGTTACTGTTAATGATTACGAAGTAATTCAAAAATACTGTACACGTAAACAGGGAGGAAAGTTTGTCTCTATCATCTTATCCTACACTGCAGACACCACAGACGAAGCAGATGAAATTCTGGCAGCTTTTACTCCTCTAAATGCTGATACGGAGGCTGCTGACGCAGAATAAAAAATGATCTATACTCCCCTCACCATTAAAGCCATGAAGCTGGCTTACAAAGCTCACGAAGGTCAGTATGACCAAAGCGGTGTCCCTTATATTTTTCATCCTGTTCATGTTGCAGAACAGATGGATGACGAAATCACCACCTGCATTGCGCTGCTCCATGATGTTCTGGAGGATACTTCTGTCACTGCATCTGAACTGGAGCAGGAATTTCCCCGGGAAGTTACCTGTGCAGTCCTTTTGCTGACACATGATCCCTCTGAGGATTATGCCGAATACGTAAAAAGACTTTGCGCCAATCCTCTTGCACGCAAAGTCAAAATTGCAGATATTGCACATAATACAGACGAAACCCGTCTTTCCGGCACAAATCCTGCACCGAAGCAATTAGAACACTGGAGAGCCAAATACGCTCTGGCAAAGAAAATCATTAAAGAAGCTGAAGCTAAGGATTAGAGTGCGCCCCCCAAAGGCTTTCTGCTAAATGTATGTCACAATTTGTGAGAGGTTTTGTCCGGATGAGGGCATCGTAGCGGGCTACAGCAACTGAATTCGGGTAAAATATACCGCAAAGTGGGGCATGCAGATCGCGACGTTTCTAATTACCTTACCTGTAAAATCTTCTCCATCATTTCCTTATGGGGATGGGCTGCATCTGCCTGAAATATTGCCACATGGTTCAAATCCGCTCCACCATCTGTGTATGCCGGAAAAAGGAAACCACATTCCGGCATACCTGGCTCATATTCTTCTGCCAGTGGACAGATCACGCAGATCAGATACTCAAAAACCGCCTCTGATTCACCCAACCGTTCTTTATCTGCACCTTTTACTGGAATATCATATCTGTCATGAAAAACATAGACCGCATAAGGACGCCTGCTTTTATAATGTTCCATAACAAGATCATAAAAGCTGTCCATAAGCGCATCATTTTTCAGCCCACATTCCCTAAGAGCCATAAGAAGCTGCCAGATTGTTCCCGGACGCATGCTTTCCCTGGCAAATTCATACCGTTTCAGATTTACATTGGTGGCTGCAAAGGGAACAGCCTTTGCCAGTTCAATATTTTTCTTCTTTTCCCCCTGGGAAAGCTTCAGGAAATTCACATTAAAGCTTCCATCGAAATCTCCATCTTTATCTACATAACAGCCTGCAATCCTGGTAAAAGAACTTCTGGAAACATTCATTCTTCTGGTAAGTGCCAGCATATCTTCACGGTTGATTTTGTTTGTCATAAATTTTTCCTTATCCGCTCCAAAGCCTCTGTCAGCGTAGCCCTTGGGCACGCCACATTAATTCTCTGAAAGCCTTCCCCGGTCTTGCCGAAAATTTTTCCACTATCCAGCCACAATCTGGCTTTATTGATGATCAGATCTTCAAGTTCTTCTACATTAAGTCCTGTTTTCCGAAAATCCAGCCATACCAGATAGGTGCCCTCCAGATCCGTCATTTCTACGCCTGGAAGATTTTTTTCTACATAATCTTTTGTATAGTCAATGTTCGCTTTTATATAGGCATGCATAGCCTCATACCACTGTTCTCCCTTAGAATAGGCGGCTTCTGTTGCCACCAGTCCAAGCACTCCTAACTGACTGATTCCTGCTGCATCCAGCTGCTTCTGGAATCTCTTACGCAAATCAGGGTTCGGAATAAAAATATTGGAAATCATCATACTTGCAAGATTGAAGGTTTTGCTGGGAGACGTACAAGTAATGGAAATATCCTGAAATTCTTTTTTGATCCCGGCAAATACCTGATGTTTTCCCTTAAAAACAAAATCCTGATGAATTTCGTCACTTACCACTGTCACATGATGCTTTACGCAGATATCTCCAAGCCGCTCCAGTTCTTCCCGTGTCCACACTCTGCCTACAGGATTATGAGGATTGCACAGGAAAAACAGTTTCACATTTTCTTTCACGATTTTTTCTTCAAAATCCTGGAAATCAATATGATAGCGGTTGTCCTCTCCCTGATAAAGATTGCAGCTCACTACCTTTCTGCCATTATCCTGAATCACCTCTGAAAAGGGATAGTAAACAGGAAGCTGGATGAGAACGCTATCCCCCGGCTGTGTATAGGCTTTTACTGCCATTGCCAGAGCAAAAACAACGCCTGGAGTTTTGATCAGCCACTCCTCCTGAGTGTCCCAGTTATGATGTTTTTTCATCCAGTTTGCCACGATTTCAAAATAAGGAGTCTGTACTTCGCTGTATCCAAAGATTCCCTCTTTTGCACGTTCTACCAGCGCGTCTTCAATGTAAGAGGAAGTCTCAAAATCCATATCTGCCACCCAAAGTGGCAATACATCTGCCGGTTTTCCTCTTTTTACTGCAAAATCATACTTCAGACATCTGGTATTTTTCCGGTTTATTACTTTGTCAAAATCAAGATTTCTTTCCGCCATGTAACTCTTCCTCTGTTTCTGCAAATACTTTTTCAAGTTCATCCAAAAGATCCTGTACATCTTCAATTCCTACGGAAAGCCGGAGGGTACTCTTTGTAATTCCGTTTCGCTCCCGGATCTCCTCTGGCACATCAGCATGAGTCTGTGTGGTAGGATATGTAATCAGAGTTTCTACTCCGCCGAGACTTTCTGCAAATTTGATCAGCCGTACTTTTTCCAAAATAGAAAGGGCAAATTCCGGGCTTTCCAGCTGAAAGGTAAGCATGGAGCCAAAACCTCTTGCCTGTTTTTTCATAATTTCATGTCCGGGGTGTTCCGGCAGTCCAGGATAGATTACTTTGATTACAGCATTTTGATTCTTTAACCATTCGGCAATCTGAAAAGCATTTTTCTGAGCCCGCTCCATACGGATTCCAAGGGTTTTGATTCCACGAAGAATCAGCCAGCTGTCAAAAGGTGCAAGTCCTGCACCGGTAGTTTTGATAAGGAAACGAAGTTTTTCGCTGATATCGGCACGGTTTGTTACCAGAAAACCAGCCAGGGTATCATTATGTCCGCCCAGAAATTTGGTTCCGCTGTGTACTACCAGATCGGCTCCAAGATCCAGCGGATTCTGGAAATAAGGGGACAAAAAGGTATTATCTACTATAAGGAGAAGATTATGCCTTTTTGCAATTTCTGCAAGTGCTGCAATATCAGTAACATTCATCATAGGATTGGTAGGAGTTTCAATATAAATTGCTTTTGTATTTTCGTTTACATAACTTTCTACATCTTCTTTCCAACAGTCAATGCGTGAAAACAGGATTCCGTTTTTTGCAGAAACATTGTCAAAAAGACGGATACTTCCACCATACAGATCTGCATCTACGATCAGATGATCACCAGGCTTAAATAATTCCATTGCCATTGTGATGGCTGCCATTCCTGTGGAAAAAGCCAGTGCATCAATTCCGTTTTCCAGTGTTGCCACGATTTTTTCCAGATGCTCTCTGGTAGGATTCTGCAGTCTGCTGTAATCAAAGCCTGTGCTTCTGCCTACTGCCGGATGCTCATAGGTTGCAGTCTGATAAATTGGAAAGCTGATAGAGCCATAATTGTTACAGCAGCCTTCCTCTTCTTCTAAATGTAAACATTTTGTATTGATTCCTCTTGCCATGATATTCCTCCAAGTCTGTCACTGTGATGTTTATGAATGATGATATTTTTTCTGGGCTTATCATAACAAGACTGGAAGTGTTTGTATAATTCATTTTATCTTGAATTCGTTATAGGATATGGCTATACTAAAATACCATCTGCACCAAAAACATATACAAAACCGTCCCTCCGCCTATACTAAGCAGAGTATTCTTTTTCCATTTATGTAAAACTGCAATGAACAAAATTGCAATTGCTTCCGGAAGCCCATAAGTCCCGCTTCCCGGCACATCTTTCAGACAATAGACTACAAGAAGTCCGATTACTGCATAGGGAAGCACTTTGCCAAGATAGCTGATAAATTCCGGTGGCTCTTTTCCTTCCGGGAAAATAATAAAAGGCAGGAAACGAGTCACCATTGTACCTAGAACAACACAGGCGATAATAATGATACTTTGTGTGGTTGTCATTGTCATGATTTTTCTGCCTCCTTTTTCATTTCCAGTCTGCGCTGTAGTTCAAAACAGGCAATAATGGAAACCATAGCCGGAATAATAAAATAACTGCTGCCAAAAAGAAGCAGACAAACTACCGAACAGCCAAGTCCTACAAGTGCCGGTCTGTGATCCTTCGCCTCTTCCCACTGATTCATAAACATAACCACAAAAAGTGAAGTCATAACGAATTCAATTCCTGTAGTATTAAAATGGATCACATAGCCCAGAAGTGCTCCGGCTGTAGCTCCACCTACCCAGTAGATCTGATTCAGAAGAGTAACAAAAAACATAAACCACCCTCGATCCACCCCTTCTGGTGGATCCACTGTACAGTTCACAGAAAATGTTTCATCACACATTCCATAGATCAGATAAATTTTCTTAATACCAGTATTTTTATATTTTTCCAACATGGAAATTCCATAGAACAGATGTCTGGCGTTTACCATAAGCGCCAGAAGAAATGCGTATAACGGATTAAATGCAGACAAAAGCAGGTTCGCAGTAACAAACTCCATGGAGCCTGCAAAAATAAACATACTCATAAACAAAGGATAAACAAAGGAAAATCCCTTGCTTCTCATCATAAAACCATAGGACATTCCCAGAAATAAAAATCCAACACAAATTGGAAGAGTATGAGGCAATGCTGCCTTAAATGCTTTTTTCTTCATGTCGTTCTCTTTCCTCAAACTTTTCTTCGAAAATGTTTCTCACAATAAAGAGCCAAGGGTTTCCCCTCAGCTCTTCCCTTTCACAGTCTTGTATCCGTTCCCAGACAGGCTTCGAATATGCTCTGACACTTCGACTTTGATCCTACAGTGTGCCTCTAAAAGGCTTTCTGCACGGCTTTAGTTTCTGCAGGATTTAACCCTCTGCTGCCAGCTCTTTGATCGCATCTGTCAGAATGATATACTGCTCTTTCACCTGTTTGTAAAGCTCATCACTTCCGGCAGTCTCTCTTCCTCTAAGTACCTCAGTCAGCTCTGCACTTACTTTATAAAGACCTGTGAATCCCAGGTTCAGGCATACTCCCTTTAATGTGTGTGCTGCACGGAAGGATTTCTCTCCGTCCTGTGCCTCAAGACCATCTGTCAGCTCCTGAAAACTTGGATCATTCAGAAATTTCACTGCAAATCTTTTTACAAGTGCTTCACTCCCCAGTCTTTTCAGAACTCCATCATAGTCTGACCCGACTTTTTCATAACATTCCTTTACTGTCATTACAGCCTCCTTAATCGTTCGTATTACGTTCTCTCATGTATCAGCAGTTCCACGTCATCTGTGCTGGTGTTACTGCTCACTCCGTTCACAGAAACACGCTTTACAATGCACCGATGACAAAATATAAATACTCTTAATTCATGCACTTTATCATAGTAAATTACCAAAAGTTTGTCCACCATTTTGTTTATATAAATAACAGTATAAAGCATCCGTTCTCGTTACTTTACCCCGTTCACAGCAGCACGGTTCGCGATACGCAAAAATCATGCATCTGATCTTGAATAAGAGTTTTTCATCTGGCCGCTAAGCTCATACAGAACCCTATCCAAAGTGGCTGCCGCCTCTTTTTTCACCATAGCTGCAACGGCATTATTGGCTTCCTGACGAAGTGCCATTCTCTTCTCCGCATCTGTCTCTTTTTGCAGAAGTGCATCATAACGGTGGATCAGTTCATGGCTTTTTGCCATAACACTTTCCTGATAGCGCTCAATATGGAATACGGAACTTTTGTAAGAGGCATCTGCCATGGCACCGATCATACGGCTTACCCAGTAGAAATTATCTGTTGTAACTTCTTTGGTTGTATTGGAAAGATACTCTGGTGTCTCGTCAATTGCAGCATAAAATGGAACCATCACATTAAAGACGTTGGATGCAAATGCAACCCACTGCAAAATATTGCTGTCTTTTTCCATTCCCGGGCGCATCTGGATCAGTGCCAGGAAATCTGTACGGTTCACGCCGATAGAACGAAATGCTCCCCTCTGGGATTTCTCACCATAAGCAGCGTAGGGATCATAGGGTGTCCCCTGGTAATGAGAGGAAAGTACATACTTCACATCTTCTACGGTTATTTTCTTTTCCGGAATCATGCACCATGGAAGATCATCAGAGTAAGGGGTAAAATCTACATCCGGACCGTCCCATTTTTGGGACTTTGGATTCAGGTAACGCTCCATAAACCAGGCACGGGGCGTATTATAAACATGATCTGCATCATCATGGCTTCCAAAGGCATCTCTTGGACTTAGCACACCATCCATAGAAAGATCCAGATGATTTCCTGCGATAAATTCACGCATATCTGCGGAGCACATATATTCTTTTTGTCCGGAAAGTGCATCTTCCAGATCAAACCTGTCGATTCCAAGCTGGTTAGGCATTACTACATACACATTATCCGGAACTTTTCTTGCAATCCAGTGATGGCCTCCAATGGTTTCCAGCCACCAGATTTCGTCCTGATCCTGAAAAGCAATTCCATTCATTTCATAAGTTCCGTATTGCTCCAGAATGCTTCCAAGGCGCTTAACACCTTCACGGGCACTGTGAATGTATGGTAAAACAATGGATACAATGTCTTCCTCTCCAATTCCTCCGCAGATTTCTTCCTGTCCATCTTTTGCAGGCTGATAGACAACCAGCGGGTCAGCACCAAGGACACGGGGATTGGATGTAATGGTTTCTGTGGCTGTCATTCCTACATTTGCCTCGTTTACACCGCTTGCAGCCCAGATTCCTTCGCCGTCAACGGCATTTGGCACAGAGGTGTAGCGCATCGGATTCTCCGGAAGCTGGATTTCTACGTGGGAAATCACAGATTTATATTTCCGTGGCTGATCCTGTGGATGAACTACCACGAATTTTTTCGGCATATAATGTCCGGCTCCGGAATCGTCGTTTCTGGCAATCATGGTGGAACCATCGTAAGATGCATTTTTTCCAACTAAAATTGTTGTACAACCCATTTGATTTTCCTCCTGAAATTTCTCAAACACGAATTGGAAGGTGTTTGGGAAATCAATTTTGTATTTATATATTAGCACACTCTTTGTTATTATAAAACCTGATTTTTGTAATGTTTTATACCTAAACTTAATGGTTGTATCCCACCGCTTTAAGCTTTATACTAAATAAAGAAATCATTCCTTGCTTACAGAATTATTATTGCTTACAGGATTATTATTAAGGAGCTTTTATTATGCCCTCATCAAAAGAATATCTGCATATATTTCTTGACATAGGTAACGCACTGCTTGAAAGTGGTGCCGAAATTTTCCGCGTAGAAGATACATTGAACAGAATGGGCTATGCCTGTGGTGCAACGCAGATGAATGTTTTTGTCATTACATCCAGCATTGTCATCACTATAGAATTTCCCGGTGACGGGGCACGGACCCAGACCCGGCGTATCCGTGAAAGCGGTGGAAATAATTTTACAAAGCTGGAAAGGCTAAACGACTTAAGCCGCCGCTTTTGCCGGAATCCGGTTTCCGCTGATGAACTACGAAAAGAATTCGATAAAATAAATTCTGACAGGCAGCTTCCTCTTGGGAAACTTGCCGGAAGTATTCTGGCAGCCTGCAGTTTCGCCCTTTTTTATGGCGGAACTATTCCCGATGCAATAATTGCAGGAATTGGAGCTGTGTTAATCTGGTGTTTCCAGCAATACCTGCGCCCGGTGTGCATGAATGAGGTAACATTTCAGTTTGTTGCATCTTTTCTCACCGGCTGTGCCATCTGTGGATTTGTGCTGCTTTTTCCCTCTCTTCAGATGGACAAGATTATGATCGGTGATATTATGCTTCTGATTCCCGGACTGATGTCCACCAATGCCATCCGTGACATTCTGATCGGAGACACACTTTCCGGAATCATCCGCCTTATTGCATCTCTGTTACTTGCTGCGGCGCTTGCCCTTGGATTTATGGGAGCCATTATATTATTTGGAAAACTTGGAATTTAAAAGGGAGAAATGACTTTGACTACACAAAATATGATTCAGCTGATTACCGGAGCATTAGGCTCGGTAAGTTTTGGAATTCTTTTTCATATAAAAAATAAATATCTTCCTCTGGCTGCTATAGGTGGGTTTTTAAGCTGGCTTGTTTTCCTTTTTGCCAGAGGAATCTGGGGAAATGTGTTTCTCCCCTCTTTGCTGGCCGGTTTTATTGTTGATGTGTACGCAGAAATCCTGGCCCGGGTCTGCAAGGAAACTTCCACCTCCTTTTTCGTTACTTCCGTGATCCCGCTGATTCCTGGAAGTACCTTATATTACTGCATGAACAGCATTGTAGAGGGAAATACCATGCAGGCTCTGGCATACGGGCGGGATACATTCCTGTTTGCGTTTGGAATTGCGGCCGGGATGAGTATTGCCTGGGCCATTTGTTATTTTTTCAGGACGGTACATGTACGCAGGGCGTAGAGCATGTTTGAAACATGCATTCTGCCAAATGTGCGTCACTATCTGTGGGAAATTTTGTCCGGATTATTGTCCATTAATTTCTTTATTTCTACTTTCCGGTTGCGCCCTCCTTTTTTCCACACCATAAGAAACACCTGAAAGTCCAGGTTGTCTCTGGCTGTAGTAAAGGGCTCTTCCCGGAGTATTTCAGCTTTTATCCCATCTTCTTTTAATTTTTCCTGCAATTTCTTTGCCTTTGTGAGTAATTGTTTTAATTGTGTATTTACTTCCTCCCCAAAACAGCGGTCGGGATAAACAGATGCTTCTTTTTTTATTTTCTGTGTAAGTAAATCGATTATTGCGGCGTGGCTGTTTCTGTGGAAAGCCCTGGCTACCCAACGGGCTGTTACAGGATAGGGAAAATATCGATAAACTTTTAACATTCTAAGCAGTGAAGTATCTTTTACTTCCTCTGCCAGGTTTTCCATCACCTCAAATGCCTGTTCAGAGGGGATCCACGCATCTTCCTTTGGCACAATGTATTTCTTTGGAACGGCTGGATAACAGCAATAATTAAGCGGTGGAAAATCGGTAAGCTGCACCAGCTCTTTTTCCGTTTCTGTACAAAATTCCGCACCAAGATATTCCAACTTGTCTCTTGCAATAGCAAGGCGATATTCCAGCTGTCGCAAATATTCATAGCCCGGCACCCAGAAATGTCCGATTTCCCCGTAATTATAAAGATGCACTTCCAAATCCAGATCCTTAAAAAATACAGTAACTACATTGTCCCCCTGCCAGACTACCAGTACATACTGCTCTTCCTCCTGACTTAATGAAGCCTTCAGAGATCCTTCGTAATCTTTTATATAAGACCCGGTAAGTTTTGCCTGTTTGAAAACAAGAAAGCTTTCTACCGCATCATTCATCAGATATACCAATGGGATATCTCCTGGCGTAGTGTGACATTCTTCTATTAAAAGTTCAAATTGCTGCTGTTCCAGAAGTTCCTGCAGCATTTCAAATATATCTTGCATGGTGTAAATTCCTTTTTTAATTTTCCTGAACCCCAAAGCCTATCTACAAAATCATTTCTACATTCTGCCCCCACTTTGTGGGAATGGTTTTGGGAGCACGCTCCAGGCAGCCCAGATTGTGAGAGTTTTTCCGGAGGCAGGTTTTATCACTTAATGATATAACGTAAGCAGCAGAAAGTCAAAAGATTGAAAAATTGATTTCTGTGCATGAATTGCAGGATTGATTTTGAACACAGGTTCCAGTATAGTTATAAAATAGATAGCATACAATTTACAGCTTACATTTTTCCTATATTTTCTATATACTTTATTTATGGAAAAATATCGTAAATTTAAAGCATGTTTGAAAATAGATTTCAGCAAAGTGGAGCGTGCAGATTGCTGGAATGATTTTTCAGACAGGCTTTAGGGAGTATCTGAATTTTTATAAGCTGCACATCCAGCCAGCAGCAGACTCCCGTTAAAGAAAGATTGGAGAATAATTATGAATCAGATTGATTATGAAAACTTGGGAACCCGTATGAAAGAGCTTCGAATCAAAATGAAGCTTACACAGGCAGAGGTTGCAAAAGCACTTAATGTAACACCAGGATACATCAGCAATGTGGAGAATAACCGTACTGCCATGTCTTTGCGTATCCTTATTTATTATGCAAGACTTCTTAATATCTCCCTGGATTCCCTGATCGGAAGAATTGATTCCGAGTACCGTGAGACAGCTCTTGACCGTGAGATTTCCGAAATGGTACATAAAATGGAAATTCCCGAGAAACAGAAACTTCTTAAGACCATCAAAGTATGGATGGATGAAGATTAAGAGACTTAAATGCCCGCCAACTGGCGGGTTTTTTCATAAATAAAAAGAGGTTCCGCTGCAAAACGAAACCTCTCCCTGTTAAAAATATTTATCAAATATTTTATACTCTTAAAATCCCCAGCTCTTTTCCAATATCCATCAGATGCTTTACATCCCCCTCTACAAGCTTTCCGTGAATATTTGGGGGCATATTAATAACAACCACATTTTTTGCTGCAAACGCTGTTTTAATTTTCTCTACAGTTTCTTTCACATCCAGTACAGGCTTCTGCTCATAAATATTGGAATAGAACCAGCTGAAGCCCTCTCTGGAGCAAATGGTCATTTCAAACGGCATGTAGTAAAGCTCTCCTTCATGCATAAAAAGCTTGGGATCATCCACGCGGCAGGGATGTGGATCCCACAGGCGGAAGTCTGAAGGGAAGTTACGGATCGGGTCACCTTCCTGATAATTGCAGGGCAAATAACGATCGCCAGGATCTGACAGACTTGGAAGCCCAATGGTATGATTGATGCCGATCTGGCACATAGGCTGATATCTTTTTACCAGATCATAAATCAGATCATAGCGCCACTGAACACTGTATTTTTCCCATGGACCATCCAGCCACAATTCCACAATATCCCCATATCTTCCATCCATTAATTCTTCCAGCTGGTTTAACATATATGGGATGTAGCCTTCATTGAAATTTTCTTTATAGGATATTTCTTTTCTATCCCACAATGAATAATAAAGACCAAGCCCCATTCCGTATTTTTTGCAGGCTTCCGAAACTGCTTTTACAACATCTGTAGGGTTTCCGGAATTTCTTACACAGTAATCTGTATATTTGGTATCCCACAGGCAAAATCCATCATGGTGTTTTGTGATCATAATCACATAATTCATGCCAGCTTCATAGGCAGTTCGTACCCAGCCCTCTGCATCAATTTCATCCGGCTGATAGCTTCTGGCATCAATCCCTCCATCAGACCACTCCACGTTTCCAAAAGTATTTACACCAAAATGAATAAACATTCCATACTTTCTCTCCATCTGCGCCAGCTGTCCGGGAGTCGGCTCTGTAGATGGAATCTGGTGAATCAAACCTTTCATTGTGTTCCTCCTTGCTTTATATTTATAACAAAATATCCCACAAAATGTGACATATATCTTGCCCCAAACCGTTGAGGGCATACAATTACGCAAATGCAATTTTTCAAATATGCGGGCTCAAATATTCTTTATCCTTTCACAGCACCAGCCATAACGCCTCCAATAATGTGTTTCTGCATTACAAAATACAGAACCAGAATCGGCAGCATGGCAAGTACAAAAGCTGCAAAGGCCATGTTCAGCTTAATACTGTACTGCCCGAAAAAGAAATACTGGGTCAGGGGAATTGTCCTGACTTCCGGCTTCTGTGCAATGATCAGTGGAATCTGGAATTCATTCCATACAGCCAGTGAATTGAGAACCAGAGTAGAAGAAACAATTGGTTTCATCAGTGGAAATACGATTTTCCAGAAGGTATAAAACCGTCCTGCACCATCCATATAAGCAGCTTCTTCCATTTCAATAGGAATCCCTCTTACAAAACCAACATACACGAATACGTTATATGCAAGCTGGAAACCGCAGATTGTCAAAATCATACCAATTCTTGTATTGAGCATTCCCAGATCCTTCAGCTCCACATACAGAGGAAGCATAACAACCTGGAAAGGAAGCATCATTGCCGCAAGAAATACATAATAAAAAGACTGGAAAAATTTTGAGCGCATATTTCTGGCAATAATATAAGCTGCCATACTGCAGACAACCATAAGGATCACTACACTTACCACAGTAATGATCAAGCTGTTTTTTGCAGCCACCCAGAAATTGGAAACCTCAATGGCCTCTGTAAAATTTTGCCAGTAAATAGCCTTTGGAAAAGCCAGTCCGGTTTTCATGGTTTCCTCTGGAGACTTTAACGCATACACAATTGCAACATAAAAGGGTGTAATAAACACGGCTACCAACAGAAGTTTTAATAAAAATGCTACTGCACTTCCTGCTTTTTTACTTGTATTCATCACATATCAATCTCCCTTCTCCGAAGCAATGTAGAAGTAACTCCTGAAATAATAAAGATGGCAATCATCATCATAATCGCTGCTGCCTGTCCATATCCGGCCCTGTTATACGGGAAGGTATAATTGTAAACATACATTGCAAACGTCTCAGATGCCCGGCCAGGTCCGCCATTTGTAGCAGCCATAACATAGTCAAAAATTTTCAGTCCCCATCCAAGGAACAGAGTTACATTTACTGTAAATGCCGGAGCCAGAAGTGGAAGGGTGATTTTGGTAAAACGCTTAAACGCACTTGCTCCGTCAATTTTTGCTGCTTCATAGTATGTTTCCGGAATTGCCTGCAAACCGGCCAGGTAAATCAGCATTGCATAGCCAATATCACGCCAGGATGCCATAAAGCAGATTCCCCACATAACTGTTTTCTTGTTTCCAAGCAAACTTTTGATTCCAAAAATGCCATAAAAAATATCGCTGTAAATATATTTCCAGATAAATCCGGTAAGCACAAGGCTTAAAACGAATGGCATAAACACACAGGTTCTGAAGAACCGGTTGCTCTTGCTGTCTTTTCTGAAAGCAAATGCCACTCCAAGTCCGGCAGCATTGTCAATAATTACGGTAACTACAGTATAAAACACAGAGTTTTTGATAGGGTCTTTAATGCTTGGATCCTTTAAAATTCTTCGGAAATTTTCCAGTCCCACAAAATTATATTGTGGGGAAAAACCATCCCAGTCTGTCAGGGATATTCTGATGCCTTTTAAAAAGGGATATACAACAATCAGGCAAAATAAAAGCAATGCCGGAAGCAGAAACATAAAATCTACAGCGTGTTTTTTCATTTTGAGCTTCATAGCTTTCACACTCCTCAAAAAACATTTTCGGTATACCCTTGGACAGCTTTGCTGCCATCTCAAAGTATACCGAAAATCATTTATACTCTGTTACTGGATAGCTGCAATCTCTTCATCCAGTTCAGCAATCATTTCATCTACATCACGGTCTTTGTCAATAGCAAGTTCTTCCTGCCATTTACGGAATGTTGCATCATACTGACCGGAGAAAATGTCTTCTGCCTCGTAGTTGTAAACTTTTCCGTTTTTCTCAATATCCATGATATCCAGAACAATTGGTGATAATTTTGAGGTATCCATATCAGTTGTACACGGAATGTCATAGCCCTGCTCACTTAAAATAGCAGCACCTTCTGATGTAGTAAGGAATTCAATGAATTTCTTTGCTGCATCAATATTCTGGGACTGGGATGTGATCATGTAGCATCCATCTGGTGCCAGGCCAAGAACCGGCTGGTCATCATCTGTATTTGGAGTTGCAAAGAATCCGATCTGATCGTCAACACCTGCATTTACAAATTCGGAAATCTCCCAGTTTCCGCTGATAAGCATTGCTGCTTCACCGTTGATCAGCATGTTTCTTGCCTTGGAAGCATCTGTACCAAAGTCATCTCCACCTTCAAAGGAAAGACGCTCTACCGTTCTTTCCACACACTCTTTAAATTCCGGATAATCTGCAAATTTCTTGGTTCCTTCCATGATGTCTTTGAACATGGTAGGATTCTGTGACAGCGGATATCCGTATAAATCACTCTGCAGGTCACACTGTGCCATCCAGCTTTCCTGGAAACCGTGTGCAAATGGAGTAATTCCTGCATCCTGAAGTTTCTTTGCCGCTTCGATCAGTGCTTCATGAGTCTTTGGAATCTCAATTCCATTATCCTCAAATACTTTCTTATTGTAGAAAATTCCCATTCCACCCTGGCTGGTAGGAACTGCGTAAATCTCGCCATCTACATACATGGAATCCAGTGTTTCTGCCTGAACATTGTTAAGGAAATCACTGCCTGTAAGAGGCTCTACATGTCCTGCACGAATAAGATCTGCATACATTTTCGGACGTCCCATGATCAGATCCGGTGCATCTCCTCCTGCCAGTTTGGTTTTCAGCATAGTGTCGTACTGGCTGAAATCAATGCCCTGTTCTTCTACTGTAATTCCGCTCTCTTCCTGAAATGCCTCGATTAAGTTTTCCAGGGTCTGTCTTGCAGTCTCTTCACCGATATGATGGAATAATGTTAAAGTTGTATCTCCATCTGCAGCCTTTACCTCTGTTACTCCCGTGCCGGTTACTGCCAGTGAAGCCACCATCATTGCGCCTAATACAGCTGATAAAATCTTTTTCTTCATCTCCAAAACCCTCCTGTTTTTTGATAATGCAAGTATAGCATCTGCAAATTTATATTGATATCTGAGGGTTTTTACATAATATTAGGTTTTTTTACTTGTTTTTTGTATTCACTAGGAGAAATGCCCTCTGCTTTTTTAAATACCTGGTAAAAATAAGTGTAGTCCTGGTAGCCTACCTGACTGCATACCTCCACCACTTTTGTACCTGGCTGAAGAAGTAACTCTTTTGCACGGCTGATCCTGCATTCTGTAAGGATTTCCATAAAATTATGACCGGTATCCTTCTTTAAAAGCCGGCTCAGGTAAGAGGGATTAACTCCTAATTTTTCTGCAAGTTCGGTCTGGCTGAAGTTCTCCTGATAGTGATTTTTTATGTAGGAAATGGCTTCTCTGGCTACAGGATTTACTGTTTTTTCTTCTTTTCCGGAGAGGGTTTTCATATCACTTACAAAGTGTTTTAAAAATTCAGCACACTCCTGTTTACCAGATAATTTGCCGATCTTATCCAGGATGGAATCCGTATCACGTTTCTCCCAGCCCTTATTCACCTCACGCTCCAGACTCATACAAAACTCTGACAGAATACATTTTATCCTGAATTCATCCCCGTTTGTTTCGTTGAGTATTTCATCCGAAATCCCACTTAATTTTTTCCGCAGATCTACTTCATTCAAACTCAATACTTCTTTTTTCAGTTCTTCCAGATCATTCTGAAGCTGCTTTACTTCAAATCGCTCTGTCAGAACATCATGTTCTGTAAACAGGATGTTCTCATCGGAAAAAAAGTATCTCCGCTCCATTACTTCACTGATATTTTCAAGACATTCAGATAGTCCAAGGAAATCATTACAGGTCTTGCTGACAACGAAGCAGCACTGTGTACAGTGCTCATTTTCCAGAAGAATTTCCAGAGAAAACAAGCCCTGTTTCAGACTTATTTTCCACTCTCTGGCACTTTTGGAACCGGTATCTATAAGAAGAATAACCTGTCCCTGACGAAGCATCCAGCTATAAGTTTTCCATCCTTTTGCTGTTTCCTGGCTGCGAAACCATTCTGTTATTTTTCCATATAGCTGGGTTGTTTTTTCACTTTCGTCAGCTCTTGCCCGCACAAGTAAAAGACTGTAATTACTTCTATAGATTCCCAGTTTTGAAAAGTCCTCTTTATTTCCCAGAAGTGCTCTATATAAAAGCTTTTCTGTACGGACCTGACGCACAGAACGGACCGCTTCTTTCATTTCTGTCTGCTCCTGAAACACCTGGATTGCCTTTGCAATTTTATTTTCCATATCTTCATTTCGAAGTGGCTTCAGGACCAGATCAATAACGCCCAGAGACAATGCTTTCCTGGCATATTCAAACTCCTGATAGCCGGTAATGATAATTACCTGTGTATCCGGAGATTCTTTTTTTATAAATTCTGTAAGCTCCAGGCCGTCCATTCCCGGCATTTTTATGTCTGAAATCACCAGTTCCGGATGAAATTTCTTCACTAATTCCACTGCTTCTTTTCCATTTTGAGCCTCTCCTGCAACGACGCAATTCAGTTTTTTCCAGTCTATGGTTTCTTTTAAAGACCGCCTGATCAGAGGTTTGTCGTCTACAATAAGTACCTGATAGTTCAATTTATTCACCTCATTTTTTAGTCAACTTCATCTTCAAAGCGTATAGGAACTCGTATTTGTATGGTAGTTCCACAATTTTCCTGACTTTTAATAGTAACACCATAATCATCCCCGTAAAGAATACGTATCCTTTTATCCACTGCATAGAGTCCAACTTTTGTATGTTTTTTGTCCTTATCTTTTTGTCCTGCTGCCTGTTTTTTCATTACAAATTCTGATTTTTCCTGTGGAATTCCAATACCGTCATCCGCTACTTCAAGGATCATATCCATGCCATCTTCATAAACAGAAACCAGAATATGGCCGTCTGTTTCCTTTGGATCAATACCATGAACAATGGAATTTTCTACAAGGGGCTGCAAAATCAGTTTGGGTACAATGGCCTCTTCAAGAGCTTCCTGTACTTTAAATTCAGCCTGAATTTTGTCACCATAAGACAGCTTTTGGATCGCAATATACTGATTGATATTCTGAATTTCTTCCTCTACAGTTACAAATCTGTGCTTGCTGCTGATGGTTTCCCGCAGATAATTTCCAAGCATGCAGATACTTTCTGCAATGGCATCCTGCCCTTCCAGCTTGGCCATACTGTTAATACTCTCCAGCGTATTATAAAGAAAATGGGGGTTAATTTTCGCCTGAAGAGAGTCATATTCAAACTGAAGCGCCCTTAATTCACTGTTTTTTTTCTGTAATTTTTCTTCACTGACAGTATGTAAAAGTACCTGTATCTGATCCGTCATAGTATTGAAATTTTCCGCCAGGCTGCCGATTTCATCATAGCTTTTTGGAACAAGTTTTTCAGAAAAATCGCCTTTTGAAATACGTTCAATACTGTTTAAAAGCAGCTTAATATTTGCGGAAATCTGCCCGGAGATCATTGTTGTAACCCCCACTGAAAGTAAAATGGCAATTAGCGCAGCTGCCAGAAAAGATGGAAGTATTTTTGCTCTTGCTGCCTTTGTTACACTGTCTACTGGAAGAAAATTCATGATCTGGATCCGTCCGTCTTTTGTTTCTCCCGGTGTGTAAATGTATGTTCTGTCCCTCGAAACAATTTGTGAACCGCTTATTGCTTTTCCTTTATATTTTGTCTGTATATCCCTGGCTGCATTTTCATAATTTTCATCGGTAGCCACAAGAATATCCCCATATTTATTCAGAATTACAATTCCGTTTCCATTGTCCACAAGCCCCTGATACATACCGGAGAAATAATCTACATCCACTCCCACGGACATGACACCTACTGGCTGCATATTTCCTCTGTCAAAAATTACTTTTGTTGCAAAAACCAGGTCGTCACTATATGGCTTCCACAGGGTTTTTCCCTTTAATTTATACGCCATATCGCGATCTAAAAGCTGTTCTTTTTCCTCTTTTGTAAGGATGTCTTTCTTTCGCCAGGAGCTGTATATTTTCCCTTCTGAATCCTCAATAAGAACACATTGAATGTGCTTCTGATAACTGATTACACTGTATCCATATGCCGTAATTGCTTCTTTTCTTTCATAGGGAGCCAGGGAAAGACGATTGCTTAAAAGCCGCCCAAATTCATAGGTAAAGGTTACAGAAGTAATATTTCCCTCCATAGCCTGTATGGAATAATTAAAGTTATCACTTAGCTGTTTTATCAGCTCCTGGGACTGTTCTCTGGAATTTGACAACAGCATTTCCTTTGGAATATAGTAGCCTGATACGCTCATAAATACAGTCATAATTACAATAATACCTATATTACAAAGCAGCAGTTTCGGCCCTACTTTCATATTTTTCAGCATAAAAATCCCCCTTTTTTATCCTGATAATAATCTTATCTGGTGTTTTAAAATTATTTTTATTATAACTTTCTCACATATTTTTTACTACTAAAAAATCCTGCTTTGCAGAATTCTCTACCTGCAACGAGATGCCTTAAGCAACATTTACTTTTTCGTCGCTTCCGAAGCATGCCCAGTAGGGCTTTTTATATACAAGGAG
>OLQK01000850.1_pt1 | contig 26219 bp, 23 predicted proteins | sample 1672501 | NCBI WGS metagenome assembly OLQK01 (sample SAMEA3136693, study PRJEB25190) | human gut metagenome | biome: human gut; feature: human-associated habitat; material: faeces | place: Austria | collected 2013
TGCCGTGCCGCAGCCGCCGAAGCGGTGCTTAAGCCGTAAGGCGGGAATTGTGCGGCATTGCCTAAAGTATATCTGAAAAAGCAGTACCAGAACAGATTATACCCTTTTCCAACCCCCTTGGCAATGGGCAAACGTTACGGGTGTTCGGCGGCATACTGCAAAAATTCCGGCGTTTTTGCCCAGTATTTGCAGCCCCAGTTTTCAAAGTTCCATTCGTCCATGTAGTCGTTGCACTCATAGTCAATATAGTACAGCGTATCGCCCTGCAAAATGAAATTGGTGGGAAAATAGTCAATGTTGGTGTGCGCCGGGTACAGCAGGCGGCACATGGCCTGCACCTGGCGGAGGCAGGTTTCGGGCAGGGCATCTTTCAGCACAAGGGTATACACGGTTTCGCCAGCAATGTATTCTTTCACAATGCGTTCCGCTTTGGTGTCAAGATCCAGCATACGCGGCATCGGAATGCCGATTTCCTGCAGGTGGTTGTAATCCCGCAGTTCGGCTTCGATCTTATTACCAAACTGGTAATAAACGCAGGGTTCATGGTGAATCTGCTTAACCACGACCTGCTGCCCGTCCGCCATCTGCGCCAGGTAAGAATACCCGCCTTTGCCCTTGCCCAGCAGTTTGAGCAGGGAGTAAGCATTGCCATTTACCAAAACTGTTTCAGGCATAAAAGCACGCTCCTTGTGGGTTAATCATCAAAGAAAAACAGCTCTTCTACCGTGGTATGGAATACTTTTGCAATGTCCATTGCCAGCTTGAGGGAGGGATTGTATTTCCCTTTTTCCAGGTTCACAATGGTTTCGCGCCGGACGCCGACCAGCTCGGCAAGGTCTGCCTGCTTAAGGCCCTTTGCTTCCCGGTATTCTTTCAGTTTGGTTGATAAGGCCATGTTCAAAGCCCTTTCTTATCCATAAGATAGAAGATGATCGTGCGCACCACCGAAATCAAAATCAGTGCGGCCATCAAGCCATAACCGATGATTTCTGTGGTAAGAACCATACGGCCGATAGCGCAGGTAAAGCCAATCACAATAAAAGCTGCCACGCTGATTTTTAAGCAGATGGCATCGCATCTCCACAGGTTGGCTTCAGCCATTTCATCGGGGGATTCCTGCTTGTATTTTTTGACCCGGATGGCGCGGGAAACGAAATAATAAAAGCTGAAAGCAAAAATAACGTTTTGAACGGTCGTGTAATAATCTTTCCAGTCGTTCCGTGCCCACATCCAATAGTACATGGCAATCAGGATAGAAAAAATGATTTTATCAGCAACCAGTTCCCGTAATGACACCTTTTTCATGGTAAGCCCCTTTCTTTTATCTGCATCCATAAAGTGAGAAATTTCGCACGTGCTATGTGATGAATATATCACACGAAAGCTTCGGTGTCAATAGGAATGTGAGAAATTTATAACATTCTATGGAGTAAGGAAAGAGGAGTGGAAATCGGCCGAAACAGAGTCTTGCCGTTATGGTATCTGACAGCACGAGCTTTTTTGGGGGGCTATACGGTTTCTTTGCTGGGAAATATAGTGGGTACGAAAGTGTGTACCTGCAAAAGAAAACGCCGTAGATTCCAACGAACCTACGGCGTTTATTCTGGTGGAGGATGGGGGACTCGAACCCTCGACCTCTGCGATGTGAACGCAGCGCTCTAACCAGCTGAGCTAATCATCCATAACGAACAAGTAATATTATAGCCGGGAAATAGGCGTTTGTCAAGCGTTGGACAGGGATTTTTTTGTAAAAAAGCCAAAACGCGGGGAACTGTGCGCAGCAAGGGCAAAGTTCAGGGCATAAATAAAATCAGGAATCATGGAGTGGGCGCTATATTTATTCATACAATCTCGTTTATAATAAAAAGACATTCCAATATTGTTGTAAAAACTGGGGGAGAGCGCTTTGTCAAAATTACAGTTGCCGCGCCCGGCAGGCAAACAGCCGGCCGCGGCCCAGCCACAGCCCGAACGCCCGCAGGTGCCGCTGCTGGAAACAGACCCAGCCAAGGGCCTGACCGCGGAACAGGCAGCCCAGCGCATGGCGGCGGGGCTGGATAACCGTGCGGCGGCTTCGCCGACCCGGAGCGAAACCGAGATCATTCGGGATAATATTTTTACGTTTTTCAATCTGGTTTTTATCGTGCTGGCGCTTTGCCTGGCATTGGTGGGGTCCTTTGCGAACATGACCTTTTTGGGGGTTGTGATTGCCAATACCATCATTGGCACGGTGCAGCAGCTGCGCAGCAAGCATACGGTGGACCAGCTGACCCTTGTGGCGGCGCATAAGGTGCGCTGCCTGCGGGACGGAAAAAGCATTTTGCTGCCCAGCGAAGAGCTGGTGCGGGATGACATTGTGGAGTTTACCTCCGGCGAGCAGATCTGTGCAGACGCCGTTGTGTGCACCGGCAGCGCTCAGGCGAACGAAGCCCTGATTACCGGCGAAGCAGAGCCGGTGCCCAAAAACGTTGGCGATGTGCTGCGGTCCGGCAGCTTTCTGGTATCCGGCCGGTGCACCGTGCGCCTGACCCATGTGGGTGCCGAAAGCTATGCCAGCAAGCTGGCAACCGAAGCCCGCGAGGGCGGCCACAAGGTTGCCAAGGGCGAGATGATGCGCTCGCTGGATGGGCTGATCCGGGTGATCGGCATTGCGCTGATCCCGATGGGCGTGGTAATGTTCCTAAAGCAATATGTCAGCCTGGAACTGCCGCTGCGGGATTCGGTGGAAGCTACGGTGGCGGCGCTGATCGGCATGATCCCCGAAGGGCTGTATCTGCTGACCAGTGTGGCCCTCGCCGTCAGTATGGTGCGGCTGGCGCAGCGCAAGGTACTGGCGCAGGATATGAATTGTATTGAAACGCTGGCCCGCGTGGATGTGCTGTGCGTGGACAAGACCGGTACCATTACCGAGGCCCGGATGGAAGCCGGGGAGCCGCTGCTGCTGACCCCTGATGCCTGGCCGCAGGACAGGGTATACACCGTGCTGCATAGTATTTACGCGGGGACTGAACCGGATAACGATACCGCCCGCGCCATGGTACAGCGCTTTGGCAAACAGAACGGCACGCCTTGGCCGCGCCAAAGCGTGGTGCCGTTCAATTCCGCATACAAATGGAGCGCCGCGACCTTTGCCGAGGGCAGCTTTGTGGTGGGGGCACCGGAATTTGTGGCCGGTGCCCGCTATGCCGAGCTTGCTGCGCAGGTGGAGCCGCTTTTGGAAAAAGGCAGCCGCGTGCTGCTGTTGGCTCGCTGTGATGCTGAGCCGGACCCCAAGGTCGGGCTGGATGCTGACAAGCTGGAGTTTGTGGCCCTGCTGCCCGTTGCCAACCGCATCCGACCAGAAGCACCGGAAACGTTCCGCTACTTTGCCGAACAGGGCGTTGCCGTTAAGGTCATCTCCGGCGATAATCCCGTTGCCGTCAGCGAGGTGGCCCGCCAGGCAGGCATTGAGGGCGCAGAGCGTTATGTGGACGCCGCAACGCTGGATACCGACGAAAAAGTTGCCGAAGCCGTGCGCACCTGCACGGTGTTTGGCCGTGTAACCCCCGCCCAGAAGCGCAAATTCGTGAAAGCATTGCAAGCGGATGGCCACACCGTTGCGATGACGGGCGACGGCGTGAACGATGTGCTGGCCCTGAAGGATGCGGACTGCGGTATTGCCATGGCATCCGGTGCCCAGGCCGCCAGCCAGGTGGCCCAGCTGGTACTGCTGGAATCGGATTTTTCCGGCCTGCCTGCCGTTGTGGCGGAGGGCCGCCGCGTGATCAACAACATTCAGCGGTCGGCATCGCTGTTTTTGGTCAAGAATATTTTCTCGTTCCTGCTTACCTTTATCGCGCTGTTCATCACCATGCCGTATCCGCTGCAGCCGCTGCAGCTTTCGCTGCTGTCGATGGTCACCATCGGCATCCCGTCCTTTATTCTGGCGCTGGAGCCCAACCACGAGATGGTGCACGGCAAATTCATCCAGAATGTTCTGCGCGCGGCCCTGCCCGGCGGTTTGAGCGACCTGCTGCTCATTTTGGGTATCGAAGCCTTTGTGTTCGCATTTGAGCTGCCCATCGGCACCCTGACCACCCTGACAACGCTGCTGTTGCTGGCTGTTGGCATGGCGGTATTGTGGGATGTGTGCAAGCCGTTCACCGTGGCTCATGGTGTGCTGTGGGGTGGTATGCTGATTTTGGCCGGTGCAGCGATCGCGCTGCTGGGCGGGTTCCTCGGCCTGGAACGTCTGGATATGCGCGGTATGCTGATTTTGATCGCCTTTTTGCTGCTTGTTGTGCAGACGCTGCACAGCATGGAGCGCGGCCTGACCGCCGTTGGCGATGCCGCTGCGCTTGTGTGGAAGCGTCTGCCGCGAAAGAGCAAAGCGGAAGAAAACTACTGAATTTCCGCGCAGGAGCACAATAAATAAAAATGGCATGTACTGCTCACGCACAAGAGTGCAGTACATGCCATTTTTTGTTATCCGGGAAGCAGCTGTGAAGGGGGGCAGTTAAAAAAATTATACTTCCAAAATTTTTGCCAGTTTCCCCAAATCCGTATAATCCCCAATCACTGCATCCACACCCAGCGTTTCCAACTCGGCAGGCTTTTTCATGGAAGCAATGCCGACCACCTTTCTGTATGGGGGTCAGCGCTTGCCGCCGCGCTTTAAGCGCTGGTCGGTGCCAAAAAACTTGAAGATCTGGCAGCTGCCCAAAATGCGGCTGGCTACTTTTTCGGTGTAGCGGGCTTCAAAAATGGAACTATCCACAATGTTGGAAGTGTAAATGGTGGGCCGGTGGCAGAGCATACGGGTGTTGATCAGCTCATACAATACGCTGATGGTCAGCTGGCTGATGTACTCGGTGCCCAGGTCGTCCAGAATCAGCAGGTCGGCCTCCTTGCAGGCATCCAGCCAGGGGTCTTCGGCGGCACGGTCAAAGTGTTCGCGCCCCAGCTGAGCGGCCAGCGCGGCGGAGCTGGTGTACAGCACATCAAACCCGCGGTTCAAAACTGTGTCTGCAATGGCAAGTGCCATGTGGGTCTTTCCCAGCCCGGCACTGCCAATAAACATCAGGCCGCGGCTTTCCGGCGTAAAGCTGTTGGCGTACCGCTGGCAGTAGGCCAGCACTTTGCCCATGTAGTCCCGCGGGGTGCCACCCAGCTCCGGCTCCGGCTCGGCGGGGTAGCGGTCCAGTTCGAAGGTATCAAAGCTGCACAGGGCCAGCGGGCTTGCGGCGTTGATCTCCTCCCGCCGCAGGGTGCGGGCTGCTTCGGCCACGCAGCTGCAGGGACGACCGTTCACCATGCCGGTATCCTTGCAGGTGGGGCAGGTGTAGTGCGGAACAAAACCCTCCGGCCCAAGGCCCAGCGTGGCATAAGCAGCTGTCAAGCGCTCGTCTGCCGTTTTCAGTGCTGCGGCTGCGGCGGTCTGGTCCGCGCCGCGGGCGGCAGCCAGCGTCAGGGTCAGCCCGGCGTGGGTGCGGGCGTCCTCGGCAGCGCGCAGCTCCGGGTGGGCAGCCAGCGCTGCGGCACGGTCACGCTCGGCTGCTGTTACGGCCTGCTGGCGGCGGGCCGCAATGTGGCGCAGTGCTTCGCGGAAGAGTTCATCTTTGGTGCGCATGGCTTATCCCTCCGTGTCATCGTCAAAAACATCATTCCAGTTGGTCTGGAACAAGTCGGTTTTGGGGGCGGCTGGCTTTGCCCCGGTGGTCAGAATGTTGCTGCCCGCCAGCTGGCCCTGACCGCGCACCGCCGATACCGTGGTTAGTCCCTGCGCGTACCAGGAGCGCAGGATGCCGTCCACATAGCGCACCGTGCGGTGATTGTCCGCCCGCAGCAGGGCTTCCTCAATCATGTCCGCGCCAAAACGCCAGTCCTCGTGCCAGCGGGCAATGGCCCCGCGCTCCCAGCGGCTGAGCTGCGCAGGGGCGATGCCAAACAGGGCGGCAGACTCGATGCACCAGCTTTCCCGCTGGGCCTGTTGCTTTAAGTAACGTTCGGCGTCCTCGCCGGTTTCCACCCCGGCATCCCGCCATTTCAAAAGTTCGCGACTCAGCGCGCCAACGGTGCGGCGGCCCTGGCGGGCAACTTCGGCGCAGCAAAGCAGCACAACATCCGGCTGCCAGCCATCATTCAGATACAGGCTGACCAGCCGCTGCATCTCGGTTCGGCTGAGTGCCTTGCCGAATGCGGTCTGCGCTTCCTCGCATAGGACCGAAACATAAGGGTCGTTCAGGGTGGTCAGGTCGATGGCGGAAGCTTTCTGCATTTCGGTTTTGGGCAGGGGCGCATCCCGGTCACTGACCAGCAGCCCGGCACCGGCCCAATACTGCATGGCGCGCTTGGCGGCCTCAATGCTGGGCATGCCAAGATCCCGCGCCATGGTGCGGGGGTCGGTTCCGCCGCCGCCCAAAAGATACAACGCGGCGCGGATGGTATCGCCGTCTGCGCGGGCCAGGTGCGCGAACACCAGCCGCGGCACGGCAACACTTTCCCCATTTTGTTCCGCCAGCCTGTAACCCATGGCGTCAGATCCCCCTTTTACCCCAGTATAATATTAAATATTATACCATTGGCAGGGTAGGGTGTAAAGCGGCAAAACAAGACAGCAAAAACGCAAAAAATAGCAGTTCAACCAAATTGCAGCCCGGCATTTTGTACGGAATTGCCACAAAAAAGCTCTTGCATATGGGGATGTTTTACAATAAAATAAAAGAAAGAGAGCGATTTATCGGTTGAAATGACAGAACAGGAGTGAGACACATGGCAATCAATATGGTCAAATTACCCACCCAAAAACAGGATCTTGTACTGCGCGTGGCAAAGGGGCACTTTGCCACAAGCCACAGCCATATCAATTATTACATTGACGTTACCATGCAAAAGACCCGCCTTTCCGAAGCGCGCGCCGTGGCACTGGAACTGGTCAGCTCTTATACCCACACCACCATCGTGGATACCATCCTCTGCCTGGACGGCACCGAGGTGATCGGTGCCTGCATGGCCAGCGAGTTGACCCGCGACGGCTATGTAAACATGAACGCCCACCAGACCATCTATGTGGTCACGCCGGAACACACCACCGGCAGCCAGTTGCTGTTCCGCGAAAATACCTCCCCCATGATCGCGGGCAAACATGTGCTGATCCTGGCGGCATCCGTTACCACCGGTTATACCGCGCAGGCTGCTGTGGAAGCGATCAACTATTACGGCGGCCAGGTGGTTGGCATTGGCGCAATCTTTGCCACCCAGACAGAGTGCGCAGGCTACCCCGTTACTTCCATCTTTAACCCCAACGACCTTGGCGATTACCAGAGCTATGATTCCCGCGACTGCCCGTGGTGCAAACAGGGCAAACGCATTGACGCACTGGTCAACAGCTTTGGCTATTCCAGCCTGTAACATAAAAATATACAGCCTGTGGTGGAACTGCGCCTGCAATCCGCCGCAGGCTTTTGTGTTGCCATAGGAAACAGAGCGGCACCCGGTAACATGGGTGCCGCTTTTGCTGTCACAAAATGTGGGGACGGCGTGTTAGAGAAGTGAAAGGCCTTTCTGAATAAAGGAAAAAGGAGAGAGAAGAGAATGTTCTCGGCAGATACCTTGCAGCAGGCATTGGTGCAGGATTATGGCCGCCTGTGTACATTGGCAAATAAAATTTTGCAGGACAGCCATCTGGCGCAGGATGCTGTGCAGGAAAGCTGGCTGCGGCTGAACCGGGCACGGCCCGATACGACCGATGCGGAAAAGCTGCGCCATTTGCTGCTGGTCACGGTGCGCCATACGGCCCTGAACATGCGGCGGAGCCGGCGGGCCGAACCGGCAGAAGATGCAGTATTTGCCGCCCTGCCGGATGCTGGCCCGCTGCCGCAGGAAAAGCTGGAACGCAGCGAGGCCGTGCGCTGCCTGCTGGCGGCAATGCAGGCGCTGGAAGAGACCGACCGCGCCATCTTGCAGCTGCAATACGGGCAGGGCATGACCGGGGCACAAATTGCGGCAGCACTGGGGCTGCACGCCGCTACGGTGCGCCAGCGCAGCCGCCGCGCCCGGCAAAAGCTGAAACAATTACTGGAACAGGAGGGCCTGACCTTATGAAAGAACCATTGGATGAACTGCTGGTGCAGGCGTGCGCCGCCCGGCAACGCGCGGATCTGGCGGCGCTGGAACAGCTGGAACCAGCCAATGTGCCAATGCCATTTGTGCCGCAGGTGCGCCGCACACCCCGGCGGCTGCTGAAAACGGTCATCATAGCCGCCGTCTGCGCAGTGCTGGCAACAACCGCCTATGCCTTTTGGCCAAGAGTTGCCGTGATCCTGGAGGGCAGCCGGGCATACCTTGCCGTGCAGGAAGCGCCGCAGACCGACATCCCCATGGAACAAATGCAGCTGACCTATGTTCCGGAAGGATGTACCGTGGCATGGGACGACAGCACCTATCAGAAATACGGCGTGTACTCCTGCCTGATTGATAATGGCAAACAGGGCAGGGAACAGCAGCTGCTGGGCATTGCCCAAATGCCGCTGGAAAACAAAGTCAACATTCAGGGCCGCGGGCCGGATGATGCCATTACCGAGGAAGATAAAGCGAACATAGAACAACAAATCATGATTGTGGATGACATTGCTGCTTTGACTGCGGAGCAGATTGAGGATTGCAGTGTGGTGGCATGGACAGCAGGGGACAGCTACTATGTGGCATCGGTGTACCGTTGGCAGGATAAGGCGGAAGTGGTGGAGATTTTGCAGGGGATACGATAGCTTTGTAAAGGAGCAATAACAATGAAAAAAATTATAATAGCAATTAGTATGATGCTGGCTATGAACATCTTTTTAGCAGTTCCTGCATTAGCAGAAAATTATCAGGAGTATGGTCTATATGATAGTGATGGAAACTACAAGGGGATGTTTTATTCGATAGAAGAGATTAATGATTTTTTAGAAGAAACAATGACAGCAGATGCACGATATATAAAATGCGATGGGGTAAATAAACATGGAGACAAGACTTATACAGTGATTAGAGAGGCGGATTACTATTGGTGGATAGATAATAATATGAAACGTGTATACCAGCGTATAGTATATTGCGCTTATTGCAATGTCCAAATAAGTTGTGAAGATTTCGTATACTAAGCGGATGTAGAAAACATAAATAATGAACGCATTTTAAGTAATATATACTGACAAAAATCCGCCCCTTTTTTGCAAAAGGAGCGGATTTTTTAGCTTAGTTCAGTTTTAGGCGCTTGAGCTGGAATATAGGTGCAATTACAGCAAGCCTTCGTTGCCCAGAACTTCCTTGGTGTCGCGGGCAATCATCAGCTCTTCGTTGGTCTCGATGACCAGGGTGCGAACCTTGGCACCCCAAGCGGTGATTTCCACAACATCTTTGTTCTGCTTGTGGGCGTTGGCGTTCTTGTCGGTATCCACGCGGATGCCCAGCCAATCCATGTGGTGGCAGATCTTGGCACGGGAGTCAGCGTCATGCTCGCCGATACCGCCGGTGAACACGATGGCGTCAACACCGCCCATAGCGGCAATGTAGCTGCCGATGGTCTTCTTGATCTGGTAGTTCAGCATATCGCTGGCCAGCTGTGCGCGCGGGTTGCCGGCGGCGGCTGCTGCCTCAACGTCACGCTTGTCGCTGGAAACGCCGGAGACACCCAGCAGGCCGGACTTCTTGTTCAGAATCTCGTCCAGCTGGTGGCCGGTGATGTTCAAGGTGTACTTCAGGTAGTTGACCACAGAAGGGTCGATATCGCCGCAGCGGGTGCCCATCATCAGGCCGGCCAGCGGGGTCATGCCCATAGAGGTATCCACAACCTTGCCCTGGTCAACTGCAGCAATGGAAGAACCATTGCCCAGATGGCAGGTGATCAGCTTCAGGCGGTCGATGGGCTCTTCCAGATATTCGGCAGCGCGGTAGCTGACGTACTTGTGGCTGGTGCCGTGAAAGCCGTAACGGCGCACGCCGTACTTCTCGTAATATTCATACGGGATGGCGTACATGAAAGCCTTCGGCGGCATGGTGGAATGGAAAGCGGTATCAAACACGGCAACATTGGGGATATCGCCAAAGACCTTTTTGGCGGCCTCGATACCCAGGATGCCGGCAGGGTTGTGCAGCGGGGCCAGGGGGCTCAGCTCGCGCAGGGTCTCGATCACTTCGGGGGTGATCAGGCAGCTGGCCTGGAACTTTTCGCCGCCGTGGACCACGCGGTGGCCGATGGCGTTGATCTCGCTGACATCATCAATGACCTTGCCATCGCCGGTGGTCATCTTCTTCACAACCTCAGCAAATGCTTCGGTGTGAGTGGGGAAGATGGCCGGGGTGGTGGCTTTATTGCCGTTGGCTTCATGGGTAATCATGCTGCTTTCCATGCCAATGCGCTCGCACAGGCCCTTGCACAGCACCTTCTCGCCTTGCATATCAATGAGCTGATATTTCAGGCTGGAAGAACCACAGTTGATAACAAGGATCTTCATTGGATTTGTCCTCCTTCAAAATTTAAGAACCATGCCGGGCGGGACCCGGTTTTTGTATTGGCCCTTTTGTATCAGACAAATTTATTATATAATGAAGCAGAAAACATTGCAAGGCTCTTTTCGGCACAAGCGAAGAGAATTTGCGGAGAATCAGGGGTAGACGATATGAATTTTGTCGGCATCATTGCAGAGTATGACCCGTTCCACAGCGGCCACGCATTGCAGCTGCGCATGCTGCGGCAGCGGGGGGCCAGTACCATCGCGGTGTGCATGAGCACCGGCGTTGTGCAGCGCGGTGGGGTACCCATCCTGCCGGAAGCTGTGCGGGTGCGCGCAGCGCTGGCTGCCGGGGCGGACCTGGTGGTGGCGCTGCCTGCGCCCTATGCCAACGCCAGCGCAGAACAGTTTGCCGCTGCCGGGGTACATCTGCTGGCCGCGCTGGGGTGCGATACCCTTGCGTTCGGTGCCGAAACCCCGGAGCCCGCCCCCTTGCAGGCAGCGGCTGCCGCGCTGTGCAGTGCGGCGTTCCCGGCGGCGCTGCGCAGCCAGCTGGAAAGCGGCCTGCCCTTTGCCGCCGCCCGTGCCGCAGCCGCCGAAACATTGTGCCCCGGTACTGCGGATTTGCTGCAAACGCCCAACAACATTTTGGGGATCGAATACTGCAAGGCCATTCTGCGGCAGGGGGCAGCCATGCAGTTGCTGCCCCTGCCGCGTCTGGGCGCAGCCCATGGCACCGCCCAGACCGGCCAGGTGCAGGGGCAGGCACTGGCTTCGGCTTCCCATATCCGGCAGTTGGTGCATACGCAAGGAATCAAGGCTGCCAGCCCCTTTGTGCCGCAGACAGCCATGGAGCTGTACCGCCAGGCCGCGGAACAAGGTCAGCTGGCGGACCCGGAAAAGTTCAGCACCGCAGTGCTGACTTTGCTGCGCACCAAAACGCCGGAGCAGCTGAGTACCTTACGCGGCGCGGGCGAAGGGCTGGAAAACCGCCTGTATGCCGCAGCCCGCGAAGCAGAAACGGTAAATGATCTGTATGACCGCCTGAAAACCAAGCGCTACCCCACGGCCCGCCTGCGGCGACTGGTACTGGATGCTGTGCTGGATGTGCCCGCCGCGGGCCTGCCCGCGCTGCCGCCGTACCTGTTGGTGCTGGGGGCAAAGCGCAGCGCGCTGCCGCTGTTAAAGCACGCAAAAATTCCGGCGGGCGCCAGCCTTGCGGGTTTGGCGGGGCAGGACCAAAAACTGCAAATTGCTGCTGATATGCACAGCAAAGCGGTTGATTTTTCGTTACTTTGCCGGTACAAAATACAGCCCATGGGGCATGCGTACACGGCGCATGTAGTGCTATTATAATATATTTATGGATAAAAAGTGCGCTGAGTTGAAACTTTGTTGCGCTTTTAACACGCAAAATCGTTGCAAAATGAGAAAAAACAGTGGCACTACATGTCATGGACGAAGCCAACCAGTGTCTGGGATGCAAAAAGCCGCGCTGCCAGCAGGGGTGCCCCATCCAGACCAATATCCCCGAAGTGATCCGCCTGTTGAAAGCCAACAAGCTGGACGAAGCAGGCCGCAAGGCGGGAATTGTGCGGTGTTGCCTTAAGGATAGGGGATAAGGGGGCGTTATTCCGTTCCGCACAGCTCAAATTCGTTTTTGCGGCAGCGGATCAGCCCATCGTCCCGCATTTTGCCCAGCTCCTTGGAAAGTGCGCTGCGGTCCAGGTTCAGGTAGTCTGCCAGCTGCTGGCGGTCAAACGGGATGGAAAAATGCGTGCTGCCCGCCCGCACTGCCTGCGCGGAAAGATAGGTCAGCAGCCGCCCACGCGCACTTTTTGGTGTGGTACACCGGATGCGTTGGGAGAGCGCCAGGTTTTTCTGCATAGAAAGCAGTAACAGGTTGTGCAAAAACTTGGGGTACCAGCTGGCGGCAGTGTTTTGCTGCTGCAGCATGGGTACAAGATCCAGCCATAAAATTTCGCACGGCTCCGCGGTGGCCACATCCACCATCAGCGGCTCGCCGCACAGGGCATAAGTTTCGGCAAACGCCTGCCCGGCTTCCACATGGCTCAAAATGCTTTTGTTGCCCCACAGGTCGTTGGATTCTACGTTTACGCTGCCGCTTTGCACAATGCCGATCTCATGTACCACACGGCCCGCATGGTAGATCAGAGCGTTTTTGTCATAACGCTGCACACGGATGCAGTGGGCGGCGCGCAGGGCGGCAAGTTCGTCCGCCGTCATGCCACGGAAAAGCTGGATGGGGGTGCTGGCTGTTTTTTCCATGGGATTCCTCGCTTTTTGTGGTTATAACCACAGATTTATTGGCCTGATGGCATTATAATACAAGCACAGTAAAAAGAAAAGAGCAGCGCGCCGCACAGCAATGCACGGCATTGAACGGCGCGGAGAAAGGAACACCCTCTATGATTCGCAAAATTATCCAGATCGATACCGATAAATGCAACGGCTGCGGTGCCTGTGCCAATGCCTGCCACGAAGGTGCTATCGCCATGGTCAACGGCAAGGCCAAACTGATGCGGGATGACTACTGCGATGGCTTCGGCGACTGCCTGCCCCATTGCCCCACCGGCGCTATCACCTTTGTGGAGCGCGAAGCCGCCGCTTATGATGAAAAGGCTGTGGAGGAAAACAAGCGCCAGAAAGCCGCAGCCGCCCAAAAGCCGCTGGGCGGCTGCCCCGGCAGCCAGATGCGCCAGATGCAGCATAAGCCGGAACCGGCAGGGGAGGACATGCCAGCACTGCGGTCTCAGCTTTCCCAATGGCCGGTGCAGATCAAACTGGTTCCGGTCAACGCCCCCTACTTTGATGGGGCCAAACTGCTGATTGCAGCGGACTGCACGGCCTATGCTTACGCCAACTTTCATCAAAAGTTCATCCGCGGCCATATCACGCTGGTGGGCTGCCCCAAGCTGGACGATGTGGATTACAGCGAAAAGCTGACCCAGATTATCCGCGAAAATAACATCCAGAGCATGACGGTGGTGCGGATGGAAGTGCCCTGCTGCGGCGGGCTGGAACGCGCCGCCAAGGTGGCCTTGCAGAACAGCGGCAAGTTCATTCCGTGGCAGGTCATCACCATCTCCATTGACGGCAATATCCTCAGCGAGCTGTGAGATAAGCCCGCTTTTGACAAAAAGCAAATTGGATAAAAATAAAACTGCCTGGATCGTTTGCACACTGCAAACAGGTTCAGGCAGATTTTCTATTCTTTTCAGATACACCCTCGTGTTACCGGCGGGCAGACGACCGGCAGAGGCTTGCCCTTTGCGGGAAACAGCGCTGCGGGCAGCAGCAGAATGAAGGGGTCGGCGGAGAACAAAAAGCATTTGTTTTCCATCAAAAAGTAAACCAGGATCACCGTCAAAAACAAAGTTTCGCCCGTGCAGCGGTTTTGGCACAGCCGCCACATCAACAGCAGGAAGATGACCCCAATCACCACAGCGCCCAACACGCCCTTGTTCATCGGGATGGCAAGGAAAGAGTTATCAATGGCGTGGTGCTCGTCTCCATCAGTGGCAAGGCCACCCAAAAGGGTAACGGCCTTGGGCATGGCATCATGGTACCAGCCGGGCACCCCGTCCTGCTCCGGGTGGTAGAGGGGATACCCCCAGAACACATGGCGCCAGATCTCGAACCGGCCGGAAAGCAGGCCGTTCAGTTTGTCCAGCAGCGGGGTGGCGGTGGGATGATCCGGGTCAAACAGCCGCCCGGCCAACAGGCTGAACCCCAGCGCCAGCGGTGCGGCAGCCAGAGCCATGCCGTGCCAGAGGCGGCTTTCAAAAAAGGCAGGCAAGGCACGCTGCAGCAAAAACAAAACCAGCAGCAGCACCATGGCAATGCCAGCCCCGCGGCAGCCGGGCACCAGCAGCGTGTAGGCTGCCAGGGCAGCCAGGCCGCCCCAGTCCCACCAGCGCAGGCGCGGCCAACGCAGCCAGCCCCAGGCAAAAAATACACCGGCCAGCCGGGCACCGTACCCGTTGTAATGGCCATAGCCGTAATCCCAGTTGCGGCAGTAGTACAGGTAGGGCACCAGCGGCGTTGCGGCGTGCAGCAGCTGCACCGCCAGCAGCCCGCCAGCCGCTGCGGCAAGGTAGACCTGCAGCACCCGGCGCAAATCAACATCCTTGGCACCAATGCCAAGCAAAACGGCAAACAAAAACCATTGGTCGTGCCCGTATGCGGTGGTAAACACCGCAAAAGCGGCCAACGCGGCAGCCGTCAGCGCCTGTTGTTTGGTCTGCCACTGGGTCAGCAGTAGGCTTTTGGCAACCAGCAGCACCGCCGCCGTAAGGGTTAAGGCAATGCGGCACACATGGCTGAATGTGGGCAGTGTGTTTTGAATGTTGGAGCTGAATACCTCCGATAAAACCAGCAGCAGCGCCACGGCAGCGCAGAACACGCGCTCGCCCTTGGCCTGTGCTGCTGGGCTGACCGGGCGGAAAAGCCGGTCAGGTGGTTGTGTGGTCATCAAACCGGCCTCCTTTCCGCATTGGTTCGGTTTGAATTTTTTAGTATACACAAGCAGTATACCATAGTTTTGTGCAAAAGAAAAGCAGGGCCGTGCCGCTTTTGCCGCAAAGCAGCAAAAGGCAAAGCATAGCCCTGCAAAATTGCTTATTCTACCCCAGTTTCAGCGGCGTACTCTTCAATCAGCTCGCGCTCCAAAAACGGCGTTTTAACACCCTCGCGGTCACGGTAGGCTTCGTGGCCTTTGCCAATTACGGCAATCAGGTCGCCCTCCTGCGCGTGGTCAATGGCGTAATGCAGGGCATCCAGCCGGTCGGGAATTTCCACATACTTGGCGTCCGGGTTGCCCTTGGCCATGCCGGTTTTGATGTCCGCGATAATATCTTCCACTTTTTCAAAGCGGTTGTTGTCTTCGGTCAGGATGCTGAAATCCGCCAACTTGGCGCACACTTCGCCCATGCCGTAACGGCGCAGCTTGCTGCGGTTGCCGCCGCAGCCGAACACCACGACCAGGCGGTTGGGGTTGTACTCCCGCAGGGTTTCAATCAGGCTTTCAGTGGCGGCTTCGTTGTGGGCATAGTCGATCAGGATGGTGAACTTGTGGCTGATGGGCACCAGCTCCACACGGCCTTTGACGAGCGCCTTTTTCAGTCCCTCATGGATGGGGGCATCCGCAAGGCCCAGCACCTTGCCCACGCCGATGGTGGCCAGGGCGTTGTAAATACTGAACAGCCCCGGCATGCCCACCTGTACGTCCAGCGTGTGGCCGTCCGGCTCGGTCAGGGTGAACTCAACGCCCAGCATCTCCTTGTTGCGCAGCAGGCGGTACTGCTCGCTGGCGCGGTAGTCCACCTTGGGGGCGTGGATGCCATAGGTAACCAGCTTGCAGGTGTGGCCTTCCAGCAATGCTTCGGTGTTGGGGTCATCGGCGTTTACCACGCCGACATCGCAGCGCTGGAACAGCTTGCCTTTCCAGCTGCGGTATTCCTCAAAGCTGGAATGTTCGCCGGGGCCGATGTGGTCCGGGTACAGGTTGGTGAACACGCCCACTTTATAATGGATGCCCGCCACGCGATCCATCATAATGCCCTGGCTGGAAACTTCCATCACGCAGGCATCGCACCCCGCATCCGCCAGCTGGCGCAGGATCTTTTGCAGCTCATAGCTCTCGGGGGTGGTGTTGTTCAGGTCATAGTGGTGGCCGGGGTAATACACGCCGTTGGTGCCGACCATGCCGACCTTGTGACCTGCGGCTTCCAGCACAGCCTTGATCATGTGGGTGGTGGTGGTTTTGCCCTTGGTGCCGGTCACGCCAACCATCGTCATTTCCAGCGCGGGACGGCCAAAATAGGCGGTGGAAAGCAGCGCCATGGCGTAACGGGTGCTCTCGAACTTGACCACGGTCACATCCGGCAAAGCGGCCAGCACCTCGGCGGGCAGGTCGTGCTGGATGGCCAGCACGGCGGCGCCTTTGGCGGCAACGTCCGCGGCGTAATCATGGCTGTCCCGCTGGGTGCCGACGATGCAGACAAACAGACCGCCCGGCGTTACCTTGCGGGAATCATAGTAAATGTCAGTCACTTCGGTATTCAGGCAGCCCTGAACAAGTGTATAGTCTAGATTTTTCAGCAGTTGTTTTAACAGCATGTTGTTATCACCTCAGCGTTTTACAAAGTATTCATCGTACCAGACTAAGAACATAAAAATGCACCAGATCTGCCGCCAGTTATCCCGCTTGCCGGAAATATGCTGGTCCAGCATGGCATTCAGCTCTTTTGTGCGGAAAAACTGCTCCGCGGCGGGGGTGTTAAATGCCTTGCGCACAACGCCCGCATACTGCTCATCCCGCAGCCAGGCGCGTACCGGAACAGGGAAGCCGAGCTTCTTTTTGTCTGCCGTTTTGGCGGGAATGGTCTTTTCTGCCGCACCGCGCATCGCAATCTTGGTCTGGGTGGCGTTCACCTTGCACTTGGTCGGAATATGACTTGCCAGTTCAAATACTTTGCGGTCCAGGAACGGCACGCGCAGCTCCAGGCTGTTGGCCATGCTCATCTTGTCGGCTTTCAGCAGAATATCGCCCACCATCCACAGGTTCAGGTCGCAGGTTTCCATCTGGGTCACAGCGTCCTGCCCCTTGGAAAGCTCAAAGTACGGGCGGGAAAGGTCGGTGGGCAGCTTGCCGGGGTGGTAGTTTTTCAGCAGCTTTTTCTTGCGGTGCTCATCCATCAGGTTGGTGTTGCCGATGTAACGCTCCGCCAGCGGCTTGCCGCGGCGCACCAAAAAGTTGATGCCATGCACCGGCGGCAGCAGGTCCGCCACCGCGCCGATGGCCCGGCGGATGGGCAGGGGAATCTTGTCATACCAGGTTACGGTAAACGGCTCTTTATAAATGTTGTACCCGCCGAAAAATTCATCGGCGCCCTCGCCGGACAGGCAGACCTTGACCTGCTTGGATGCTTCGCGGTTGACAAAGTACAGCGCGACCGAAGCGGCATCCGCCAGAGGCTCATCCATGTGGTACTGGATCTTGCCCAGGTTGGCCCAGTATTCCTCCGGCGTAATGCGGTAAGCGTAATTCTTGACCCCGATGTGCTTGGAAAACTCCTGTGCATAGTCGGTTTCGTCATACTGCTTGTTGGCAAAGCCAACGGTGAATGTTTTGTCCACATGGGCCAGCGCGGCCATGTAGCTGGAATCCACGCCGGAAGAAAGGAAGCTGCCAACCTCAACATCGGCGATCTTGTGTGCCTGCACGCTCTCTTTCATCGCCGCGCTGATCTCGTCCTCCCACTCTTCCAGTGTGCGGGAATCATCGGGGTCAAACTTGGGCTGCCAGTAGCGCTGCACCGTCAGCTGCCCGGCTTTCCATTCCAGCCAGTGGGCGGGCATCAGCTTTTTGACGCCCTTAAAGAAGGTATCCTCCCCGGGGGAATACTGGTAGGAAAGATACAGCGGCAGCTGCTCTTCGTTCAGCTCTTTCTTGAAGCCGGGGTGGGCCAAAAAGCTTTTGATCTCGCTGCCAAACAGCAGCTCTCCGGCATCGTTTTGGTAATAATAGAACGGCTTGATTCCAAAATGGTCGCGCGCGCAGAACAGCGTTTCGTTCTTGCGGTCCCAGATGGCAAAAGTGAACATGCCGCGCAGCTTTTGCAGCATCTCCTTGCCCCACTGCTCGTACCCGTGCAGCAAAACTTCGGTGTCGGACCGGGTGGCGAAGGTGTGTCCGGCACGCATCAATTCGGCGGTCAACTCCTGGAAGTTGTAGATCTCGCCGTTAAAGATGACGGCGAGGCTCTGGTCCTCATTGAACATGGGCTGTTTGCCGCCCTCCAGGTCAATGATGGAAAGGCGGCGCTGGCCAAGGGCTGCCGGGCCTTCAATAAACTGGCCCTGACCATCGGGGCCGCGGTGGGCGATGGCATCCATCATGCCCTGCAAAATTTCCTGCATGTCGGCGCGTGCGCCGACAAAGCCAACAATTCCACACATGGTTATAATCCTCAACTGGCTGCGGAGTTAAAAACAAACCGCAGGTTATTACTTTCTTGCCCCGGCGGGAACCGGTACTGTTTGTACGATATGCCCTATTATACACGGTTCGCGCCGTAAAGAAAAGCATTTTGCGGCGAATGCTGCTGGAATTTTCGCCCGCGCAGACAAAAAACGCTGTGCCCGCACCCCCAAAGCAGGCGATATTGCCGTTTGACATGTGGTGGCAATGGCGGTAAAATAAAGGATAACCAAAATGGGAAAGGTTTGGTATTATGTTTGATTTTTTACCGGTACTTCTTGGCAGCGATGCCAATGTTTATGGTATGGCACGCAGCTTTTACCAGCAGTATGGCGTGCGCAGCGTGGCCATCTGCAAGGGTGCGCTGGTTGCAACTTCCAACACCAATCTTGTAAAAATTGCCGTGCTGGAACCTGATTTGGAAAACGATGAAACGTTTGTAAAAACGCTGACCGATTACGCAAAAGCCCATGCGGACAAGCCGCTGGTGCTGGTTTCCTGCGCGGACGGTTACACCGTGTTGATGGGCCGCCACCGCGATGCCCTGAAACCCTATTACCACTTTGCCTGCCCGGAACTGCAAACCGTGCTGGACCTGGATATTAAGGAAAACTTTTACCGTGCCTGCGAAGCACACGGCCTGAGCTACCCCAAAACGGCAACCTGCAATGCGCAGAACTATAAAAATATAGAACTGCCGTTTGCGTTCCCCGTTATCATTAAGGCGAGCAATTCCCCGGCGTATTGGAACTGCACCTTCCCCCACAAGAAAAAGGTGTTCCTTGCCAATAACCGCGAAGAATTTGACGCCATCACCGCCGCCATTTACGGCAGCAGCTACCAGGACGAATTGATTCTGCAGGAGTATATCCCCGGCGATGACAACTGCATGCGTGTGCTGAACGCCTACTGCGGCCTGGACCACAAAGTCAAGCTGATGGCTTTGGGCCGCCCCCTGCTGGAAGAGCAGACCCCCGAAGGCATCGGCAACTATGCGGCCATCTTGTCTGACCCCGAATACAATGATGCTACCCTGCTGGAAAAGCTGAAAAACTTTTTGGAAGATATGCAGTGGGAAGGCTTTGCCAATATGGACATCAAGTACGACGCCCGCACCGGCGAGTACAAGATGTTTGAGATGAACCCCCGTCAGGGCCGTTCCAGCTACTTTGTCACCGCGGCAGGGTATAACCTGTCCAAGTGGCTGGTGGAGGATGTGCTGGAGCACAAGGAACTTGGCCTGACCATTGCCGATACCAAGAGCCTGTGGATGATTGCCCCCTACGGCGTGATCAAAAAATACCTGAAGGACCCGGATCTGCTGGCCCGTGCGGATAAGCTGAAAAAAGAGGGCAAATGTGCCCACCAGCTGTTCTGCAAAGAGGATTGGAACCTGAAGCGCTGGCTCTGGTACATCCGCAGCCAGCTGAACTACTACCGCAAAACCGCCCGCTACTATGGCAATAAGGGCCTGCGGGATTGATGATAGAATAAAAGCTATCACACACTATAAATAAAATCGCTGGCCCCCGTAGGGGCGCACATTGCGCACCCGCCGCCCTTTTGGCAATCATAGAAACGCCAGCCTGTAACAAAACAAACCATTATAATATAGAGAGGGGAAAGCGCCTATGTGTGGCATTACCGGCTTTGCTGAGCGCAACCATAAAGCGGAAACCGCCCGCCGCATTGTAAAAGGAATGGCGGACCTGATCACCTACCGCGGCCCGGACGGCGAAGGCTACTATGTGGACGACCAGGTAGCCCTGGGCCACCGCCGCCTTTCCATCATTGACCTGGAGGGCGGCAAGCAGCCCATGTTCAATGAGGATGGCAGTCTTGTCTGCATTTTTAACGGCGAGATTTATAACTTCCAGACCCTGCGCGAGGAACTGATCGCCGCAGGCCATACCTTTGCCACCCGGTCCGATACCGAGGTGCTGCTGCATGGCTATGAGCAGTGGGGCAATCAGCTGCCCGGCAAACTGCGCGGCATGTTCACCTTCGTGATCTGGGACCAGAAAACCAAAACCATGTTTGGTGCGCGGGATATTTTCGGTATCAAACCGTTCTATTATTATAATCAGGATGGTCTGTTCCTGTTTGGCAGCGAGATCAAAAGCTTTCTGGCTCATCCCGGTTTCAAAAAGGAACTAAACGAGGAACGCCTGCCGGAATATTTGAGCATTGAGTATATCCCCAATGAAGAAACCATGTTCAAAAATGTCTACAAGCTGCCCAGCGGATGTATGTTCACCTGGGAAAATGGCGAGCTGACAGTGGAACGCTACTATGAGATCAAGTACCATGTGGACGATTCCAAGAGCCTGGAAGAGTGGGAAAAAATCATCACCGATACCTTTGCCGAAAGCGTTGCCGCCCACCAGATTGCCGATGTTGAGGTTGGCTGCTTCCTTTCTTCCGGTGTGGATTCCAGCTTTGTGGTCAACGAGGTTGCTAAGGGTACTCCGCATGTCAAGAGCTTCTCGGTCGGCTATGCGGAGGAAAAATACTCCGAGCTGCCGTATGCCCAGGAGTTCAGTAAGGAAATCGGTGTGCCCAGCATTGCCAATAAGGTGGATGCCGAACAGTTCTTTGAAGCCAACCGCCTGATCCAGTGGTACCTGGATGAACCCATGCCCAACCCAGCGGAAGTTCCGCTTTACTTTTTGGCCCAGAACGCCCGCAAGTACGTCAAGGTCGTGCTTTCCGGCGAAGGTGCCGATGAACTGTTTGGCGGCTACCCCATGTACTGCCAGGCGGTTCACTTTATGGATTACGAGCATAAGGTGCCCAAAGCGCTGCGTAAGGCCGCAGGCGCAGTGGCATCCAAACTGCCGGACTTTAAGGGCAAGCACTTTCTGGTGCGCGGTGCAGAAGAACCCTGGCAGCGCTATATGCGCGCCAACTATGTTTTCCTGGACCCGGCTGAACGTGACCGCTGCCTGAAAAAGAACTACCACAGCCCCCGCCCGGAACAGTTCTTTAAGCCTTATTTTGATAAAGTGCAGGGTTTGGATGAACCCACCCAGTTGCAGTGGGTGGATATGCACACCTGGATGCTGTATGATATCCTGCTGAAAGCCGACCGCATGAGCATGGCCAACAGCCTGGAACTGCGCGTGCCTTTCCTGGACCGCAACATGCTGGATGTGGCACTGTCCATCCCGCAGAAATACCGCTCCGGCAAAGAGTCCACCAAGATCGCTCTGCGCGGTGCCGCCATGAAGCAGCTGCCGGAAAGCGTTGCCCATCGCAAAAAGCTGGGCTTCCCCGTGCCGCTGAACGACTGGCTGCGGGAAGATAAGTACTATAATATGGTAAAGGAAAAGTTCACTGGCCCCGTTGCCGAAAAGTTCTTTAATGTGGACGAAATCATGCGCCTGCTGGATGATCATAAGGCGGGCAAGGCCAAGAACATGACCAAGATTTGGAGCTTCTATTCCTTTATTTTGTGGTACGAGCTGTATTTCGTAAACACCCAGGCCCCGGCAGGAATCTATTAAAAGCCGGGCAGAAAGCCCCGATAAAAACACAAATAAAAAAGTTCAAAAAAAATTGAACTTTACTATTGACACAATGCGCCCCATGTGATATTATAATTCTCGCAGCATGTTCCCAGACAACAGGAACTGACCCGTGCGCGCCCGTAGCTCAGGTGGATAGAGCAACTGCCTTCTAAGCAGTGGGCCAGGGGTTCAAGTCCCTTCGGGCGCATTCTATGGTGCCTATGGCGCAGTTGGTTAGCGCGCCAGATTGTGGCTCTGGAGGCCGAGAGTTCGAATCTCTCTAGGCACCCCACCAAAGACCGCACAGTGATTATGCTGCGCGGTCTTTTCTTTTGCTGGGCCGTCGCCAAGCGGTAAGGCAGAGGACTTTGACTCCTCCATTGCGTCGGTTCAAATCCGGCCGGCCCAACCAAGATGCAACCTCGCAGGGGGTTGCATCTTTTTATTTGTAATAAACGGCGGCGGGAGAACATAGGCCGAATTTGAACAGCCCGTGCCCGGCGTCCCACGTCCCGCCGGGTAAAAACAGTCCAGCGGACTGTTTTTAGGGTGCGGCTTGCCAAATCCGGCCGGCCCAACCAAAATCGCTCATAAATTTAGCGTGAAAACGTTGAATTTATGAGCGATTTTTTTTAGCAGTATAAAGGCCGCAAGCCTGCCCAGCTGCCGACGGATTTTGATGTTCTGTACGCCCGCTACCAGTGCCGTGAGATGAATAAAACCCAGCTGGCCGCCGCTGTTGGCGTATCCCGCCCCACACAGGAACGGTTATTGCGTGACTATTTGGCCTGATAGTACGATTATTCACCCCATAAAAACACAAAAAGCTGCTGCACCGGGAAAGCCAGGTGCGGCAGCTTTTTGTATAGAAAGGCAGCAGCAAACAAAGCAGCGGACCTCTATTCCACTGTCTACACAATGGCGACGAAATGTGCAAAATAAATCAACTTGAACTTGATTTTTTGTGCATTTAACGCTATGATTAAACCAATGGAAACCATGTTGACAGGATGGATTTTTGCATCCTGAATGACCAATACAACTGGGAGGTAGTTATGCTGGATGTAGCAATCATTGGCTGTGGTGTGGTTGGTGCAGCTGCAGCGTATGAACTGTCGCACTATCCGCTGCATGTGGCAGTGCTGGAAGCAGAAAACGATGTGGCGGATAGAACAACGAAGGCAAACAGCGCCATCCTGCACGCCGGGTATGACCCGGAACCAGGCACCCAAATGGCCCGCCTGAATGTGCAGGGCGTGGCGCTGGCAAAGGAAATCTGCGCCCGGCTGGATGTGCCCTACCGCCAGTGCGGTAGCCTGGTGCTGGCGCTGAGCCAGGCAGAGCTGCCCCACCTGCAAAAGCTGTACGCGAACGGCGTGGCAAACGGCGTGCCGGGCATCCGGCTGCTGACGGCGGAGGAAACCCTGGCGATGGAGCCGCAGCTTGCCCCCACAGTGGCCGGGGCGCTGTTTGCCCCCAGCGCAGCCATCGTCAGTCCGTGGGAGTTTGCGCTGGCCATGGCGGAGGTGGCTGTGCGCAACGGGGTGGAGTTGTACCGCAGCACTCCTGTAACCAACATTGAAAAGATTGACGGCGGCTGGCAGCTGACCACGCCAAACGGCAGCTTTGCGGCCCGCTATGTGGTCAATGCGGCGGGACTGAACGCCCAGGCCATCCATGAGATGGCCGCGCCGCACACCTTTACGCTGGAACCTACCCGCGGGGAATACTATCTGCTGGACAAAAGCGAAGGCAACCGCGTGAACCATGTGATCTTCCAGTGCCCGAACGAGAACGGCAAAGGGGTGCTGGTAACGCCCACCGTACACGGCAACCTGCTGGTGGGGCCGAACGCCCAGCCGGTAGCGGGGGATGATACCGCCTGCACGGCAGACGGCCTTGCCTTTGTGGCGGCAACGGCCAGGCGCAGTGTGCCGGGGATCCGCTTTGGCGAGTCCATCCGCAACTTTGCCGGTGTGCGCGCCAACGTGGATACCGGGGACTTCGTGATCGGCGAAGCGGACGGCGCACCGGGCTTTATTGACCTGGCGGGCATGAAATCGCCGGGGCTTTCCAGTGCACCGGCTGTGGCAAAAGAGGTAACTAAAATTCTGGCAGCCCACAACGACCTGCTGGAGCCAAAGACGGATTATAAGGATGGCCGTACCCGCGTGCGGTTCAAGGAGCTGCCGCCGGAGCAAAAGGCGGAGCTGATTGCCAAAAATCCCGCCTATGGCCGCGTGATCTGCCGGTGTGAGACGATCACCGAAGGCGAGATTCTGGATGCCTTGCAGAGCGAGATCCCAGCCGTGAGCATTGATGGCGTAAAGCGGCGGTGCAACGCGGGCATGGGCCGCTGTCAGGGCGGCTTTTGCGGGCCGCGCGTGCTGGAACTGATCAGCAAAACACGAGGCATTGACCCGTTGGATGTATTGCAGGACAAAGCCGGCACCAATGTGCTGCTGTGTGAAACCAAAACCGGAAGGGGGTGCAACCATGGTTGAACTTGTTATCATCGGCGGCGGCCCGGCGGGCCTGGCGGCGGCGTACAGCGCGTGGCAGCATGGCCTGCGCGATATTTTGATTTTGGAACGCGATGCAGAGCTGGGCGGTATTTTGAACCAGTGCATCCACAACGGGTTTGGCCTGCATCGGTTTGGCCAGCAGCTTACCGGCCCGGAATACGCCGGGCGCTATATCGAGATGCTGCGCACAACCGGCGTGCGGGTGGAACTGGGCACCATGGTGCTGGAAGTGACCCCCGATAAGCAGGTACACTGCGTCAGCCGCAGCAAGGGCTACCAGATCATTCAGGCCAAAAGCATTATCCTGTGCATGGGCTGCCGCGAGCGCACCCGCGGGGCCATCGGCACCCCCGGCACCCGCCCGGCGGGAATTTATACCGCCGGTGCAGCCCAGCGCTATGTAAATATGGAAGGCTACCTGGTGGGCAGACGGGTATTGATTTTGGGCAGCGGCGATATTGGCCTGATCATGGCGCGCCGTATGACGCTGGAGGGAGCCAAAGTGCTCGCCTGCGTGGAAGTGATGCCTTATTCCGGCGGGTTGACCCGCAACATTGTGCAGTGCTTGCAGGATTTTGATATTCCGCTGTACTTATCCCACACCATTGTGGAAATTCAGGGCCAAAAGCGAGTGGAAAAAGCCATCGTTGCCAAGGTGGATGAAAACCGCCGCCCTATCCCTGGAACCGAGATGGAGTTTGATGTGGATACCATCCTGCTCAGTGTGGGGTTGATCCCCGAAAACGAGTTGACCCGCCAGGCAGGTATTGCCATGGACCCCCACACCAAGGGGGCCGTGGTATATGAAAATATGGAAACCGAGATCCCCGGTGTATTTGCCTGCGGCAACGTGGTGCATGTGCACGATCTGGTGGATTTTGTTTCCGGCGAAAGCGAAACCGCCGGTGCAGCCGCGGCAGCCTATGTGCAAAATGGCGAGATAGAAACCGAAACCGTTCTGCCGCTGGCAGCGGGGGAGGGCATTGGCTACACCGTGCCGCAGCATATCCGGCTGGACGGCGTGCAGAAAAGCGTGAGCGTATCGTTCCGTGTGCGGCGCAATTATGGGCCCAGCACCATAACGGTGCGCTGCGGACCAAATAAAATTGCCGCCTTTAAGCGGGAACGCCTGGCACCGGGGGAGATGGAGCACATTACGCTGCCCAAAGCTCTGCTGCAAAAAGCGGACGGCCCGCTGATCGTTGCTGTGGAGGAGGTGCCGCAATCATGACAGAAACAATAAAAGAGCTGATCTGCATCTGCTGCCCCAAGGGGTGCCATCTGCGGGTGGATACTGCAAATGACTATGCCGTGACCGGCAATGCCTGCCCCAACGGCGCTGCATACGGCAAAGAGGAACTGACCCACCCCACCCGCATCATTACCAGCGCCGTGCGCATTACGGGTGGGCTGTACCCGCGCTGCCCGGTCAAAACCGCGCAGGCGGTGCCAAAGGAAAAAATGTTTTCCGTGATGGCTGCGCTGAATACCGCGGCTCTGCAAGCCCCCGTGCATACCGGGGATGTGGTACTGCCTAACGTGTGCGGCACCGGCGTGGATGTTGTGGCAACGCGTAACATGGAAAAAGTGGAATAAAAACAGCGGGTAGTTAGGGCAACACCGCACAATTCCCGCCTTACGGCTTAAGCACCGTTTCGGCGGCTGCGGCACGGCATCTGCGTTGCCAAAATGCTCGATAATGTCGGGTTGC
>OLQK01000856.1_pt1 | contig 25986 bp, 21 predicted proteins | sample 1672501 | NCBI WGS metagenome assembly OLQK01 (sample SAMEA3136693, study PRJEB25190) | human gut metagenome | biome: human gut; feature: human-associated habitat; material: faeces | place: Austria | collected 2013
GAAGCAATCATGTATGATAAAAACGGCGGATCCTATGAGATTTCCTACTGGACATCAGCAAACGATGCAGTACTTACTGACGGAACTACAGTAAAGCTGAACCAGCCGGAGAGAGGACAGATCACAAAGGCAGATGGAAGTGTTGTGGAATTTGACCACTATACCATCGTAGGCCTGAAATATGTTCCTGTTGCAGTAAAGGCAGCAGATTATGAAGCTTTCAAATCCCAGTTCAAGGTAGTAGAGGACGGAAGTACAGTTACTGGTGGATTCGGGGAAAATAACTTAAAATCCTACAGTGCAGTTGCAGATGTAACTGCTGACACCAATGGATTAAAAGAAGCTGTAAAAGGTTCTGATGGAACATTTACATTCAAGACAAGAACAAAGGGTACTGGTTCCGGACTTAAAGATCAGGCACTCCAGACAGCATCTAATGTTACCGCAACAGTAAAAGAAGCAAGCGGAAGCTACGGTGAATTCCTGAGAGTAGATATTACCGGTGACGGATATGGTGCTCTTGGTGCCAAAATGTATGCAGTAAAATGGGATTATTACGGAAACGGTGATAAGGTTCTGGCATCCTACGGAACGAAATTTGCTGCAGATAACTGGATGCACAAGGCAATGGGAATCCAGCTTGGCCTGACAAATTCCTACCGCTGCCAGCTGCCAAAGGGAACAGACGGTACAGGAAAGTGGAAGCTGACTGTATATGCAATGGGATATGCAGATACTGTATTTGAAGTTAATGCAACAGATGCAAACATTGTAAAACCGGAAGCAGGAGCTGCTGACACAACAGCATTAAAGGCAGCAGTAGAGCAGGCATCTGCATTAAAAGAGGCAGATTATACAGCAGATTCCTGGAAAGCAATGCAGCTAGAGCTGGAGGAAGCCAAGGAACTTCTTGCAAAGGAAAATCCAACCCAGGCAGAGGCTGACGAGGCCACCACTCATCTGAATGCGGCAGTACAGGCACTGGTAAAGGCTGAGGTAAAGGATACTCTTACTTTTGCAAAACCAAAGGTAACTCTGTACAAGGGTCAGAAAAAAGCACAGACAGCCAAAGTAACCGGAAAGGTAAAAGCACCTGTCTACACCTCCAGCAATTCAAAAATTGCAACTGTAGATAAGAAGACAGGAAAGGTAACAGCAAAGGCAGCAGGAAAGGTAACCATCACTGCAAAGAGCGGAAACTTAAAAGCAACCTACACAGTAACTGTTAAAAATCCCACCCTGAAGCTGACAAAAGCATCTGCATCTGTAAAAGTAGGAAAAACAACAAGAATCACAGCAAAAGCAACTCCATCCGGAAAGATCACATACAAATCCAGCAACAAAAAAGTTGCGACAGTATCTTCCAATGGAACAGTAAAAGGTATCAAAAAGGGTACAGCCAAGATCACAGTAACCTGCAATGGCGTGTCCAAAACATTTAAGGTAACTGTGAAATAATCTATGGACAAGAATTATAAACCCTGGCTGAAGCTTCTTCCGGCAGCTACAGTTTTTGCCGCAGTTTGCATTACCTGCTATCAGGCCGAAAAAAGCCCTGTAGAAACAGCAGCAGTATCTGATAACAGCGTTATGTCTGTCAAAGAGATTAAAGAACTGATTCAGACAGGAACCACAGAGGAGGGGGCAAACACAGATGCCTCCTCCAAAAAAGAAAAAGCTTCAGCAAAAAAGACATCAAAAAAGGCAAAAAAAGCAAGTAAAATCAAAACCGGCACCAAAAAAAATACCACTTCCGGAGCTGCTGCAAATGGCAGTGCATCGGCAGGGGGAGCAGGGACAACCACCACACCCACTACTACGGTTCCGGCAGATGGATATGTGGACGGCACTTATACAGGCTCAGGCACAGGCTTTGGGGGCACTGTTACCGTACAGGTTACAGTTTCCGGACACAAGATCACAGCAATCAATATTCTGGATGCTTCTTCTGAAACTCCGGCATATTTTGCCAATGCTAAGGGTGTGATCAACAAAATCCTGTCAGGACAGACCCCAAATGTGGATGCTGTCAGCGGAGCAACCTATTCCTCAAACGGAATTATCCAGGCAGTGCAGAATGCCCTGTCTCAGGCAATTCCTTCAGGAAACCAGGCAGGGATTACTCCTACCCCCACATCTACGCCAACGCCAAAGCCTACCAAAAAACCGGTTCCAACCCCAAAACCGGGGGAAGAGCAGATTTATAAGGACGGAACCTACACAGGTACAGGCCAAGGCTACAGCGGAACCATCACTTTGACTGCAAAGATCAAAAAAGGAGTGATCACTTCCCTGAAGGTGGAAAATACAGATACACCTGCATTTTTCCAAAAGGCCTGGGATAAGCTGGAGGGAGAAATTCTGGAAAAGCAGGCTGCAGAGGGCATTGACACTGTCAGCGGAGCCACTTATTCTTCTAAGGGAATCCTGGAGGCTTTCGAGGACATTCTGAAGCAGGCGAAAAAGGGAGAAACAAAGCCAACGGTAACACCGGAAATAACTCCCACACCTACAGCAGCTCCAACACCTACAATCACCCCGGCACCTACAGTAACTCCAACTCCGGAGATAAGCCAGACGCCGGAGCCAAGCCTCACACCGGAAGCGAGTCCTACGCCGGAACCAACAGCAGTACCGGAGCCTGAGGGCAGATACATAGACGGAATCTATACAGCATCCAGCTATGGCTTTGAGGGAATGGTTAATGTTACGGTCACTATCTCGGGAGGACAGATTGTTTCCATAGAGCAGAGCAACGGGGATTCTCCGGAATACTTTGATTATGCCTGGAATACCATCCTGCCTCAGGTAACTGCAAATCAGTCCCCGGAGGGAATCGATGCCGCATCCGGAGCCACCTATTCCTCAGAGGGAATTCTGAATGCAATCCGTAAGGCCCTTGCACAGGCTGCCAGTACATAGAAAACCATGTACTAGTACAGCGAAAAAGATGTACTAGATAGGAGGAACCTTATTATGATAAAAACAACAGTACAGGTAGAGGGAATGATGTGTGGAATGTGCGAATCCCATGTAAATGATGCAGTGCGCAAGGCTTGCCGGGTAGACAAGGTCACATCCTCCCATGGAAAGGGAGAAACTGTGATCCTCTCCCAGCAGCCCCTTGAGGAAGCAGCACTAAAGGCCGCCATCAACGCAACCGGCTATGAGGTAAAAGAGATCACATCAGAACCATATGAAAAAAAGAAAGGGATTTTTTCCTTTCTGCATAAGTGATTTCAGGAAGCAGGGGTTACCCCTGCTTCTTTTAACCGAATTAAGTAAGTCCTCTGCTTCAATTGCGAATATCCGCTTGACCATCTTGACCTTGCGAAAAGTCTCGAAGAATGTCGACAAGTTTACGGACAAATTTAGGAAATGCGGTTGTGAAAAATGTCAAATTATGGTAGACTAAGTTCAGTTCATAAATCAGGAGATATAAAGATATAAATGAAGAAAAAAATACAGACCCTTTGCTGGGTTTTGTTTACCATATTTTCTGCGGGATGCTTATTTATTAATTTCATCAGCGAACCGCCTGTAGATAATGTAAAAGCGCTGACAGGTTATATGATCTGCGCGGCAGCAGTCTCAGTATTATATCCGGCAGCTATGCTGTTCCTGGGACTGAGAAACCGCTGGCTCTATGAGCAGCTGCAGAGGAAAGCCGAAGGAGAAAGAGAAGCTCTGGAAAGCCTTTCCCCCACATCCCCCAAAAGGGAAAATATACAGAGATATCCTTTTGCTCACAAAGCTGTGCCTATGGACTTGTCTATGTTGGTCAGTGCCCTGAACTCTGATCAGAAGCTTACAGAGGAAGAGAAGGATTCCCTGATCAAATACATTAAAGAGAAATGATGTGAACTGTTTTGGATTTGCTTGTATGTATGTCAATTGCAGGAAGCATTCCTGTATTGCTTTGTTTTCTGTTATTTCTGATCCAGAGGGATTCCTATAATTTCCTCTGGGGCAGGAAACTACTGTTGGCCGGAGTATTCTTTTTCCTGGCTCCGGTACAGTTGGTGAGATTTCTGTTACCTATGGATATTCTGCCGGAACCTGTTTTCAGCGAAGAGACACAGTTTTATCTGTCCCATTCTGTGGATTTTCTGCCTGGACATGGGAATGAGTATGTGTGGTTCCCCAGATGGGTTTCCATTATCGTTCTGATGTGGGCAGGCATTGTGATCCTCTTTGCCCTGTACCAGTTTATAAAATATCGTAAAATCGTTAGAAAAATCAATCAATCTGTTTTCTACTATGTAGATGAGCCGGAAATGGAGCTGATCTACTATGTTGTGCCTGATGGAAGCTGCGGTCCCTGTACAGTGGGATTCTTCCGACAGAAAATCATAATACCTGAAAGCTTTACAGAGCTTGAGAATTTTTCTATGGTATATCAGCACGAATATACCCATCTGAAAAATCGTGACAATCTGGTAAAGCTTTTATGCCTGATCGTTCTTTGCATCCATTGGATGAATCCGGCGGCATATCTGTTGCTGTTCCTTTATCGGATCACTGCAGAAGCTGTCAGTGATGATGCAGCAGTGCTTGGCTATTCAAAGGATATAGTGAAAACCTATGCCATGCTACTGGTAACTACGACCCCAGTCCGGGAGAAACTTCCGGTTGTATGGAAAAATAACTTTTCCAGTGAGGGAAAAATGATCAAGAGGAGGATCAACTACATGATGAAGAAAAGAAAAAACGGATGGATGAGAAAAGGAATTATTGTAATGGTATCTGCATTGACTATTGCAGCAAGCGCAGGGACGGTGTTGGCGTATGAGCCAATGCAGTGGTCGGATGGAAGCTTTGAAACGATTATAGATATGGATTCACCAGACTATTCTAATTATGATTTAATAGATGTTATGATAGATAATTTCGATTTTTCGGAAAGTGATGATATATTTGTGTTTAAAAATGGTACGCAAATTAATATTGAAAACGAAAATGTTTCTCGGGTATTATGCAAACATAACATGGTAGATGGGTATTTTTCTAATCATATGAGTAATAGCTCAGGCGGATGTACGGTAAAAGTATATACATGTCAAAGATGTACTAGATGTGGTTATTTAGCAAATGCAAAATATTATGCAACACATTCTTATGCTAAGTGTCCACATAAATAATCTATAAAGTGTTGCTAAAAAATATTTTTTAGTATAAAGCATCTTTATAGAAAATGTAATGAACAATCATAAAAATCAATATCGCCTCTATTTCATATGAATGAAAAGAGGCGATATTTTTTGAATACATATATTTAATGTGTTTTTCTACTCTTAAAAACTTCTTATATCACACAATATTATTTCTAAATTTTTAGATGGTTTCAGCAATAATATTATTTTCTGGCACACCCCCAATCTCCAAATCCCCCCAACAAACCGGCTCAATAGTCTGCTCCATGAGCCTGATTGCCAGGTCTCTGGCGTTTTCCCCCAGGAGAGTGCTGTTAGGCAGTTTGGCGGCCAGCTCTTCCGTGATGGAACTCAGGCCTTCCAGGATCATCCCTTTGCCAGGAGTTTCTTTCCACCGAAGCTCGATTTCCTTCTCACTGTGGAAAAATACAGACAAAAGCCGTTTTGCGCATTCCTCCACAAAGGTGATCTCCAGTTTCAGTACAGGAATCTGATTTTCATTTCTGGTAAATTCTCCCAGTGTGCGCACAAGATAATTTTCTCCGTGCATGGAAACTGTGCCCAGGGCAGCCTGGCGGAAGCCTACAGGCAGAGTATGGGTCTCTTCCCCTTCCAGAAAGGACACAGAGAAAATTCCAGATTCACAGGAGAAAGAAATCTTCTGGATGCCCTCTGTCATATTATTATGGAAGACCTGCATAAACAGTGGAAACAGGCCAATGCTCTGCTGGCGCATTTCATAGGTCCGGCCGTGGAGATCCTGCCTGAATTTCTCGAAGAAAGCAGGAGAGAGGGCTTTTTCACAACAACTGTTATTTCTGCGCAGCTGACGTTTTTTCCAGCCCCCACGCAGAATAGGGCGGGTCAGCTCCATTCCCTGCTCCAGTTCTCCGCACAACCGCTTCAGCAGCAGGGCAGCAGCCCGGTTCTCAGGAAGCGTATCAGCAGGAGTATATTCCGGCGGAAAATATTTCCGGATAATATTTAACATAATACAATCCTGGAATAATTCATTATTTCCTGCATTAGTCACCAATACCATATCCATATCCGGATAGATTACCACATTCTGTCCCAGCATTCCGTTGAATTCAAAGCTTCCGGGACGTTGCTCCATCCACAGCTGGTAACCATAACCATAGGTATCATCAGGAGTTTCCCAACGCTTTTGGGTGGAAGCCTCCACCCAGCTTTCCGAAATAATCTGTTCTCCCCTCCATTTCCCCTTCTGGAGATAAAGCTGTCCAAGCTTGGCCATATCCTCTGCACAGAGGAAAAGCCCCCAGCCCCCCTTTGTAATCCCGGCAGGACAGGTTTCCCAGAAATACTTTGTAATTCCCAGAGGCTGAAAAAGCCGTGGCTTCAGATATTCGGTCAAGGTTTCCCCAGTGCGCTTTGTGACAATGGCAGACAGCATATAGGTGTTCATGCTGTTGTACTGAAAAATCTGACCGGTAGTTCCGTTTACTGTAGAATTCAGATAGCTGGCTACCCAGTCATTTCCGGATACAATACCGGATTCATTAAAGGTGATCCCACTGGACATGGTCAGGAGATTTTCCACTGTGATCACAGGCCGGAAAATTTTCAGCAGGGAATTGACCTTATCAGGAAAAATGTCATAAATATTTTCATCCAGGCGAAGCTTCCCCTCTTGGATCAGCAGTCCCACAGCCATTCCGGTGATGCTCTTACACATAGAATGGGTAATGTGCCACATGCCTTTGGGGTAAGGTACAAAATTACATTCGCAGATTACCTTTCCGTGGCGGAGAGCCATGAAGTGATGCATTTCCGTGCCCTCTGCATGATACAGTTCCCGGATCAGGGCTGCAAGATACTCAGAGGAAATTCCCTGGCTCTCCGGAGTCGCCCGCTCAAAGGGCTGCTCATAAGGGGCATCAAAAGGAAAGTCCTGTTTCTGAGGAAAATAATTTACACGCCCGCTTCCTGTTTTGCCCAGAATAATATTAAAAATTAATTCTGCAACTGCAATCTGTTCTTTACTCATAATGTCCCTCCTGTATAAAATCAAATAGATAAAAGAATCTGCCTTAAAACAAGAGAATTAATCGTGCAAGCTTGTTATAAGAATCAACTTGTCGGCACATTAGTTTTTTAAATTATACCCTTATAAAATAATAAATGCAAACACATTATAAACATATCTATGCTTATAATTGTTTGCATTTATCTCTTTTGTAATGAGTAAAATTAGACCGCTTTCTTATATAATATAAGTCTTTTTTCTCTGGAGCTTATGTGAATGATTTTTCAAACATGCTCTAAGCCCTGGGTCTGAAGAGAGTACTTATCTTTCCTCAAATGGTATAAAATCCGTATGTTCTCCTACATATTTATAAGCAGGACGGATGATCTTGTTGGCGCTTATAAGCTCCTCAAGTCTGTGGGCACTCCAGCCAGGCATACGTGCAATGGCAAAAATTGGTGTAAACAGTTCCTGAGGGATTCCCAGCATACTGTAAACAAAGCCACTGTAGAAGTCTACGTTTGCGCACACATTTTTAAATATTTTTCTGTGTTCCATAATAAGTTTGCCTGCCAGCCCCTCAACCCTGTTGTAAAGCTCGAACTCCGCAGTCATGCCCTTTTCATCAGCCAAAGCCTTGGCAAAACGCTTCAGGATCACTTCACGAGGGTCAGAGAGAGTATAGACCGCATGACCCATACCATAGATCAGTCCTGCACGGTCAAAGGCTTCTTTATTCAGAATCTTCTGGAGATAATCAGCCAGCTCATCCTCATTCTCCCAGTCCTGTACGTGAGCCTTCAGGTCAGCAAACATATTCTGGACCTTCAGGTTGGCACCACCGTGACGGGGACCCTTCAGGGAGCCAATGGAAGCAGCAGTGGAAGAGTAGGTATCCGTACCTGATGAGGTTACCACATGAGTAGTAAAGGTGGAGTTATTACCACCGCCATGCTCAGCATGGAGAATCAGTGCAATATCCAGAACCTTAGCCTCCAGCTCTGTATACTGGCCATCCGGACGCAGCATCAGCAGAATATTCTCAGCCAGGGAAAGACCTCTCTGTGGATTGCGGATAAACAGAGTCTCATCCTTACGGAAATGACGGTATGCATGATAGGAATAAACAGCAATCTCAGGCAGCTTGGCAATCAGCTCCAGAGACTGACGCAGTACATTTTCAGGAGAAATATCCTCCGGATTGTCATCATAGGTGTACAAGGCCAGTACACAGCGCTGCATGGCATTCATAATATTGGCATTGGTACCCTTCATAACCACGTCACGGACAAAACGACCGCCCAGCTCCTCCATGTTTCCCATAACATCGAAAAATCTGGCCAGCTCATCCCTGTTGGGAAGCTTGCCGAAGATCAGCAGATAAATAACCTCTTCAAAGCCGTAACGTCTGCCGTTCAGACCAGCAACAATATCCTCTACATTGATGCCCTGGTAAAAAAGCTGTCCGTCTGCAGGAATCCGGCGTCCATTGATCAGCTTATAACCATTTACATCAGAAATTTCAGTCAGACCGGTAAGAACACCCTTACCTGCAGAATCACGCAGACCTCTTTTTACATCGTATTCTACATATAAATTAGGATCAATATGATGATTTCCTAAAAGCTCATGCTCAAAGAATCTCATCTTGTCCCTAAGCTGCCTGGAATCTTCCAGACTCATCATTTCATGCTTTTCCATAATATCTCTCCTCATATATGTATATATTCTTAATCTAACATTTTACCGTAACGCAGTGAGAAAGGCAATAGAACGATTGTATTTTTTTGAATACAATTTCAACCGAATCAAGTAAGTCCCCTGCTTCAACTGCGAAAAGCAACAAACAGTGGGGGACTTGATTGTATCAGGAGGAGTGCAAACTCCTTCTGATAAACTGCGGAGCAGTTATTCGGCAAAGATAATTTACAGGTTTCGTGAAATTCGGTTGAAAATACCTGTCAGTGTATATATAATTAATGTGCCAAATGGCAGATATATAAATAAAGTAATTACATATTAAAATGTATTTGTATAACACAAAGGAGTGCAAAGAATCAATATGTCAGAACGTAAAATGAAACGGGTTGAGGACTCGTTGACCGAACAATCACACTTACTTATGCCAAAATGTCTCAATGCAGCAGGTTACCTTTTTGGCGGACAGCTGCTGGCCTGGATCGATGAGACTGCAGGTATTGTAGCCAAACGCCACGCAGAGATGAACGTAGTGACAGTAGCAGTAGACAATATGTATTTCAAAGCCGGAGCCCAGGTAAATGATACCATTGTACTGATCGGACGGCTCACACATGTAGGACGATCCTCCATGGAAGTGCGGATTGATACCTACAGAGAGGATCTGGGCGGAACCCGTACCATGATCAACCGTGCATATTTCACTATGGTGGGTACAGATGAGAAACAACATCCGGTAGAAGTACCGGGACTGATCATTGAGGGAGTTACCCAACAGATTGAATTTGAAGCAGCGAAAAAACGGGCCAATCTGTGGAAAGTGCGCCGCCAGGAGGGATTCTGATTAATATTAGAATCCCCTGACGGACATATACCAGAAACTTATTCCTGACCCGGATCAGAAGGGGTAGTATCCTGGTAGGAGAAATCTTCAGAGGTGTCATCCCCTGAGGTATCCGTGGACTCATCCGGGTAATCAATCTGATCCCCGCCACCGGTATTATCTGTAGTATCAGAACTGTCACTGCTGTCAGAATTGTCACTGCTGTCAGAACCATCTCCGTTATCGGAAGAATCCTGGTCTGCAGAACCATCCCCGGAACCATCTGCAGAACCATCTGTAGAACCATCTCCGGAACTATCCTGGTTATCATTATTATTTCCCGGATCCTCCTCGTAGGATCCGCTGTCATAATCCCAGTCAGTGCTGCCGGAATCATCATAATTACTCTCCTGAGTATAAATAGGAAAGCCATTTTCTTCTGCCTCAGCCTGGGCCTGTGCTTCCGCCTCGGCAGCTGTTTCCGGAGCTTCTGTAAAGGTGGTCACACCCTTGGACACCTTACTGTCCTTTGGCGCAACTGCTGAAACTCCAAACATGGCCACACACAGCAGAACAGCTGTGCCTGCAATCTGCAATTCATCTATATGTCTCATAATCATTTCCTCCAAAGTAAACCTTTCCCACCATTATAGCACGACCGGAGAAATTTGTGTATTCCTGAAATATAGTAATACGCTTCATGATATATGAAATTTTTTAGGGTAGAATTTTGACAGATAATCTGCTATTATAAATGACAGATGCGTTACTGTCTGACAGGCATTCTTGAACTGTCCGGGATCATCGCAAATATAAAAACAGAGGTGTAAAATATATGAGCTGGTATAACGAGGCAATCTTTTATCATATTTATCCACTGGGACTGACCGGAGCGCCCAAGGAGAACGACTATGGCACTCCTGTCCATCGACTGAATACCTTACTTCCCTGGATCGACCATATTAAGGAAATCGGGTGCACGGCACTCTACATCGGTCCTTTATTTGAGAGTGTGGGACATGGCTATGAGACTACTGATTACAAGAAGCTGGATTCCAGACTGGGAACTAATGAGGATTTGAAGAATTTTGTGGCTGCCTGTCATGAGAAGGGAATCCGGGTGATCTTTGACGGTGTGTTCAATCATACAGGACGTGATTTCTTTGCATTCAAAGATATACAGCAGAACAGGGAGAATTCCAGATATGTGAACTGGTACTGCAATGTGAATTTCTGCGGAAATACGGAATATAATGATGGATTTTCCTATGAGAACTGGGGAGGGTACAACCTTCTGGCAAAATTAAACCAGAGAAATCCGGAGGTACAGAACTATATCTGTGATGTAGTCCGTTTCTGGGTATCTGAGTTTGATGTGGACGGAATCCGTCTGGATGCAGCAGATGTACTGGACTTTGATTTTATGAAAGCACTGCGCAGGACAGCCTCTGAGGTCAAAGCAGATTTCTGGCTTATGGGAGAGGTGATCCACGGGGATTACAGCCGCTGGGTCAATGGGGAAACCCTGCACAGCGTAACCAACTATGCCCTGCACAAGGCTTTGTACAGCGGACACAATGACCACAACTATTTTGAGATTGCCCATACAGTGAAATATCTGCTGAATATGGGAAATCTGGATCTCTACAATTTTGTAGACAACCATGATGTAGAGAGAATCCACACAAAGCTGACAAACAAAGCCCACTTTGCTCCGGTGCATATCCTTCTGTATACACTGCCGGGGATCCCCAGCATTTATTATGGCTCAGAATTTGCCATTGACGGCCGCAAGGAGCAGTTTTCCGATGCCAGCCTGCGTCCGGCACTGAACCTGGCAGATTATGCAGATGCAGTGGAGAAGAATCCCTGTACTGCACTGATCGCTGCCCTTGGAAAAATCAGACAGCAGACACCGGCATTAAGCTATGGCAGCTATACAGAGCTTCAGCTTACCAACCGCCAGTATGCCTTTGCCAGAAATCTGGATGGTGTCTCTGTGATCGTCACTGTAAATAATGATGACAATGATGCCTCCATGAATGTACCTGCCGGAAATACTTCTGAATATGTAGGAACACTTACAGGACAGCATGTCAAAGTCCAGGATGGACGGATCAATGTAACAGTCCGCGGCAATTTCGGAGAAATCTGGGTACCTGTAAATGCAGCTGTTGAATATAAGCCGGTGAAAGTACAGACAGAGGAAGAAAAACCTGGCTGTCAGGCTGCTGTTGAGACAACGGAGGTAACGCCTGATTCTGATACCGCGCAGGAGAATGTAGAAACTGCCTGTACCTGTGAGACAGTAGAAGTACAGCCTGAGAATACACCTTCAGAAAAGAACAATACAGAAAATTTCCAGGAAGCTCCCAATGAACCTGTAAAAACAGTTTCCAATAAATCCCCGGAAGAAATGACTGTGGAGGAACTTCAAGCAGCAATCCTGGGAAAAATGGCCAACAATGGTCCTGTTACCGACCAGATGAGAAAAACAGTGGCAGACAATATCTGGCACGATTCCCTGGTCAACTGGCTGAAGAGCTTCCGGTAGGCAAGTCATTCCTGCTGCCAGATTTTTTATTATTTGTTAAGAGTTCTTTTATAGACTTCACAATTGGCATATGATACAATTTCGTTATTCAAAGAAAGGAGGAGTCAAATGTTAGATCAGAAAGACATACAACTATTAGAGAAAATGTTCGAAAAATCTCAACAGAACATCATAAATACAGTAGATGAAAAAATAACTCACTCCGAAACCCGAATTCTAAAAGAAGTTGATAAGAAGATAGTAGCTTCTGAGACTCGAATTCTAAAAGAAGTCGACAATAAGATAGCCGCTTCCGAAACTCGAATTCTGAAAGAAGTCGACAATAAGATAACTGCTTCCGAAACTCGAATGCAGAAAGGATTCGATGCCAAGATGGATGAGAGGTTCACCAATTCTGAAAATATGATTCTGAGGGAGATGGATCGTATGCAGGAGCGGATGGACAAAAGAATGGACGATATCCAGAGAAATATAGATGAACTTAACCAGTATTACAGAATCAGTAAAATGGAATCAGATAAGACTTCCGTGCTTTTACAGATGTACAGTGACATGCAGAAGCAGATCGCAGAAATACAGGCTAGTACATCGTTTTCGAAATAACTATACCACTCACTTGTCTGCGAATCCGATTGCACAGGTCTAAAAGCCTCAGCGTAGCCCGCTACGCCTGCGTTTTTAGACCTGCACACTCAAATCCGCATCCTACGTGATTGGTATAGTTATTTACGAAACGATGTACTAGGATCGCATAGAAGACAGAAAAACCTTCCGAAGGGAAAACAGCAGCCCCCAAACCGCTGCTTTCCGTCCGGGAGGTTTTTTTACCGAATCAATCAAATAATATCCATAAAAAAATAATACCCACAAAAGAAAAGATATACACTTGCAAGGCTACAATTTTGCGCTTATACTTTATACTAAAGTATGTAAAAACAGTACACTCATATGTTGGAGACCTTATATGGACCAGAAACAATGGAAACAAAACCAAAGAATACAGAATCGAAATATATATAATAAAAAAATCAAAAGGGCATTTCTGCCTGTGACCTCAGGACTGCTTGCATTAATGGTAATGGTGAGCGGCTGCGCACTGCCCGGCAATTTAGGACAGGATACTGGGACCCAGGCAGCTTCAGATACCGGTGAATCTGCAGTGTTGACTACACCTGCATTGCCAATGAGGGCAGCCAGGAGAAAATATACGTGATTCTGAAAAATTACCACGGTGACTACTGGAAAAAGGTGATCCAAGGAGTTACAAAGGCAGCAGAACAGATAGATGAGGCTGTATATCTGGGCGGCATTGACAATGAGATAGATGTGTCCGGACAGATTTCCCTTATAGAAAAGGCCCAACAGCAGGGTGCAGACGGAATCCTTCTGGCACCTGCCAATTCCAATGCCCTGGTGGAAAGCTGCCAGGAGATCAAAAACCAGAATATTTCCCTTGTGCTCATCGATTCCTCTATTAACAGTGACGCCTACGACACCTGCTATATGACCGGAAATATGGAAGCAGGCCAGATCGCAGGCAGAGAAATGCTGGCCATGCTTTCAGAGCAGGGAAACACAGACAAGGACTCCTTGGAGGTAGGAATCCTTCTGTCCTCTGACTCCTCCCAGGCCATGGTCAACCGTGTCTCAGGCTTCCTGGAATACTGGGCAAAATATGCACCTGAGAAATGGACTATCAACCAGGACATCCGCCTGAATGGAGGAGACATGGAGAATGCCCAGGCAGATGTGTCAGAGCTTCTCAGAAACAACAGACATATCAAGGGGTTGTATGGCTGTAACAACACCTCCACCAAGGGCATTGCAGCAGTGCTGATGAGAGCAGCCAGAAAGGATATTGTAATGGCAGGATTTGACCTGGCAGAGGAGACTGCCAGCCTGATTCGGGATCCGGATTATCATGGCATCACCCTTCTGCAGAAACAGGAGCAGATGGCATATAAGGGAATGCTTTCTCTGGATCAGCAGATCCGGGGAGAAAAGCCGGAACAGAAATATATAGATACCGGAGTGCTCCTGGTGGACAGAGATTATCTTTTGGAGAATGAGCAGAATGAGTGATAGAAGAAAGAAAACCAAAAAAAGAAAGCTATATCTTGCCATATATCTGTGTCTCTGTCTGCTCATCATCCTTCTGGCTTATTTTCAGCTGAGCCGGATGGCCCGAGACTACAACACCCGGCACCTGGAACTGATTACCGGGCTTTATGCAGAGAAAATGAATGATTCCATGGAATATCTTCAGAACTATGCCCAGGACAATGTAAAGGTAGCCCAGGCAATGGAGGACAAAACTCCCGCCCAGATCCTTGCCTGTATGGAGGAGAACCTGGACAGCAGGGTATTCTGCGACATTGGTCTGATCGGAGAGAAGGGGGAAATCTACGGAAGTAAATATGCAGCCGCAGATATCCGCCAGGAGGGGCTGGACAAACAGGCTCTGGAGGCAGAGGAGTTTTTTTACTCCGATCCCTACCAGTCCAGTGAGACAGGAAGCATGATCGTCACCACCTTCGTCCCTGTGCCGGATTCCTCCTGGCTGCACACCATTTATGTGTCTGTGAGAATCGAGAATCTGAGGCAGTTTGGCGTATACGATCTTTTACGCGGCAAGGTCAGTGTCCATCTGTTGAAGACAGACTCTGAGAATTTCGTCACCTGTATCAGCAATTCCAGCACTGAGAACTTTGAGGGAAGTTGGAACAACCTGCTGCTCCAGCAGAGATATTTTCAGTATAATGACGGATATTCCTACAGCCAGTGGGTCAGAGACATGCGCTCCGGCAAAAAAGACGGCAGGTTCTCAGCCACCATCCGGGGTGTGGAATCCACCATCTCCTACAGGAGCATCACCAGCATGCCGGGCTGGTACGTAATTGTAGAGCTGGCAAACAAAGACATCTCCGACATTACCCAGCAGTTCTCCTGGCTGGGAGGAACCTTCGGATGCATTCTGGTAGCCATTACCCTGATCTATATGCTGTCCATCCTGCTGCTGGAGAAAAAGGACAAAAAGGTTTACATGGGCCTGTCTGCCACAGACCCTCTTACAGAACTTCTGAATCGCCGTGCCCTCCAGAACGCAGTGGAAGAGGAGCTGAAGAAAAAGGCAACCGGTTACTTCATATTTATAGATATCGACAACTTCAAAACCTACAATGACACCTACGGCCACAGCAACGGAGATCTGTGCCTGAAGCACTGTGCCCGCACTATGAAAAAGTGCTTCCCGGAAGACAGCATCCTGGGCCGCTACGGAGGCGATGAATTTGTAGTCTGTCTGAAAGGTGCCACCCAAAAGGAAACCTATGCCTATATGCAGGAATTCCAGAGCTGGCTTACCCCGCTGACCTTGTCCACCGGAGAAGTGGCAGAGCTTTCCGTCAGCGCCGGCGGCGCTGCCTACCCAGACCAGGGCGAAGACTTTGTATCCCTGTGCCGAAGTGCAGACGCAGCACTGTATGAAGTGAAACAGAACGGTAAGGGAGACTTCCGGGTGAAAGACTGACATAGAAACAAACCAAAGAAAAAATTAAATAAGAATACACAAAAGAAGAAACAGTAGTGAACAGACAAGATAGCCTGTAAACTGCTGTTTCTTTTATTAAAATATAGTCCAAAATGTGCTGAAAATTCGTGGAGTATTTTACTCTACGAATCTGGTTTCAGACTTTTCCAGTCCCTTTCAACTCTCTTTATTTTATATACCGTAGCACAATTTGTCAATATTTCTGTGACGAATCTGTGAAATTCTTCTGTTTATGACAAAGTTTTTTAACAAACAGAGGGAGTTTTTATATGGTTTTTAATTTATCCCTGCAAAAATCATGACCAAAGTGGGCTGACTTGGGTGCTATTTGCCGTTGCAATTATGGTCAGACAGCTGTCGCGCAACTATATTTAGACTTGTCGGACAGCTATGTTCCTATATTTTATCGAAAGGAGTTACATCATGTCAAGAAAAGGAGAAAATATCTACAAACGTAAAGATGGCCGCTGGGAGGGCCGTTATATCAAAGCCAGGACTCCCCAGGGAAAAGCCGTCTACGGTTCTGTGTATGCTTCCACCTATAATGAGGTGCGCAAGAAAAGAAGCCAGGCAGTGGCAGACCTTGTTACAGATCCTTCGGTGCCGGATATAGTTCCTCTGCAGCCCCAGTCCTTTGCCAAAGTTTCCGGAGATTGGCTGGTATCCATACAGCCAAAAATCAAAGAATCTTCCTATATAAAGTATACCAATCTGCTCAATTCCTACCTGCTGCCTGAATTATCCCAGATCCTTATCTCAGAACTTACCTCCAATAAAATCCAGAAATGCTGTGACCATCTGCTCACCCACGGCGGATCTGCCAGAGAAGGGCTGTCTGCCAAAACCGTATCTGATATTCTGTCCCTGTTGAGAAATATTCTGCGCTTTGCCCAGGTGCAGGGTATGAGGCCAGCTGCCACAGGAAGGGAAATCGCAATCCGCCAGATCTCTCCGGATACGGTTGTACTGTCGCGGTCTTCCCAGGATATTCTATGCAGATATCTTTACTCTCATATAAATGAGCGCAATCTGGGAATTCTGATCTGTCTTTTTACCGGACTGCGTATTGGTGAGATCTGTGCGCTGCAGTGGGAGGACATTTCCCTGACAGAGGGCTTTATCTATGTGCACCAGACTATGCAGCGGCTTCAGACCAATGGTTCCGGCAATACCAAAACCACGGTAAAGATTTCTACTCCCAAAAGCAAATGTTCTATACGGACCATTCCTCTGCCGGAAAGCCTGGGGCAGCTGATCTCCAGGAAATTTCCGGACAGGCAGGGATTTGTGCTGGCCTGCGGAGAGGAGAAATATGTGGAGCCCAGGGTCATGCAGAATTATTTTCGCTATGTGCAGGAGCAGTGTGGTCTGGAGCCTGTAAATTTCCACGCATTGCGTCATACCTTTGCTACCTGTTGTGTGGAGGTTGGCTTTGATGTAAAAAGCTTAAGTGAGATTCTGGGACATGCCAATGTAAATATTACTATGAACCGTTATGTCCATCCTTCTATGGAGCTGAAGCATCAGAACATGCAGAAGCTCTCCGGCCTTTTTGCCGTCAATTAATTCTGGTCAAAAGCCATCAAAAGCCCCCGGAATTCCCTGTTTATGGGAGTTCTGGGGGCCTTTTTTCGTAGAGTAAAATACTCTACGAATCCTGTCGAAATATGCGAAAAAGGAGTGATCGTCATCTGGTACTTATGCGACTGTGGAGAACAAAATCCGACAGAATTTGCCAGAATCTGCAGACAAAGCCTCTCTGCCCGTGCATTGGAGGACGCTTTCGTGCCTACCTATGACCGGATGAAACGGTACCAGGGGCAGTGGCATGTGGAACAGGGGATTGCATTTCCGGATATTATCTTTCTGGAAAGCGAAGATCCGGACACTTTGGAACAGGAACTTCATGAGAAATGTCCTGATAGCCGTATGATTCGCTTATCTTCGGAACAGAAAGGACTGTTTGCGCAGCTCTTTGGGGAAGAGAAGCATATGTCACTTTCAAAAGGACATATCCGACAGGGACAGACCCATGTTACCCAGGGGCCGTTGCAGGGGAAGGAAGATCTGATACGGAAGATTGATCGGCATAAAAGACTGGCGAGGCTGGAAGTGCCGGCGGGAGAGGGACTGCTTCAGATGTACGGCGGGCTGGAAATTTTGAGTAAAGACTGACTAAAAATAAGATTGGACCGGAAAGGACAAAATTTAAATTTGGGAGGAAAGGGCAGAGTGAAGCTGTCCGTATGATTAAGAAATGACATTTATGAATCAAAAGAAAAATTGTAAGAGAAGAAAACTGGAGCATTGGCAGGTGATTTCCCTTTATCTGGTCATTTATGATGTGATCGCTGTAAATGCAGCCTATTTTCTTGGCTTGTGGTTTCGTTTTGATTGTACATATTCAGCAATACCTGGAGAATATCTGTCTGCCTATCTGAAGTTTACACCATGGTATACGGTATTCTCTGTTTTCATGTTCTGGATGCTGCGCCTGTACAACAGTGTATGGCGCTTTGCAAGCTACAGTGAGCTTATCAGGGTTGGCATCTCTACAGTAATCACATTTCTGTTCCAGGCAGTTGGGATCACCCTTGCCATACAGCAGATGCCAATGTCCTATTACTTATTCGGAACTATCATCCAGTTCTGCCTGATTGTAGGGATCCGTTTTTCCTACCGATTTATCCTTCTGGAAAGGTCACGGAGGCAGAAAGAAGAGGAAGGGCCGCTGCATCATATCATGCTCATCGGTGCAGGCCAGGCAGGGCAGATCATTCTCCGTGATATTGAACGTGCAAAAGAACCAAAGGGAAAGGTCTGCTGCATTATTGATGACAATCCCAACAAATGGGGCCGCTATATGGAGAGCGTACCTATTGTAGGGGGCAGGGATGAAATCCTTTTAAATGCAAAGAAATATAAGATCGACCAGATCCTTCTGGCTATCCCAAGTGCAAGTGCTGCAGAGAAAAGAGATATCTTAAATATCTGCAAAGAGACCAAATGTGAGATGAAGATACTGCCAGGTGTCTATCAGTTTGTAACCGGGGAAGTGTCCCTCAGCAAAATGAAAGATGTGGCAGTGGAGGATCTCCTTGGAAGGGATCCCATCAACGTAAACATGGATGAGATTTTCCGCTATATCAGCGGAAAAACTATCCTGGTGACTGGTGGAGGCGGATCTATCGGAAGCGAGCTCTGCCGCCAGATCGCAGCCCATGCACCGAAGAGGCTGGTGATCTTCGATGTATATGAGAACAATGCATACGATATTGAGCAGGAACTCCGCTCCAAATACCCGAACCTGGATCTGGTGGTACTGATCGGTTCTGTCCGTGATACCAGAAAAATCAATGATGTATTTGAAACCTATAAACCGGATATTGTTTATCATGCAGCTGCACATAAGCATGTTCCCCTTATGGAGACCAGCCCCTGTGAGGCTATCAAGAACAATGTGATGGGAACTTATAAGACAGCACATGCTGCCCTGAAAAATGGATGTCAGCGTTTTGTACTGATCAGTACAGATAAGGCAGTGAATCCTACCAATATTATGGGGGCAAGCAAGCGCCTCTGCGAGATGGTTATCCAGACCATGAATAAGATCAGTAGGACAGGACGGATAGATAAGCTTCCGTTGCTGGGAAGCCACTATGAGGACAGCGAGGAAGTACTGAAGGAAGTGGCAGTTACCAGGGAGTTTCCTGAGGAAAAAGGGGAACGGAAACTGAAAACCGAGTTTGTGGCAGTGCGGTTTGGAAATGTACTGGGAAGCAACGGGTCTGTGATTCCGCTGTTTAAGAAGCAGATTGCAAAGGGCGGCCCTGTAACCGTTACCCATCCGGATATTATCCGGTACTTTATGACCATTCCGGAGGCTGTGAGTTTGGTGCTTCAGGCTGGGACTTATGCAAAGGGCGGAGAGATCTTTGTGCTGGATATGGGAGCGCCGGTGAAGATTGATACACTGGCACGGAACCTGATCAAGATGTCTGGGATGACACCGGATGTGGATATTAAGGTGGAGTATACCGGGCTGAGACCTGGGGAGAAGCTGTATGAAGAGAAGCTGATGGCGGAAGAAGGGCTGACTAAGACGGAGAATGAGTTGATCCATATTGGGAAGCCGATTCCGTTTAGTGAAGAACAGTTTCTTAATCAGTTGGGTGTCTTAGCGGAAGCAGCATATTCAAATTGCGAAGACATTCGCGAACTGGTGCAGCAGGTAGTAACAACTTATCATCCGGCAGAAGATGATTTAAAGATACATGGCGAAACATATAAGAAGCTTTTTAATGAAGCAATTAATAAGTAATGCTATGAAGGATTATTTATGGGAAAAGTTTATTGATTATTGGTGCAGGCGGTCATGGAAAAGTCGTGGCAGAAGTGGCTGCCGCCTGTGGATATGATAATATTTCGTTTCTTGATGATAACCGTGAAGAGGCAATTGGAAAAATAAATGAAATGAAGGCTTTTTGCAATCAGTTTGCAAATGCTTTTGTTGGCATTGGAAATAATCAATTTCGAAACAAAATGATAAAGGAATTGTTAGAAATTGGATATGAAGTTCCTGTTTTGGTTCATCCTACAGCGTATGTCAGCAAAACGGCGAAAATATCAGCCGGAACTGTGGTAGAACCGTTGGCAATTGTGAATACAAATTCTGTAATCGGAAAGGGCTGTATTGTTTCAGTGGGTGCAAATGTAGATCATGATACGGTACTTGAGGACTGTGTGCATGTAAATGCCGGAGCTATCGTAAAAGCTGGAGCACATGTTGAGGAAAATCGAAAGCTTGAAGCGGGAGAAGTTATTCTTGGTTATTGAAGTTGATTGCTTTTTTATTAGAAATTGTAAAGACAAGGAGTAAGCGTATATGTCTGGAAACAAAAAGATAAAGAAGATCATAGGTGTTACAGCAACAATGCTTGGAACTGTGTTTGCAGGAATGGAAATCTGGGCAAAAGTGAAAAAAGGAAATTCTGTATATGCCAATGAACCTTCTGAACAGAATCCTATGGAAGGAAAAAAAGTTATCTTTGTGAAAGATGGAAACGATCTTGAAAACGCTGATGGTGTGAGAGGTCATCTGGAAGCAGTAGGTGAAAGTGATTATCATCCAGGCTTTTATGCGAAACATGTGAAAAGAGTACTTGATGTAATTTTATCCTTTGGAGGCTTAGTTGTTCTATCACCTGTATTTATCGGACTGTCTATTGCAATTTTTGTGGATGATCCAGGCCCTGTTTTCTTTACTCAGAAACGGTTGGGACAGAATAAGAAATATTTTAAATTACATAAATTCAGAAGCATGAAGATGTGTACACCTCATGATGTGCCTACACACATGCTTGAAAATCCAGATCAGTATATTACAAAGGTTGGTAAATTTATTCGTGCGCACAGCTTAGATGAGTTGCCACAGATCTGGGATATTTTTGTTGGTAATATGAGTGTAATCGGACCAAGGCCAGGATTGTGGAATCAGGATGTGCTTACGGCCGAAAGAGATAAGTATGGTGCAAATGACGTAAAGCCAGGTTTGACAGGATGGGCTCAGATTAACGGTAGGGATGAATTGGAGATTCCTGTAAAAGCGCGTCTTGACGGAGAATATGTGCAGAAACTTGGTGTCGTAATGGATATAAAATGTTTCCTTGGCTCTGTGGGAGTGTTTGGAGGCGATGATTCTGTAGTTGAAGGTGGAACTGGAGAGATGTCAAAGGCGGAACGTCATTATACAGATGGAAAGTCAGACGAAGAATTAATTGGTCATATTGGTTTTGGGAAACCTGTAGAAGTTGATTTATCTGCTAAGAAAAAGGTATTGATTACCGGTGCTGGTTCTTATATAGGGGAGTCTTTTACAAAATATGCGAAAGAGAAATATGGCAATAACTTCGAGATAGAAGAAGTTGATATGCTTGATGGAACATGGCGAGAAATGGATTTTTCAAGTTATGACGTTGTTTATCATGTTGCAGGAATTGCTCATGCAGATGTGGGGAATGTGTCCGAAGCGGTAAAGGCAAAATATTATGCCGTGAATACTGATCTTGCGGTGGAAGTTGCGGAGAAAGCAAAAAGAGATGGAGTAAAAGAATTTATTTTTATGTCATCTATGATTGTTTATGGGGATTCTGCTCCTTATGGAAAAGAAAAAATTATTGATGAGTATACTGTTCCTACACCTGCTAATTTCTATGGCGATTCAAAACTTCAGGCCGATGTAGGAGTAAGATGTTTGGCTGATGAGGCGTTTCGAGTAATAGTGCTTCGTCCACCTATGATATATGGTAAAGGAAGTAAAGGAAATTATCCTACTTTGGCAAAATTAGCGAAGAAGTTACCTGTATTTCCTAATATAGATAATCAGAGATCAATGTTGCATATCGAAAATTTTTGTGAGTTTTTGTGTCAAATAATGCTAGTTAATTGTTGGAGTGAAAAAGCTATTGTATTAATTCCACAGAATGAAGAGTGGGTAAGAACTTCTAACATGGTGAAAATAATTGCTGGTTTTTATAACAAAAACATAGTGGTTAGCAGTATGCTCAATCCATTGGTGAGTATAACTAGTGTAATTCCTGGGAAAATTGGTGGATTGGTTAATAAGGCATTTGGAAATAACTGTTATTCATACACTGTTTCGAAGTATGAAGGAATAAATTATTGGGCTATTGATTTTAATGGTTCGATTGTGAAAACAGAAAGTGAAAATGATAAAAAAAAAATAGTGCTTGATAATAAATTGGAAAATCTTCAGGAAAAAAAAATACTTTTAATTGCATTGCCAGGATATTCAAATGGAATAATTAGTAAAATGAAAGAAATGGGAGCTCAAGTTGACTATATTTATGATAAACCTAATGAAGGATTTATAGCGAAAACCTTAGGAAGATTAGGGTTTAGATTTTATCAAAATATTTTAAACAAATATTATGCAAAAAGTTTGGAGGTTTTAAAAGAGAAAGAATATGATTTTATTCTTGTGATTCGTGGAGAATATACACCCAAAGAAACATTAGAGCTTTTAAAAGAAAAGTATTCTAGTGCTAAATTGATATTATATATGTGGGACGGATTGCATAAGCAGAATACTCGTGGCATAGAAAAAAAATGGTGTTTATATGATAAAGTGTATACATTTGATAGAATTGATTATGAAGCTAATAAGGAAAGTATTTCTTTCCTTCCATTGTATTATTACGATAAATACTTACCGAAGAATATAAAAAGTGCAAATAATACAGAGTTAGAATATGGTCTAAGTTTTATAGGAACTGGACATGACGATCGAGTAGCAATTGTTAAAAGATTGATGGAACAAGGAAATAAAAATGGATTAAACTGTTTTAGTTATTTTTTTATGCCACATAAATTAGTATATATAAAAAATAAATTATTTAATAAGTCTTTTAAAGAGGTCAATTCTAATGATTTGAAATATGAAATGCTTCCCTTTGAGAAATTATATAATATTTATGCTAATTCAAGATGTGTTATTGACGTGGAAAATCGTGGACAACATGGACTTACAATGCGTAGTATTGAAATTTTGGGATTAAAAAGAAAATTTATTACTACGAATGAGGATATTGTAAATTATGATTTCTATAATCCTAAGAATATTTTAGTTATTAAACGTGATGATCCACAATTGGATATGGACTTTTTCTATACTCCATATGAGGAACTAAGTGAAGAGGTGTATAAAAAATACTCTTTGGAGAATTGGATTTTAGAAGTTTTAAAGTGATGAAGAAAAAAAGTTTATATGAAAGTGATGGAGAAAAAAGTTTATATGAAAATTCTTATAACTGGTGCAAATGGATATTTGGGAAAAGGTGTAGTAAAGCAACTTTTGAATGAAAATTATGATGTTATAGCAACTGATTTTAAGGATAATTTTATAGATAAAAGGGCTACGATTGTGGTTGGGGATATCTTTTCGATGGAAAATCCATATCAAACTTTAGGTCAACCAGATGTTTTATTACATATGGCCTGGCGTGATGGATTTGTGCATGGATCAGAAAATCATATAAATGATCTTCCGAATCATATGTCATTTATATATAAAATGATTAAAGGTGGGATAAAACAGGTTGCAGTAATGGGGAGTATGCATGAGGTGGGCTTTTTTGAAGGAAGCATAAATGAGAATACACCATGCAATCCGCAAAGCTTGTATGGAATAAGTAAAAATGCTTTAAGGAGAATAGTAGAGTTAGAATGTATGAACAACAATGTTATATTTCAGTGGTTGAGGGGATTTTATATTGTTGGAAATACAGAAGATGGATGTTCAATTTTTTCCAAAATAGTTCAAGCTAGTAAAGCGGGTAAGAAAGAATTTCCATTTACTCAGGGATTAAATCAATTTGATTTCCTTGATTATGAGTGTTTTTGTGAAAGAGTAGCTTCGGCAGTAGAACAAACAGAGGTAACTGGCATTATCAATATTTGTTGTGGACGTCCGGAAAGATTATCCGATCGGGTTGAAAGATTTATCAAAGAAAATGATTTTGACATTAAACTAAAATATGGGGCATTTCCAGATCGTCCATATGATTCAAAGGCAATATGGGGGGATGATTCTAAAATTCAGGCAATAGAAAAGAAAAAGTATGATGTCAATATCTGATATTAAAAGTTGGCAAGTATATGAAGTTATTAGTATATTAATAATCGGATGAAAGGTGGACGATTATGGATATAAAGAAAATGTTTTGGCATTTAAATCTTTTATTTAGTACTTATAAATTTAAACATATAGGCTCGTGTTGTTATATGGGGAAACCGCTTTCTTTGGTTGGAACCAAAAATATTTCATTGGGTAATAGGGTGAGAATTTATCCGGGGTGCAGAATGGAAACTCATAAAGGTGGGCAGATTATTATTGAAGATGATTGCTCAATTGCACAGAATTTTCATGTTACCTCGGGTGATTTGCCACTTGTGATTGGGAAAAAAACAACAATTTTAGGAAATGTTTTTATTACTAATATTGACCATGAATATCAAAAAATCGATAAACATATAATGGAGCAACCTATGATTTATAAAAAGACAGTAATAGGGGAGAATTGTTTTATAGGTTTTGGCGCTGCAATTCAGGCAGGAACAGTTTTAGGAAAGCAATGTGTGGTTGGTACTAATGCAGTTGTAAGAGGAACATATCCAGATTATTCTGTGATTGTTGGTGTTCCTGCAAAGATTGTTAAAAGATATAATAAGGAGACTGGAAAATGGGAACGACAGTAAATTTTTTTTCAATATCTGTTATTATTCCAGCATATAATGCTGAAAAAACAATTATACGAGCGTTGGAATCTGTAAGACAGCAAACTGCAAGTGAATATATCGAAGAAGTTATAGTGGTTAATGATGGCTCAACTGATAACACAGAAGAATGTATAGAACAGTATAAGAAAAAGTTTCCTTGTTTTTTAGTTAAATTAATCAGTAAGAAAAATGGAGGAGTTTCTTCAGCTAGAAATACAGGAATAAAGCTCGCTAAGGGGAATTGGATTGCGCTACTTGATTCTGACGATGAATGGTTTAAAGATAAAATTGCTAAACAGGTAGAAATTCTGAAAAAAAATAGTAGTATAGATTTTCTGGGTGGAAATCATACAAGTCAAGTACTTAAAATATTGGGAAAACCAATTGAAAAAATGTATAGACCTTCGGTAAAAGAATTGTGTATAAAGATGTTTCCGCAAACATCTACGGTAGTATTTAAAAAGAAAATTTTTGAAGAAATTGGCGGCTTTGATGAATATCGTAAATATGGTGAGGATGGACAATTCTTTTATAAAATATGTGAGAATTATAACTATTATTATAGCCCTGATCAGGTTGTAAGTTTTGATGGGGGACGGAGAGGTTTTGGGATAAGTGGTCTCTCAGGAAATTTGAAAGAAATGCAAAAAGGAGGATTGAAAAATTTTAGAGAATTGTATGAAAGAAATTCTATAAGTTTTGCATTTTATATTTGTATAGTGATATTTAGTCAATTAAAGTACTTTCGACGAATTCTTATTTGCAAGATGGAGAAAAAATGAAAAAATTACTGATGTATGTTAACAGTATGGACGCTTATGGTGGAATTGAAAGAGTAATAGCAAATTTATCAGATAAATTATCCTATTATTATGATGTGACTATTTTAGTTAAAGATGAACCGACTTCTGTATATAAGTT
>OLQK01000864.1_pt1 | contig 25762 bp, 20 predicted proteins | sample 1672501 | NCBI WGS metagenome assembly OLQK01 (sample SAMEA3136693, study PRJEB25190) | human gut metagenome | biome: human gut; feature: human-associated habitat; material: faeces | place: Austria | collected 2013
AAGCACTTAATGTGCTTTCCGTCTTGCGCAGGACTGTAGAGCAGCAAACTTAACCCGCGCCCCAGCCCCGGAGACCCTCCCGGATGGTCCCAAAAATTTTTTCAAAAAAGTTGTTGCGCGCCGGACAGACTTCTGTGTATACTAATCCCCGCAGCGCACGCGAGCGGAAACAAACGCGAACGACTGCCTGGGGAGTTAGCTCAGTTTGGTTAGAGCGCCGGCCTGTCACGTCGGAGGTCGCGGGTTCGAGCCCCGTACTTCCCGCCAACGCAATTAAAGCCACGTCTTCGGACGTGGCTTTTTGCGTTTGATGCACTTTGTTTCGATAGAACGATCGCCCTGGTGCATCTTCGCCCAGAATCCCCGCGCCTTCGGGAACGCAAGTAAAATCTAATAAGTATATCTGTCTGAACAACAGCTTTGTTGCGCAACACCTGTTCAGCGAGACAGGGGGTTAGGTTATACTAAATTGCACTGTGCGCCGCATTTGATGCATTTCGCTCCAAGCGCGGCACTCAGTGGATATCCGATTTACCATTTGGATGTCCTGGCGGTCATTTAGCGTCTCGACACAAGCTCGGCCCCGGAGCTCGTTCGAGCTGTTCGTATTCCTTGAAAGGGGAAAAATGGACATATCGAGGAAGACTGATTACGCCCTTCGTATGCTGGCGATGCTTGCCGAGGATCCGGAGCGTTTGCTTTCTGTTCGCACCGCTGCCGAAGAGGTCAATGTTCCGTATTCGTTTGCCCGCTCGATTCAGCACGGTTTGGTCCAGGCCGGTATTGTGGAGAGCCTGCGTGGCGTCCACGGTGGCATGCGTCTCAAGGTCAGTCCGGACGACGTCACTATCCGCCAGGTCGTCGAGGCCGTTCAGGGTCCTATGGTTATGAACGATTGCACCGCGCCCGATGGTGACTGTGCGCGCATGGGCGCGTGCTGCTATCATCCCCTGTGGGCCGGAGCCCAGGCGTTGATGCGCGACTACCTCGATTCCGTTTCGCTCGGCGACATCGTCGCTCACCGCCAGTTCCCGGCCGTCGATCCCAAGTTCGCCGACCGCGAAGCGTTTCCCGAGTACGCCACCTGCGCGTGCGCTTACCGGGAGGAATAGCGCCGCATAAGGAGCATAGCCATGATTCAGGACCCCTTTCGTTCGATGATTCGTTCGGAAGGGGTCCTGCGTTATCGCGACCTTCCGTGGCGCCGCACACGCGATCCGTACATCATTTGGCTTTCTGAGGTCATGCTGCAGCAAACACAGGTGCCGCGTGTGGAGGCGCGCATGCCGGTGTGGCTCGATCGTTTTCCGACTGTGCAGGCGCTTGCCCAGGCCGCGCCTTCCGATGTTTTGGACGCTTGGCAGGGCATGGGCTACAACCGACGCGCTCTGGCGCTTCACGGGGCCGCTCAGCGCGTTGTAGAGGACTGGGACGGGGAGTTTCCGCGTGAGACGCGTGACTTGGTCGCTCTGCCTGGTATTGGCCCGGCAACGGCGCAGGGTATCCGGTCGTTTGCGTTTGATCTTCCGGGTGTGTATCTAGAGACCAACGTGCGCACGGTCTTTTTGCATCATTTCTTTCCCGATGTGCCGGCTGTTCCCGATCGCGAGCTGGTGCCGCTGATTCAAGCCGCCTGTCCGGCGGCCCCCGGTGCGGTGGCGGATGAGATCGCGCCCTTTGCCGTGCCTCAAGACGATGCCGACACGCCGCGCGCGTGGTATTACGCGCTGCTAGATTATGGCGCGTATCTTAAGAAGACGCTGCCCAATCCGTCCAGGCGCTCGGCGGGCTATAGCCGTCAGTCCAAGTTCGAGGGCTCGCGTCGCCAAAAACGCGCGCATATCGTGCGTATGTTGTTGGCAGCGCGCGATGGCCAGCCGGCGGGGATTACGCTTGCTGATGCCGTGGTGGGCGTTAACGAGATGGAAGCGGCAGCCGGTCGCGGGCCGGTCGAGTGCGACTTGATCGCGGGCATTCTAGCTGACCTGGAGCGCGAGGGCTTTTGCCGAGCCGAGGACGATCGTTGGTTGAGTGTGTAGCCCGCTCAAATCTGAAGAACGGGATTGTAAGGTTTAAATTCGCGGCTTGAGGGCATCCTAAAGACAAGGTCGCTCAAAGCCTATGGGCGGCACGTGTTGAAGGGAAGTACACCTATGGATTTTGAGAATTCCCAAACCAAGAAGAACCTCGAGACCGCTTTTGCCGGTGAGTCCCAGGCACACACCAAGTATCGCTACTACGCATCTAAGGCCAAGAAGGATGGCTACGTTCAGATCTCGAATATCTTTGCCGAGACGGCGGGCAACGAGTCCGAGCACGCTAAGCTGTGGTTTAAGTATCTGCACGACGGCGCCGTTCCGGGCACTCTGGACAACCTGCGCGACGCCGCCGCGGGCGAGAACTACGAGTGGACCACGATGTACGACGAGTTCGCCAAGACCGCCGAGGAGGAGGGCTTTGCCGAGATCGCCGAGAAGTTCCGTGGTGTCGCCGCCGTCGAGAAGGCCCACGAGGAGCGCTACAACAAACTCGTCGAGCGCATCGAGTCGGGCGAGGTGTTTGAGCGTGAGGGCGTGAAGGTATGGAAGTGCCTGAACTGCGGGCACCTGCACGTTGGTGCCGAGGCGCCTGAGGTGTGCCCGGTGTGTAACCACCCGAAGGCGTACTTTGAGGAGCAGGTGGTGAACTACTAGCGCGTGTTGCGGGCGTGGCGCTTGATGCGGAGCGCGGGGGCGGGAAATACCTTTCCCTCTCGCTCACGGCTTCGCAGAGTCGCGCGAGGCAAAGGTATTTCCCGCCCCCGCGCTCCGGCGTTGGGTTGCTGCGCGCTCGCTACAGAAAAGCTGATAAGAAGTTTGTGTGCCGCCCCTTATGGGGCGGCACGTTTTTGTGGGGGCCGGTTGGGGCGGTGACGTTGCTTAGAGGGTACACTGGGTAGCGTTGGCTATTCGTTTCCTCTTGTGAGGTGTTGGTTATGGGTAAGAAGTCTCGGGCTCGGGTTGCTGCGGCGGGGACTCGCAAGGATCCTGGTCGTCGGGTTGCCGAGGGTAAAAAGGCCGATCGTGCCGAGAAGGACAAGAAAGTCGGCGCGCATGCTCATCCTGAGTGGGCGCCTCATTTGAATTCGGCTAGTGAGGATTTGACTGCCAAGTTGTTTACTCTGGTCGAGGTAATTTTGGGCGTGGTGCCCCTTGTGGTTATCGGTTTATTCTTGGCTTCGAAGGACGCCACGAGTGTCGATAAACTCACCGAGGTCTTTTCGCAGGACCCCTCGATGGTGGTCTCGTTTATTTCTGCGTGCTTGCAGCCGTTTGTGGCGTACATGCTGTATATGGTCTACCGCAAATACTGCGAGGGTGATGCGGGCTTTGCCGCCGGTAACCTGATCGGTCTTTTGTGCTCCGAGATCCTACTGCTCTATATCCCGGGTGTCATCGGTATGGGCATCTTGCTGTGGCGTGTTTGGCGCAACGTCGCCCCGCACTTTGAGAGCTGGTTGTTTGAGCGTCGCTTTGCGGGCGCCCTGGCTGACATTGCCGGCTCGCTCGTGATTCTGGCCCTGGCGTTTCTGTGCGCCACCGCCGCCCGAGGTCTCGCGGGTATGTAGTCTGTCCTCACCGACCACGGAGCGCAGGGCGGGGAAACCTTTCCCTCTCGCTCACGGCTTCGCAGGGTCGCGCGAGGCAAAGGTTTCCCCGCCCTGCGCTCCGGCTTCGGGTCGTCGCGTGCTCGCTACTGAAAAACTGATAAGAAGTTAGCGTGCCGCCCCTTTTGGGGCGGCACGTTTTTGTAAGGGGTCCCGGTCTCCACAATTTTCGTCAAGCTTTTGGTTAGATTTTGGTTAGTTGGCGGGTTGGCGGAAGGGCGAAAGATCATTCGATAAAAAAGCTCAGAAAAAGTGCTGGTAGGGGAGTTGTTGAGGTTTTCGACAGCTTTTGCCAACAAGAAACTTTGCAGCTATTGCTACGGATTGCGTTGCCGCGGCATTGGCGGTGCGGGATGCTGGTCGTAAGCGTCGAATGCTCCGATTTTGGAGGCCAGCATGGATCTGTTTCTTGAGACTCCGCAGCAACAAGCTGAGCGCATGCTGCGTCAGCAGCAACGACTCATGGAGATGCAAATGCAAGGGGTAGCCGCCCAGCCCTCTGCGCAAAACGTTACGCCCGCGGTTTCGCCTGCGGGCGGATTGGCGCCAGAGAACTATTCCGTACAACAAGATTCATATGCGCAGGAGCTTGCGTTCGACAAACGCCGCACGCGTCACCGCCGCGTGGGCCAGCGCCTGCGCACATTGGCGATGATCGTGCTCATCCCGCTGGGGCTTGCGGTCATCTTTCTGGCGTCGTATGCCCTCACGTGCATCCTCAACGGCGCATCGCCCAACGAGGTGCTCCAACATCTGTCAGCCCTCGGCCAGCGCCTAGGCGATGTCATAACAACAATCCGCACCGGCTGGGAGAGCTAGCGTTTTAGCGTCCGCGGCTCTAAGAGAAATTTGTCTGCAAGGCAGTGGGTGATCCGTGCGTGTGGCGGGGTAAGATTGATCGCGGTTTTGATTGGTGCTCGATTGGGTTTGTTGGGCGGAGTTTATGTCTGCTATTGATATTGTGCTTGTTGCGATCGCCTTGGTGGCGGTGGGGGTTGCTGTGGCTTGCGCCCTCCAGCTCAAGAGCCTGCGTGCCGAGTTGCGGGAGCGTGGCGACAGTAGCGCGGAAACGCTGGCAGCACTCGAGCAGGCCAACAACGCGCTCGATGCCCTGAACGTCGCGCTGGCCGAAACTCGCCGCACGGCCAATGCCATCGCGCAGCAGCAGACGACAGATGCGGCCGTGGAGCAGCAACGTTACCTGACCATCGCACGTGAGTTTTCGCAAGCTGGTGACCGGATGGATGACCTGCGCCGCGAGACGGCCCAACAGCTCGGTGCCAACCGCGAGGGCATCGAGCACCGCCTGGACAAGGTGCGCGAGACGGTCGATGCCCAGCTGGGTGCTATCCGCAAAGACAACAACGTGCAACTCGATCAGATGCGCGCGACGGTGGACGAGAAGCTCTCCCGCACGCTCAACGATCGCCTGTCGGCATCGTTTAAGCAGGTGAGCGACCAGCTCGAGGCCGTGTACAAGGGCCTGGGCGACATGCAGTCCATCGCCACCGGCGTGGGCGACCTTAAGCGCGTGCTGGGCAACGTGAAGGCGCGTGGCATTTTGGGCGAGGTGCAGCTGGGTGCAATTCTGGCGGACATCCTTACACCCGACCAGTATCTGGAAAACGTCGCCACCAAGCCCGGCGCCTCGGAGCGCGTTGAGTTTGCCGTCAAGCTGCCGGTGGACGAGGGCGACCCCGTGCTGCTGCCGATTGACTCCAAGTTTCCGGGCGACGCGTACGAGCACTTGCTCGACGCGCAGGAGTCGGGCGATGCGGAGACCGTGGCGGCTGCGCGCAAGACGCTCGACACCATGGTCAAGCGCGAGGCCAAGGACATCTGCGAAAAGTACCTGAGTGTGCCGGCAACGACCAATTTTGGCATCATGTTCGTGCCGTTTGAAGGACTGTACGCCGAGGTTGTCAGCCGCCCCGGGCTTATCGAGATCCTGGGCCGCGACTATCACGTCAACGTAGCCGGTCCCAGCACCATGGCCGCCATTCTCAACAGTCTGCAGATGAGCTACCAGACGTTTAAGTTGCAAAAACGCACCGATGACGTGCTGCGCGTGCTTTCCGCCGTCAAGGCCGAGCTGCCGCGCTATCAGGCGGCGCTACGCCGCGCCCAGCAGCAGATCGAGACCGCGGGCAAAACGGTCGAGGGCATCATCACCACGCGCACCAACGTCATGGAGCGCAAGCTCAAGGACATCGACGCCCTGGAAGACGCCGACCAAGCCGATGAGATCTTGGGACTCACGCCCGCGGGCCTTTCCACAGACCAAGAAGACGAGGACTAATTGCAACAAGACGGTGGGGCACCGGCACAAACGCGGGTGCCCCACCGCTTTTCGTATCGCACTTGTCTGAAGCGTGCTCCAATGTGCAACAATGGCGTTTCGCCCTATCAGACGCGAAAGGAAGCCCATGTCCCAGAGAAGCACCAGCCCGCTCAGCCGCTCCACCGTGCGCCGCACGCTGCAGCGGTTTTGGGGTGTCACGCGCACGCAGCCGCTGATTGTCTTTCTCTCGGTATTCTCGTCGGCGGGCTACATCTTTTTGCTGACGTTTGCCAATACCTATGTGATGGCCCTCATTGTCGACCGCGTTCAAGCCGGTCCCGTGGCGGGTGACCAGGTGTTTGAGGTCTTCGGCCCCTATATCCTGGCGCTCGTACTCGTTAACCTGGTGGGTCAGATCCTCTCCAAGCTACAGGACTACACCGTCTACAAGCTCGAGATTGCAGGCAACTATCACCTGGCGCGTCTATGCTTCGACACGCTCTCCAACCAATCCATGACATTCCATACCAGCCGCTTTGGAGGATCGCTCGTGAGCCAGACGAGTCGTTTTATGAGCGGCTACACGGGGCTGGTGGACGTGACGGTGTATTCGCTCATCCCCACCATCACCTCGGTCATCTGCACCGTGGCCGCACTCGCCCCGGTGGTACCGACGTTTACCGTGATCCTGGTGTGCATCATGGTCGTCTACATCGCGTTTGTCTGGCTTATGTACAAGCGCATCATGCCGCTTTCGGCCGCGACGTCCGCCGCGCAGAACAAGCTCTCGGGCGTGCTCTCCGACGCGGTCACGAACATCTTGGCCGTTAAGACCTGCGGGCGCGAGGACTTTGAACGCGATCTGTTCGACGCCGCCGATCGTGCCGCGCGCGATGCCGAGACGGTCTCGATGCACGCCATGATGCAGCGCAACTTTACGACCTCGGGTCTTATCGTCATCACCATGGCCGTGGTGAGTGTGTTCGTGGCCGGCGGCAACGCGTGGTTTGGCATCTCGGCCGGCTCGCTCGTCATGATCTTTACCTACACCTATAACCTCACCATGCGCCTGAACTACGTGAGTTCCATGATGCAGCGCATCAACCGCGCGCTGGGTGATGCGGCCGAGATGACGCGCGTGCTGGACGAGCCGCGTCTGGTGGCAGACGACCCGGACGCCCCTGAGCTCAAAGTGATCGAGGGCGCGATTGATTTTGAGCACCTGAGCTTTGCGTACCGTGACGCTGCGGCGGGCGAGAGCGTGTTCGACGACCTGACGCTTCACGTGGCGGCGGGCCAGCGCGTGGGCCTGGTGGGTAAATCGGGCTCGGGCAAGTCGACGCTCACCAAGCTGCTGTTGCGCTTGGACGATGTGCAGGGCGGCCGTGTGCTCGTGGACGGCCAGGACGTCTCGCGCTGCACGCAGCAGAGCCTGCGCCGCCAGGTTGCCTACGTGCCGCAGGAGGCGCTGCTGTTTCACCGCTCCATTCGAGAGAATATTGCCTACGGCCGCCCCGACGCCACTGATGAGCAGATTCGCGAGGCCGCGCGCCTGGCCAACGCCCTGGAGTTTATCGACCGCCTGCCCTGTGGCTTTGACACCATGGTGGGCGAGCGCGGCGTCAAGCTCTCGGGCGGCCAGCGTCAGCGCGTGGCTATCGCCCGCGCCATCCTAACCGACGCGCCGATTCTGGTGCTCGACGAGGCGACCTCTGCCCTCGACAGCGAGTCCGAGGCGCTGGTGCAGGAGGCGCTCGAAAACCTGATGCGTGGACGTACCTCCATTGTGGTGGCGCACCGCCTGTCCACCGTGGCGGCGCTCGACCGCATTGTGGTGCTGGCCGATGGCGAGATCGTCGAGGACGGCACGCATGCGCAGCTCGTCGAGGCGGGTGGCGAGTACGCGAGCCTGTGGAGCCGTCAGACCGGCGTATTCTTGGAGGCGTAAGCGTCTCGGACGTGGGACAATTGTGCCCATAAGTTTATTGTGCCGTTGAGCCGAGGAGTCGTCATGCCACGCGAGACCAATGCCGCCAAGCGCGAGCGCGCCATCGAGGTGTGTGAGCGCCTCAACCGTCGCTATGGCCCGGTCGAGTGCTTTTTGGACCACGAGAATCCCTTCCGCCTGCTGATCGCGGTGCTGCTCTCGGCGCAAACGACCGATGCGCAGGTCAACAAGGTGACGCCGCGGCTGTTTGCCCAGTGGCCCACGCCCGAGGCCATGGCCGGGGCGAGCGTGGCTGACGTGGCAGACACCATCAAGTCACTCGGCTTCTACAAGAGCAAAGCCAAGCATGCCGTCGAGGCCGCGCAGATGATCGTCGCCGACTATGGCGGCGAGGTGCCGGCCGACATGAAGGAACTCGTGAAGCTGCCGGGCGTGGGACGCAAGACGGCGAACATCGTGCTCAACGTGGGGTATGGCATCGTGGAGGGCATTGCGGTGGACACGCATGTCAACCGCATTGCGCACCGCCTGATGCTGAGTCCCAAGACGCATGCCAAGGAGCCGCTCAAGACCGAGCAGGATTTGCTCAAGATTTTGCCGCACGAGTATTGGGAGTCGGTCAACCATCAGTGGATCACCTTTGGTCGCGAGATCTGCGATGCCCGCAAACCCAAGTGTGACGAGTGTCCGCTGGCAGATTTGTGCCCCAGCGTGCGCGTAGCGGGGTAGGGCGGAACGCATTTTCGTCTGGCGTTTTTTGCGGGGCTGGGTTTGCCCTTGAGCCGGAGTCCTCTCCATGCGCTACCATGACAGACAATGTATTTGACGTACGACCCGCCGAGCTTGCCCCGGCGGGCTTTTGGCGTTGCGATGCCGGAGGAACAGCATGCTCATTCACCGTATAGCCGCGCAGCTCTACACTGCCGAGGCGCTGCAGACCGTCGAGGCCGGACTCGATGCCGGCGAGGACGTGACGCTGGCCGTGTCGCAGTCGGGCCGCACGCTTATGGCGGCCGCCCAGTTTGCGCGCCGTCCGCGCCCGACGGTCTACATTGTGAGTGGCGAGGATGCGGCCGATCGCGCCGCGCGCAGCCTTGCCGCCTACGTGGGCCTGGCGCACGTGTGCCGTTTTCCCGAGCGCAAGGACTATCCGTGGCGCGAGCAGGCGCCCGACGATGCCGTGGTGGCGCAGCGCTGCGAGGCTCTGGGGCGCATCGTGCGCGGGGACAACTGCATCATGGTTGCCTCGGCCCGCGCGCTGCTGCGCTGCGTGCCGCCGGTCGAGAGCCGCTATTGGGAGTCCACGACCTTTGCGGTGGGCGAGGAGATTCCTTTTGACGAGGTGCCGCAGCGCCTGGTGGGCATGGGCTACACCAATGCCGGTGCCGCCGACGCGCCCGGCCTGTTCCGCGTGCACGGCGACACCGTAGAGGTGTTCCCCGCACAGGAAAAGGCGCCCGTGCGCATCGAGTTCTTCGGCGACGAGATTGACCGCATCCGCCGCATGGTGAGCTCCACGGGGCAGACCATCGGCAACGAGGACAGTATCGAGATCTTCCCCTGCCGCGAGCTGGCGCTTACCGACGATGCCGTCCACAACATGCACGTGGCGCTCTACCGTGCCAGCCAGGACGACAGCAAGCTGGCGGCGCTGCTCGAGATGGTGGATGCGCGCATCGTCACGCCCGAGCTCGACCGCTTTTTGCCGGTGATGTACGGCCAGACCGTAAGCCCGTTGGCGCACGTGAGCGGCAAGGCACTCGTGGTTCTGTCCGAGCCGCGCTCGCTGTTCGACGACTGCCTGCGCGCCTACGAGGATATTGAGGCCCGTGCCGGCGAGGCAGGGATTGACCGCCTGGATGGTCTGTACGTGCGCGCCCAACAGCTCGATTTTGGTGCCCAGCAGCGCCTGAACTACGTGAGCCTCATTCGTGCCGGCGGCGCGGTGACGGCAGAGCTCAAGATTGAGCAGCCGGCCATCGCAGGCTCGGACAACCGTTTTATGACGCGCATCCAGGAGGTCGTGGGCAAGCGCTATGCCTGCGTGTTTGCCATCCCCGACCGCGGTGCGCGCGAGTCGATGGAGCTCACCTTTGGCGACGAGGGCATTACCTTTGAGGAATCGCTGACCGCGGCGCCCGAAAATGTCGGCGCTATCGGCGACCGCGTTCGCGTGGCAGCGGCGGATTCCGCCGACCGTGCCGCACGCCAGGAGGCCCATGCTTCCATTCGCGAGCGTAAGGCCGACGCGCTCAACGCCCGCTCGCTCGAGGCGGGCGCCGCGCAGGCTGCCGCCGGCGCCGCCGTGCCCACTATTTCGCGCGGACGTGTGACCTTTGTCGATGCCGCCTTGCCGCAGGGCGTGGTGGTGCCCGATGCCAACCTGGCCGTGTTCTCGATCGCCGACCTCAACGCCCGCATGGACGCCAACCGCGCGCGCAGCCGCCGCAAGGTGGACATTACGCAGATCACGTTCCCGTTTAAGCCGGGCGATTACGTGGTGCACGCCACCCACGGCATCGCGCTCTTTAGCGAGATCGCGCGCCAGGAAGTGGGCGGCAAGGAACGCGACTACTTTTTGCTGGAATATGCCGATGGCGACAAGCTCTACGTGCCGCTCGAGCAGGTCGACCGCATCACGCGCTACGTTGGCCCCGACGGCGACAAGCCGCGCCTGACCAGGCTCAACACAGCCGACTGGACGCGCGCTACCAACAAGGCGCGCAAGAACGCCAAAAAGCTGGCGTTTGACCTGGTCGACCTGTATACGCGCCGCTCGTCGATTACCGGTATCGCCTGCCCGCCCGACACGCCCGAGCAGATTGAGATGGAGGAGAGCTTCCCTTACGACGAGACGCGCGACCAGCTGGAGGCCATCGCCGATATTAAGGCCGACATGGAGGCGCCCAAGCCCATGGACCGCCTGCTCTGCGGCGACGTGGGCTTTGGCAAGACCGAGGTCGCCCTGCGTGCGGCGTTTAAGTGTGTGGACTCCGGCCGTCAGGTCATGGTGCTCTGTCCCACGACCATTCTGGCCCAGCAGCACTACGAGACCTTCTTTGAGCGCTTTGCCCCGTTTGGCCTCGAGATCGAGGTGCTCAGCCGCTTCCGCACGCCGGCGCAGCAGAAGCGCGCGCTCAAGGCGTTTGCCGAGGGCACGATCGATGTGCTCATCGGCACGCACCGCTTGCTTTCGGCCGATGTGAACCCCAAGAACCTAGGCTTGGTGATCATTGACGAGGAGCAGCGCTTTGGTGTGCAGCACAAGGAGCAGCTCAAGAACCTGCGCGAGCAGATTGACGTGCTCACGCTTTCGGCAACGCCTATTCCGCGAACCATGCAGATGGCCACGAGCGGCGTGCGCGACATGAGCCTGATCACGACGCCGCCGACCGGGCGTCGTCCCGTGATCGTGCACGTGGGGGAGTACGACCCCGACGTGGTGAGTGCGGCGATTCGCCTGGAGGTGGGCCGCGGCGGTCAGGTGTATTACGTGTCCAACCGCGTCAAGACCATCGATGATGCCGTGGCGCGCGTGCACGAGGCCGCGCCCGAGGCGCGCGTGGGCGTGGCGCACGGCAAGATGAGCCCGCGCGAGGTCGAGGACGTGATGATCGAGTTCGCGACCAAGAAGATCGACGTGCTCATCGCCACGACCATCGTGGAGAGCGGCATCGACAACGCAACGGCCAACACGCTGATCGTCGAGGACTCGCAGCGCTTGGGCCTGGCACAGCTCTACCAGCTCAAGGGCCGTGTTGGCCGCTCGGCCACGCAGGCATACGCGTACTTTATGTTCCCGGGTGAGCTGCCGCTCACCGAGGAGGCTACGGCGCGTCTGACCGCGCTTTCCGAGTTCCAGGACCTGGGCAGCGGCATGCGCATCGCCATGCGCGATCTGGAGATCCGCGGTGCCGGTTCGCTCATGGGTGCCGAGCAGCACGGCAACCTGTCGAGCGTGGGCTTTGACCTGTTTACGCAGATGCTGGGCCAGGCCGTGGCCGAGGCGCGCGGCGATGACGACGCCGGCGTGGAGGCGGCGAGCGTGGGTATTAACCTGCCGGCCGACTACTTCTTGTCCGAGGAGTACCTGCCGGCGGTGGATCAGCGCGTGCTCGTGTACCGCAAGCTCGCAGCGGCCGAGGACTTGGAGAGCATCGATGAGGTGCAGGAGGAGACCGAAGCCGCGCATGGCGAGCTGCCGTTGGCGGGACTCAACCTGTTCAATCGCGCGCGCATCCGCATTCGCGGCGAGCGTCTGGGGCTCGAGAGCGTCACGCTCAGTGGCGGCCGCATCACGTTTTTGGGCGTCGACGTGCCCAAGAAGGTGGCCTTTGAGCTTAAGACCCGCTATGGCGCGGTGAACTTCCCCAAGAGTCGCAAACTGTCGGTGCCCTACAAGGCGGGCGCCGGTGCGGGCAGCGGCCTGGGTCGCGGCCTCGACGCCAACGACGGTACCGGTCCCGTGGCGGCGGCGCTCATGCTGCTGCAACAGCTGGGTGCGAGCGACGACGACTAACGGGTCGACGCTGCAAACGCCCCATTTGGGCAATCTGACCCTCACTCGTCGGTCGCGTACGCAAGTACGCTTCCCTCCTCCTTCGGGCCACCTTGCCACAAATGGAACGTTTTCGCTTACTTATGCTCAACCTGTAAGGGTATTTACGGGACAAAGCCATCTTCGTCTCACCCACATTGCAGGTTGACCGCCCTTCGCCCGACCGAAAGGAAAGCATGTTCGGATACATCTATAAGAAAGATGTCGCCATTATCGCGGTTGTCCTGTGCCTTTGTCTGAGCGTGGGCAGTTTCTTCGATTACCAGATCTCGAGCGCGCTGTTCAACGTCGGCAGCATGTACGGCCGCTTTATCGAGGCCGCCGGCGAGCTGCCGTTCGAGCTGACGGCGAGCGTCGCGGGCGTTATGCTCGTACGCGCGATGCGTCTCGACTCCAGGGGGAGCAAATGGCTTGCCGTGCTCGGCATCCTCGTCAACGTTGGCCTGGCCGGCTACGAGATTGTTTCGTCCCTGCGGGTTGGCGGCAAACTCATTGCCGTTCAGCTGGTGCTGACGTTTGTGCTGGTCATCGCCGCCAACCTTATCATCTATCGCCTCACGCGCACGACCGAGCCCGATGAGCTCACGCGCTGGGCGTTGATGGTGCTTGCCGTGTGGGTCGCTCAGGCCATTATCCTCAACGTCATTGTTAAGCCGTTGTGGTCGCGCCCGCGCATGCGCGTGATCGAGGTCACGCCGGGGCTCAATTTTCAGCCGTGGTGGGTGATTGGCAACCCCGACAAGTGGAGCTATATCGCCGCCGGCGTAATCAAGGACGGCTTTAAGTCGTTCGCGAGTGGACACACCGCGCATGCGGCGATTGGCCTGATGCTCGCCGGGCTTCCCGCAGCGGCCTTTAAGGAAAAGCCGTCGCACCGCCGGGTGGTCTTTTGGACGGCGGCTGTGGTCGCGGCGCTCGTCGCCTTTGGCCGTATCGTGATCGGGGCGCACTTTTTGAGCGACGTGAGCTGCGGCTTTGCCCTGGTACTGGCACTTGAGTGCCTTGCCGCGCGCATTGCCTATCCCAACGGCGTACAATAGCCCCGTTTGAATCATCGGGCCCGTGCCCGGCTAGAGAGGATTGCCATGCTCGCGTTTAACAATGACTATTCCCACGGCGCACATCCGGCGGTGCTGCAGGCGCTCGTCGACACCAACATGGAGCCACAGCCCGGCTACGGTACCGATGCGCATACCGAGCGTGCCAAGCAGCTTATTCGCGAGGCCTGCCAGGCCCCCGATGCCGACGTGTTTTTTCTGGTGGGCGGCACGCAGGCCAACGCGACGGTGATCGATATGCTGCTCGCGCCGTACGAGGGCGTCGTTGCTGCCGAGACTGGCCACGTCGCCTGCCACGAGGCGGGCGCCATTGAGTTTGGCGGCCACAAGGTGCTCACCATCCCCGGCTACGAGGGCAAGATGCGCGCCGAGGACCTCGAGAACTATATCCAGGTGTTCTATGAAAACGAGAGCTACGAGCACACGGTGTTCCCGGGTGCCGTGTACGTGAGTCTGTCGACCGAGTACGGCACGCTGTACTCCAAGGCCGAGCTCGCGGCGATTCACGCGGTGTGCCAGAAGCGCGAGATTCCGCTGTTTGTGGACGGTGCTCGCCTGGCCTATGCGCTGGCGGCCGATGAGTGCGACATTACCCTGCCCGAGCTGGCGCAGCTGTGTGACGTGTTCTACATCGGCGGCACCAAGTGCGGTGCGCTCTGCGGCGAGGCTGTGGTGTTCTGCGGCATGCACGCCCCGGCGCATCCCATTCCGCGTATTAAGCAGCACGGCGCGCTGTTGGCCAAGGGCCGCCTGACGGGCGTGCAGTTTGAGGCGCTCTTTACTGACGGCCTGTATTTTGAGATTGGCCGTCAGGCGATCGAAACCGCTCAGGCGCTTCGTCGCGTGCTGCACGAGCACGGCTACCGGTTCTTCTTGGAGACGCCCACAAACCAGCAGTTCGTGATTCTGCCCAACGAGGACATGGCGCGCATTCGCGAACATGCCTCGATCGAGTACTGGGAAAAGTACGACGAGACCCACACGGTGGTGCGCTTTTGCACCAGCTGGGCCACGACGCAGGAGGATATCGACGCGCTGGCGGCTGTCCTGTAGCCTGATGTAATGACGAGGGCCACCCTGCGCCGGGTTTGGCGCAGGGTGGCCTTTGCTTTTGGGGAGAAGGGTTGTATGACCGAGATGTCCGAGCCGACGATTCGCCTGGCGACGCCCGATGATGCGCCGGCGTTGCTTGCCATCTATGAGCCGTATGTGCGCCAGACGGCGATTACCTGCGAATACGAGGTGCCGAGCGTTGAGGAGTTCGCCGGGCGCATCGAGCGTACGCTCAAGCGCTATCCGTATCTGGTGATGGAGTTGGACGGGCGTCCGGTAGGCTATGCCTACGTGAGTCCGCTTAACAGCCGCGAGGCATACGACTGGTCGGTCGAGACGTCGATCTACCTGGCACGCGATGTGCGCCATGGCGGGCTGGGTCGCAAGCTGCACGATGCGCTCAAGCAGTGCCTGATCGCGATGGGCATCACCAACATGTGCGCGCTCATCGCCGTGCCGCACGACAAGGACGACGAGTATCTAACGCACAATAGCCAGGACTTCCATGCCCATATGGGATATCGCTTGGTGGGCGCCTTCGATCGCTGTGCCCAAAAGTTCGGCCGCTGGTACGACATGTGCTGGATGGAGTTGGTCCTGGCCGAGCGCACGCCCAACCAACCCAAACCAACCTGGTTCCCCGACCTCCCCAAACCTACCATTTAGGGACAGGTTTATTTTGGCAGGTTAGCCGATTGGCTCGGTGTATTTGGCGCGGTCGGTGCGTTGGATGCGCTTGGAGACGTGGAGCGGGCGGCCGTCGGTGTCGTAGACGTAGTCGGTGATTAGGATCAGCGCCTGCCCGCGCTCAACGTTGAGCAAAAACGCCTCGTTTTGCGAGGCATAGCACACCTCAAAGGTCTTATGCCCCTGTGCCGGCGCGCGATGGAATTCCTGGCGCAGCGTGGCGTAGAGCGAACCGTTGATATCGCGATCGATGAGTGCTTCGAAGCTCGGTGGTAGATAGGTGGTCTCCAGGCACAGCGGCGCATCGTCCAGATAACGCAGGCGGACAAGTTTGACGAGCTTGCTGCCCACGGCGACATCGAAGAACTTGGCCGCATTGCCCGCGGCCTTGGCAAAGCCCGAGTCCACCGTGCGCGTGGTGGGCTTCATACCCTGACCCTGGACCTGTGTCGTGTAGCTCGAAAACACCAGGTTGTTCTCGTGGAGCGCCGGCGTGTCGGCCACAAAGGCGCCACGCCCGCGCTCGGTGCGCACCAGGCCCTCATCAACGAGCACCTTAAGGGCGTGGCGTACGGTGCTACGCGACAGCCCCGATTCGTCCATGAGTTCCATCTCGGACGGCAGCTTGTCTCCGCGCGCGTAGGTGCCGGAGGCGATGCGGTCGCGCAGCATGCCCGCCAAGCGCTCGTATTGGGTCAGTCTCTTTTTAGATGAAGCGTTCATGCGATCAACCTGTATCTAACCTGTATGCGTATCTAATCAAGCATGTATTCAATACAACAACAAAACCGCTGGTATTAAGTTATCGAAAACCGTATCAGCAAATTTTCTAAGACAAATATAGCATACAACTAGTCGACATAACCAAAACATGTATGTAACTTGTATGCCATCGAGAGCATCAAACGAGAAGAAAGGCTGATGCACGATGACTACTCAGGAACAGGTTAAGGACGTCGTCTCCCAGGTTTTGGCCGACAAGGCAGACAAGGGCGGCATCAAGCGCGTCGTGTGGATTGGCGCCGGCGGATCCAACGGCGGCAACTATCCTGCCCAGTACTTTATGGAGCACGATGCCACGCAGGTCGTGAGCTCCAGCTACACCAGCAACGAGTTCGTGCACGCCACGCCCGCCTATGTCAACGAGAACACCCTGGCCGTCGTCGTGTCCATGCGCGGCACCAAGGAGACCATCGTCGCCGCCCAGGTCGCCAAGGACCACGGCGCCAGCACCATCGCCATCTATGTCGACGAGTCCGGCCTCACCGAGGTCTGCGACTACAAGATTCAGTATGACAGCCTGGCCGTCGACGAGTCTTGCATGGGCCGTACCAACTCCGCCGTCGTGACCATGATCGCCATGGAGCTTACGCAGCAGACCGAGGGCTATGCCGAGTACGAGACCGCTATGGCCGCGTTCGACTTGGTCGACCCCATCTATCGCAAGGCCGTCGAGTACACCCGTCCGCTCGCTGCCAAGTGGGCCGAGCAGAACGCCGACAAGCCCTGCATCAACGTGATGGCTCAGGGCCCGCTCTTTGGTGCCGCCTACGTCTTTAGCATCTGCAACGTGCAGGAGATGCTGCAGATCGACTCCTGCACCATCAACACCTGCGACTTCTTCCACGGCCCCTTCGAGATCCTGGACAAGCGCACCTCGCTGTTCCAGCTCATCAGCGTCGGCCGCAGCCGCTGCAACGACGAGCGCGGTATCCGCTTCGTCAACCAGTACGGTGGCGAGCGCGTCTATCAGCTCGACGCCAAGGAGCTCGGCCTCAACGACATCAAGGACAGCGTGAGTGAGTACTTCAACCACCTGATCTTTGCCCCAATCCTCAACAACGTGTACATGCGTGCGCTCTCTGTCGTCACCCACAAGGACTACATGACGCGCCGCTACATGTGGAAGCTTGAGTATTAGTTACGCGGTTTTACCAAACCGCGTAACGGCTCGACGCTGCGCGGTCCGCATTTGGGCAATCTGACGTTCAACTTCAAGGGCGCGACCAGAAGGTCAGCGCCCTTTCGTTTCACGTCACCTTGCCTCAAATGCGGCCCGCTCGCTGACTTATGCTCAACCAGCGGCGCCTTAGACGTTGGGAACGTTCCTTTTCTGCCGGCAGTTGGGGACAGTCCTAGTCGTTGGGGGGCGTTCTTGAATGACCAGTCATTTAAGTGCGTCCCCAATGACTACCCAATGAGTATGTGGGAGCAGATTTTTCCGTTCGCCGATTTGTGTCTTGAAAAATGTATATAACGACTATAACGTAGTGTGAAACATATTGGAAACAATACCGAGGAGGCTGCGTTGAAGAAAAGCAATCTGGGCTATGTGCTGGTGCTGATCGCCGCGCTTATGTGGGGCAGCATCGGAATCTTTGTAAACGGCATTGCGGCCATGGGCGTTTCGTCTCAGAGCATGGCGGCCTTTCGCTTGTTGGTCGGAGCGCTTATCTTGGCGCCGGTCCTGATGTTTATGGGCTGCCGTCCGGGTGAGGGGTCTACCGTGGCTCAGGGTCCGCTGGCTCTGTTCAAGGCAAGTCCTAAAGAGCTCGTTCCCTGCGCGCTTGTCGGTATCGTCGGTTTGGCCGCCGCCAACACCTGCTATTACGAGTGCATGGGCGAGGTGGGCATGTCCACGGCCTCGGTGCTGCTCTACACCTCGCCGGTGTTTGGCGTCATGCTCGGCCGCGTGCTTTATCGCGAGGACGTGACCCCCAACAAGCTCGTTGCCATTGTCTTTAACATCGTTGGCTGCGTGCTTGCAGTGACCAATGGTGACCTTTCCGGTTTTCATTTTTCGGTTTGGGGCGTCACGTCGGGCGTGATTGCGGGCCTTTGTGGTGCGTCACTCGCGGTGTTTAGCCGGATAGCAACCAAGACGGTCCACCCGCTGGCTGTCACGTTTTGGGGCTTTGTTTTTGGCGGTGCGGTTATGGCAGCTATCGCGGCTCCGTGGCCGGATGTCGCCGCGGCAATGTCGCCACAGTTGCTGCTGCTGTTCCTTGGTTTTGGACTCATCCCCACAGCCGTGGCCTACATCCTATATATGCAGGGTCTGTCCATGGGACTCGAGACATCGAAGGTTCCCGTCGTAATGTCTTTCGAGACGGTCGTCACCGTACTGGTGGGCATTGGTGTCTATGCCGAGCCCGCCGGCGCGATCAAGGTCCTGGGCATTGTGCTGGTGCTCGCGTCCATCCTGATTATGAACACCGACTTCTCCAAGCTGCGCAACAGTGTGTTTGTCGGTCATGTCGTTGAGAGCATGACCTTTAAGCCCAACGCGTGGTGGACAGAGAAATCGCAGGACATGGATCTGTTTAAGGAACGCACGGGCATTGCCTTGGAGCCCACCGTGCAAGAAAGCCCCTGGTACTTCGTGCGATAGGGGGTTGCGCGCGGCGTCCGACCTGGGGTTATCCCGCCGTCGCCGGCCTGCCCAGCCCCCACGTTTCAAGTGCGTTAAACCCGCGAACGGTCGTTTTTCACCCGCAAACGGTCTTTATACTAATTAGCAATATAAGCAACGTATAAGACGTTATAATGACCATAACGAAAAGGAGGAGGCAAGATGAATCAGATCATTCTCGCATCTCATGGCGGCCTGGCCGCAGGCGCCAAAGACACGCTCGAGATGGTTCTCGGCGACGTGTCGAACGTCCACGTCGTGTCGCTTGCTCGTGACGACAAGGAGCCCATCACCAACAAGGTGGACGCCATGATCGCCACGTTCAACGCGGACGACACCGTCTATGTGCTGACCGATATGCTCGGCAGCTCAGTCAACAACAACATGGTCGAGCTTTCCAAGAACGGCACGAAGTTCACGGTTGTCAGCGGTTTCAATATTCCGCTGGCGCTGACGCTCGCTATGAGCCCCGCCCCCATCAAGGATGCCGAGCTCGCGGCCCTCATCAACGAGGCCCGCACCGGTCTGACCAACCCCAATGCACCGGTCGAGGCTGCCGCGGCTCCCGCCAAGAAGGCCAAGGCGCCCCGTCACAGCTCCGGTCCCGCCAAGATCGTCCTCGCACGTCTTGACTACCGTCTGCTGCACGGCCAGGTCGTCTTTACCTGGACCACCAAGGTTCAGGCCGAGCGCATCATCGTCGTCGACAACGCTGCCGCCAACGATGACATCAAGAAGGGCGCTCTTAAGCTGGCCAAGCCCCAGGGCGTGCGCCTGAACGTCTTCACCGTCGAGCGTGCCCTCGCCAAGATGGACAAGCTCAACACCCTCGGCGAGCGCGTCATGTTCGTCTTTGGCAACACTGCCGAGATGCTGCAGTTCTGCCAGGGCTACAAGCTCGACGCCATCAACCTGGGCGCCACCGCCAACCACGACGGTGCCGATCAGGTCGGCGGCAAGGACAGCTCCGTCTTCCTCGATGCCACCCAGAAGGCCGATATCAACCAGCTGCTCGACATGGGCATCAAGCTCTACGTCCAGCAGACCCCCACGTATCAGAGCGTCGACATCGACGCCAAGCTGTAATCAACCAGGCTTTTGCCTGACTGAAAGGAGAAGGGTATGAATACGTTCATCAGTGCGGTGCTCGTCGGCCTCGTCGGCGTGTTCTGCATGTGGGACTCCCGCCTGCTCGGTCGTCTTAACTTCGAGCAGCCCCTCGTTGGTGCTACGCTCGTCGGTCTGCTGCTGGGCGATGTGCCCACCGGCCTTGCCGTCGGTGCCGCCGTCGAGCTCGTGTCCATGGGCCTGGTGCAGGTCGGCGCCGCCGTTCCGCCCGATATGGTCCTGGGCGGCATCGTGGCCGCTGCCTTTGCGTGCCTGACCGATGCTTCTGCCGAGACCGCCATGACGATCGCCATCCCGGTCGCCGTCCTGGGTCAGCTCCTCGGCATCGTGTTCCGTTCCATCATCGCCGCCCTCACCCATGTGGCAGATAACGCGATCGATAACGGAAAGTTCAAGACCGCCTACCGTATGCACATCTGCGCCGGCTCCGGTCTGTACGCTCTCATGTACTTCCTGCCGATCTTCCTCGCCGTCTTTGTCGGCACCGACCTGGTCCAGACCATCGTCAACATGGTTCCCGAGTGGCTGTCCACTGGTCTTAACGTTTCGACCAAGATCATGACCGCCTACGGCTTGGCCCTGCTGCTCACCATGATGATCAAGAAGGGTATGACTCCGTTCCTGTTCATCGGTTTCCTGCTCGCCGCTTACCTCAACCTGTCCGTCATCGCGGTCGCTCTGATCGGTGTGTGCCTGGCTGTCGTCTTCATGGGCTTCAAGTTCAACGGTTCCCATGCAGCCGCCGGTGTCGATTCCGATTACGATCCGCTCGAAGACGACGAAGACTAAGGAGGAACACACTATGGCAACCGCAACCAAGGACGTGTCCCTGAACAAGAAGGTCAGCCAGTTCTTCTGGCGCTCCTGGGCCATCCAGGCCTCTTGGAACTACGAGCGTCAGATGAACATGGGCTTCCTCTACGGCATGGTTCCCACGCTCGACCGCCTCTATCCCGACGAGTCTGACCCCAAGCAGCTCGAGGCCAAGAAAGAGGCTTACCACCGTCACATGGCGTTCTACAACTGCACCCCGCAGACGAGCGCTTTCATCCTGGGCCTCGCCGCCTCCATGGAGGAGGAGTACGCCAAGGATCCTGAGAACTTCGATCCCGATTCGATCAACGCGGTCAAGACCTCCCTCATGGGTCCGCTTTCCGGCATCGGTGACTCCTTCTTCCAGGGCACCATCCGCGTTATCGCCTTTGGTCTGGGCGTTCAGCTGGCTCAGCAGGGCTCTATCATGGGCCCGATCCTGGCCATGCTCATCTCCATCGTCCCCGCTGTGCTGATCACTTGGTTCGCAGCCAAGATGGGCTATCAGGGCGGCCACGAGTACCTGAGCAAGCTTCAGGGCGGCGACCTCATGGAGAAGCTCATGTATGTCTGCGGCATCGTGGGTCTTATGTCCGTGGGCGGCATGATCGCCACGCTGATCGGCGCCACCACCCCGCTGCAGTTCGCTGACGGCACCGTTGTGATCCAGGACATCCTGGACGGCATGATGCCCCAGATGATCTCCCTTGGCCTCACCGGCCTTATGTACTGGCTCATCAAGAAGAACGTCAACACCGGTTGGCTTCTCGTGATCGCCATCGTGGGCGGCATCGCCCTCTCCGCGGCCGGCATCCTGGCCTAGTCGCGACCAAGCGTCCAACCGCTTTCCCCCGGGGGCCTGCCTGGCATCCCATACCCCAGGCAGGCTTCCATCCCTAAATGTGTCAAAGGGACAGTCCCTTTGACACATCCTCAACGGGCCGGTGACTCGGTCCAAATCACGGTAACCCTGCGTGCGCCCGGCAAAGTGGCGCCGCAAAAATCGAAAGGAATGTGTCAGATGTACGAGATCGACCTTAACCTCCCTAAGCAGATCGTCGCTGACGTCCTGTCCAACCACGAGATCCACAGCGTCGCCTTCGTCGGCTGCGGCGCTTCCATGTCCGACCTTTACCCCGCCAAGTACTTCCTGGCCAACAACACGGACAAGCTGAACGTTCAGATCTTCACTGCTAACGAGTTCAACTACGACACGCCTTCCTGGGTCAACGAGCACACCTTCGTGATCACCTGCTCCCTCGGTGGCTCCACGCCCGAGACCGTCGAGGCCAACAAGACCGCCAAGAAGCACAACTGCCCGGTCGTCTCCCTCACCAACAAGGCTGGCTCCGCTCTGACCGTCGACGCCGACCACGTCATCGTCCACGGCTTCCACGCCAACTACGCTGCCAAGTGCGAGAAGCCCGGCTACGCCATCGCTCTTGCTCTCGAGATCCTTCAGCAGACCGAGGGTTATGACCACTACGAGGACATGATCACCGGCCTCACCAACATCTTCGATCTCTGCGAGAACGCCGCTCAGCACTGCAAGAAGCTCGCCAAGAAGTTCGCCGAGGACTTCAAGGACGACAAGATGATCTACTTCATGGCTTCCGGTGCCTCCGAGAAGATGGCTTATTCTCACGCCGCCTTCCTGTTCACCGAGATGCAGTGGATCGACGCCGCCGCCTACAACACCGGCGAGTACTTCCACGGCCCGTTCGAGGTTTCCACCGAGGGTAAGCCCTACGTCTTCTTCATGTCCGATGGCGCCACCCGTCCGATGGACGCCCGCGCCCTCACCTTCCTTGAGCGCATGGGCGCCAAGGTCGCTCTGATCGACTCCAAGGACTACGGCCTGGCTGACGCCGTGCCCGCGAGCGTCGTCACCTACTTCAACCCGCTGCTGCACCTCGCCGTTATGCGCGAGTACGGCAACCAGATCGCCGAGGCCCGTCAGCACCCGCTGACCATGCGTCGCTACATGTGGAAGCTTTCCTACTAATCACAAGTAAGTAGACCTTACGGGTTGATTGAGAGGGGATGGGGTTTGCGCCCCGTCCCCTTTTTGCTTTGGGGGCGTGTCTGTCGCGTCATAAAACCCCAGATAAAACCTACCAAAATAAACCTGTCCCTTTTTGGCAGGTAGGAGGAGATGCGTATGATCAAGGCAGTGCTGTTTGACATGGACGGCGTGCTGGTCGATACCGAGTGGTTCTACAACCGCCGCCGCGTGGCGTTTATGGAAGAGAAGGGGTTCCACTTTGACGAGATTCCCGATCTTTCGGGGTCTAACGAGCCGGCCATTTGGGAGGCGCTGGTGCCCGACGATGTTGAGCTGCGCGAGCGCCTACGCGTGGAGTACAAGCAGGTCTACAGCCCGGACCACCCCGTTCCGTATGCCGAGCTGCTCAACGAGCAGACGGAGCCGGTGATGCGTGAGCTGCATGAGCGTGGCGTGAAGTGTGCCATCGCGAGCTCGTCCTATCGCGAGTTGATCGACGAGCTGGTGGAGATTGCCGGTATCGCCGACGTGCTGGACTACACCATCAGCGGTCACGAGTGCAGTGCGTTTAAGCCCGACCCCGAGATCTACCTGCGTGCCATGGAGGCGCTGGGGGTGGAGCCTGCCGAGTGCCTGGTTATCGAGGATTCGCCTTTGGGCATCGAGGCTGGTAAGCGCTCCGGCGCCTGCGTCCTGGCGCTGCGTCCGCACGAGGGTGTCAACCTCGATCAATCGCGAGCCGATTCCGTTATCGATAATCTGACCGACATTTTGGCCGCTTTGTAGCGTCAATCCGCCGCGAGAAGCACTGATTCACGCGTCTTTTGCTGCGGATTGGCTTAATTTGTCATCTATTTGGATCCGTTTGGCTTCGATTCGGACTAAGTGAGTAGACTTTTTGATGCAAGACGAGCACAAAGCGCATCTGCTCTAGTAAAACCGCAGGTCACAGGGGTGGCGGTTTTGGGTGTGCTCTGCAGGTCGCGTAAAGTCTACTCACTTGTAATTTGGGCCTTTGGTCGTGGGGTTGCTGGTCCCGCTTTGGTTGTCGAGAGAGGGTGAATTGAAGCGCCCCCGCACGCTCCATGCTACAATCGCGGACATACCCCACAACTACATCTGCCTTCGAAAGGAGCCTGCGTGGCGAACGCCATCGATCAGCTCACGGACCGCGTGCTCGTGCTCGGCCGCCTCACCATCGTCCGCCGTGCCATTACCGCTGTGGCGGTCACCATTTCCGCCGTTCTCCAGACATTTCTGATCCAGGCGTTCATTCAGCCCGCCGACCTGCTTCCGAGCGGTCTTACCGGCGTCGCGGTCCTACTCGATCGCGTTACCTCGCTGGGTGGCGTTCATATCGACATCTCGCTCGGCATGCTCGCGCTCAACATCCCCGTGGCGCTCCTATGTTGGAGCGGCATTAGCAAGCGCTTCGTCATCTTCTCGATGATGCAGGTCGTGCTCTCATCGCTGTTCCTCAACGTCTTTCACTTCGCGCCGTTTTTGGGCGACAAGATCATGCTCATCATTTTTGGCGGCGTGGTCTCGGGTCTGGGCGCTGCCATCGCGCTTAAATCCGGCGCATCCACCGGCGGCACCGACTTTATCGCGCTGTGGGTTTCCAACCACACGGGCAAGACCATCTGGGGCGTCATCTTTGGTTTCAACTGCTTTATCCTGGCGATCTTTGGCTTTATGTTTGGCTGGGACAAGGCGGCGTATTCCATCGTGTTCCAGTTTATTTCGACCAAGACTATCGACAGTTTCTATCGTCGCTACGATCGCGTGACGCTGCAGATCACGACGCGTAAGGCAGACGAGGTCATGACTGCCTACGTAAACCATTTTCAGCACGGCATTAGCTGCGCCGAGGTCGTCGGCGGATATAGCCGCGAAAAGATGTACCTGCTGAACACTGTTGTCTCGACCTACGAGAGTCAGGACATTATCAAGCTGGTGTGCGACGTTGATCCCGGCGCCGTGATCAACGTGTTCCACACGCTCAACTTTGTGGGCGGCTGGTGGGGTGGTCATGTCGACGAGCCCATGCCCACGGCCGTTCCCGATCCCGACAAGCCCGCACGCATGGCCAGCAGGCAGGCGCGCCTCAGCGAACAGGACAGCCTGCAGCAGGACGACGGCAAGTAGGGTATTGGCATTTTGCCGGTCCTGCGCAACCCATCCGAACGAGCCCCCCGAAAGCCCCGTTGCTTTCGAGAGGCTCTCGTTTGCCCAGATAAAACCTACCAAAATGAAGCTGTCGCTTTTTGGTAGGGAGGGTGTATCGTTTTATCATTATGAGGTAATATGAAACTAGACGTTATATACGTATTAGTTATTTCGATATTTCGATAAGAGTGATTAGATATGCCTGCGCCCAAAAATGCACCGCTTTACCAGCAGATTTACGACGAAATCAAGGATGCGATCGAGAAAGGTGTTTATGCACCCAAGGAGCGTATTCCGTCCGAGCTTGAGCTAGCCGAGCAGTACGACGTGAGCCGCATTACGGTGCGCCGCGCCGTCGAGGAGCTGTGCTCCGACGGCTACCTGGTTAAGCAGCAGGGCCGTGGCACCTTTGTCTCCACGCCGCACATCAATCGCCAGTTTCACGCCTCGACGCTGCAGACGTTTACCGCGCTGTGTGCCGGCAACGGCATGAAGGCCGGTGCGCACGTGATCGATCGCCAGATCGTTCCGGCGCGCCAAAACGAGATGGAGTTCTTTGGCCTGCAGAAGGATGCGCTGCTGCTGCATATCAAGCGCGTGCGTACGGCCGACGGCGAGCCCATCTTTGAGGAGAACATCTTTGTGCCGTTTGATGCCTACCGTGAGCTGTTGACGGCCGATCTTGAGGACAAGTCGATTTTTGCCGAGGTCGAGCGTGTTGGCGGAACGCCGATTGTCTCGGTTGGCTACCGCACGGTCGAGGCCGTTCGTGCCAATACCGAGCAGGCGGCCGAGCTGGGCATTGCTCCGCACGATCCGCTGCTCAACCTGCGTGCCGGCTTTACGGGCCCCAATGGCGAACCGGTCCTGATGGGTAAGCAGTACTACGTGGGATCGCGCTACGTTATGGTTATGTAAGTTACGCGGTTTTACCAAACCGCGTAACGGCTCGACGCTGCAAGCCCGCCAGAGCGGCAATCTGCCTTTCAACTTCGGCGGCATGA
>OLQK01000871.1_pt1 | contig 25657 bp, 29 predicted proteins | sample 1672501 | NCBI WGS metagenome assembly OLQK01 (sample SAMEA3136693, study PRJEB25190) | human gut metagenome | biome: human gut; feature: human-associated habitat; material: faeces | place: Austria | collected 2013
AGCTATATTCATAGGTTCCGACTCAAGTACCCACTAAAAATTCATATTATACTTTTTTTTGAAAGCTTTTAGGATATGTTCACTCATTTTATCGGTATTTCATAGGGTCTGACCCCACATGCCCTTTTGGGGCATATTTAGTTCATTTTGCGTTTACAGTTTAGTACTCTTTCTTCAAGGCTCCTGAATGTTCTTCCACAAACTGTGCTATTACGTTCTCATATCCTTCCGGATCTTTTCTATAGTTCTCTGCATGAGTAGCTCCATGAACTATATAAATTTCTTTACTGCTTTTACAACTATTATAAATTTCTTTTGCCATATATAATGGTGCCAAGTTATCCATATCACCATGAATAATTAAAATCGGAATTTTTGTCTGTGATACCGCCTTACAAGCATCAGCCTCTTTTAAATTAAATCCTCCCCAAAGCTTTATTCCCACATCTGCAAAAATTTTGAATACCTCTACTGGCATTCCTTTAGGCAAATGGCTCTTACAATTTAACTCTAACATTTTTGTTGATGTTGTAAATCCACTATCTTCAATAATTCCACAAACAGAATCTGGAAAATCCAAATTACTACTCATTGTGACCACTGCTCCACCCATTGAAATTCCCATAAGAAATATCGGTGTTTCTCTTCCAAAATGTTTTGCAGCCCAATTAGCCCAATTTACACAATCATAACGTTCCTTCACTCCCAATGTGAAAATATTTCCTTCACTTTCATCATGCGCACGCATACTAACAAGTAAAACATTCCATTTTTCTTTCTGCGCAATTTTATAAATCGGCACACCATCCACGTAACTATGACTTCTAAACCCATGAAAGAAGATTACTAATGGAGCATTCTTTTTTCTCTCATAATAATGACCTTCCAACTTTGTTCCATCAGAAGCCAAGATAACAATTTTTTCATTATTTTTTCGCTTTATTTTATATGCTTCGGTAAGCCACTCATATTGCTCATCATCTGCTGTTCCCAAATCTGGCCATGCTGTTTCTCTTCGTTCACAAATTTTTTGGAACACTAATTTACTTCCTTCCCCAAAAATTATTATCGAAAAAATAAACATTATAATAACTACTGCAACAATCTTTTTCATTTTCACTGATCTCTCAGTTATTGCAAGTTGTTTTACTCTTTGCTTCATAAACATCACTTTCCTTCAATTGTTAACGGTGCCTGACCCCAATGTGGCTCTACATCTTCTCCAGTGGCATTACCCACCTTCTTCGGTAGTATGAAGCCATCCGACTGCCTATATTTCTTTTGTCTTTCTTCTTTTGTTGACAAGACATACTCTGCTCCTTTTTTTTCTAAAGCTGAGAAAATATAGGCTCTCTCCAGTTGACATACAATCCTTGTATTACATGAACAGGTCCTTCCGACGCCGCGGAGCTGTGTGAAATCTCACCTTAACGATAAACCCACATGTTGCCTTCCCCTCAGACCACAGAGTCGGCACTCCGATTTATGGTATTTCGGCGCTCAATTGCTGTCCCTGCAACCTTGCTATCTACGCTTAGCCCATTACATCACTGTAACACACTCAAGACTCGCTTCAAATGCTGTGGTTAGCAGCTTATTTGACAGGATTTCCACCTGTCGGATTGCACGCCCTTTGCTGGACGCACGGTCTGGCACCAATGTCGCCCACACATTTATTTATCCCCGTTTCACTATTTTGTTTACAGTGTTTTTTATCATTGCCATTTCTGCTTTATTAAACACATCCCTTAATAAAGCACCTTGTATAATCGAAGTTGCAATTTCTCTTGTGTCTTTATACATATACGGCATAACAATCTGAATAACAATATGTGTAATTAATGTTGCTATCGCTGCACCATTAATTCCCATAACCGGAATTAAAATGAAATTTAATATCACATCTGTTATTAGACCTGCTATGCAAAAAAGGTTTATGTACCTATTTTTTCCATCATTTGCAAGATAAACCTGATTCAATGTTGACATCGTAGACAATCCATAATACCATACTACAATTCTCAAAGCTGCTGTTCCTGCCAGATAATCTTTTCCATATAATAATAGAATAACCCAATGTGCAAAGACACCTACAAAAATTGAATACGCTGCATTAAGCCAAAAAAGAACCGCATATGATTGCCTCAATCTTCGTAAATAAAGTGCTCGATCTTTTCCTGCCGCCTCATATAGGACTGGTGAGATTGACTGAATCAACGCTGATGGTATCATGCTCCATAACGTCGAAATTGTCAGTGCTGCAGAATAGTATCCAACAGACGCCTTATCTAACATATTTCCATTTCATAGGGTCTGACCCCACATATCCTTTACCAGCGGCTTTCCTTCCGTCTTTTCAAAAGCAAGCAGTACCGAACTCCACGTCAGGCTCTTACTGTTTTCTCGACGATCGATCCACAGTTCCTTGGTCAGTTCCCCATTCCGCCCGATCTTGATCTTATAGGAAAACGGCAATCCAGATATCGTCTTGAACCGGTATCATTGAAAAGCAACGATACACTTCCAGAGATGCTGTTCATCATGACTGCTCTGCAACACTTCAACTGCTTTCTTCCTCTGCCACAACGCTGATCTGCTCCCTCTCACAGTTTTCTCTGAAATACACGCCTTTCTTATAAGGTAAGTAAGAAGTCACTGATGCTTTTGACAAATTTAGTTCTGCTGCCACCGCTTCCAATGCTTCTTTATAAGGCATCCCCTGTTTTTCCTCAAAAGCAGAATTCACCGCATCCGCAATTTCAGATTCATAAACACCGGCTGTGATCAATAGCTTTCGCACCTTGATGGATTGAGAGATAGTATGTCTGCGATTGTCTGAAGAGAATTATTGGTATAGAGAGCCACAGCCGCTTCCATCTGTTCCTGCAGGATAGCTGCCGCATCATAGCTCGGCTTCAACGGTTTCCGGCCGGCACCGGGTTTTCTTGGTTTATATGGTCTTTTATCTCCCACAAAAATTCTCCAATCTCACAGCATTCCGATCTTTTTCCGATATTATATACGCTCCTTCCGGCCACGACTCACCTTGCCAGACAAAATCCGAATCATACCGTACAGCTTTGGCAGCTTCACCGCAGAAATCATTATCTACACACCACTGCATCAAGGTATCATCTTCCAATGTCAGGCATCCATGAGCAAAGCCTCGTGGTATATACATCTGCTTCCGGTTTTCAAACGACAACACCGCACTGTATGCGTGACCGAAGGTTTCTCCTGGGCGCAAATCCACAGCCACATTGAAAATCGAACCATGCAGGCAGGACACCAGCTTCGCCTGTGCGTGTTCCCCTTCCTGAAAATGCAGACCACGCAACGTGAACGCTTTCTTGCTGTATCCCTGGTTGATCTGACAGATTTTGAAGTCCACCGACTTGTCGTGTGGCACAGCCAGATACCCCCGGAAATCTTCAAAGGCCGGGACTTTGAGGATTATTGGCTTTGTGTTCATTTTATAAGTCTCCTTTTATTTTCATTTTAAATTATATGTATTATAAGACAACACAAGGTTTCCCCCTGTGTTGTCCCAAGACACCCAAACTTCAAAAACTGTGTCCATGCTATTTTTGTAAAAATCTCAACCTGTCCCATGACATGTCTCGAACACGCAAGATATCTTCTATTCCCACAGCAGCTTACAGTCCGCCACATCCACAAGGCTGTCCATAAACACCTCATGCAGACGCTCTGCCACCTGTTTCTTCAGCACGCCTTTCTTCAGCATGACCTGCAAAAAGCCACCGCCGCCTGCACCACAGACCAGCCGTCCATCAATCAGCTCTTCGATGCTGCTGAAGATCTGCTCGATCAACGTGTTGCTGCTTCCGGCATCCACCTTCTTACTCAGCTCCCAGTGGTAATCCAACAGCTTCGCAAAGCCATCCACGTTGCCGCGCTCCAGTTCAAACCGCATCAGCACCGCCACCTTCTGGATTTCCTCCAGTGCAAACACACTGTCCGGCTCATTGCCGGCATACCGTCCGATCACGTCACGGAGCAGGTTTCTTGCCAGCCTGCGCTGACCGGTATAGATCAGGCAGAAACGCTCGTCCAGTTCCTTCCTTGCTTCCTCCGGGATCTCCACATGTACTACTTTCAGCTTCTGGTCAATCCCCGGCATGGAAGTGATATACTTCAGTCCCGGTGTGACACCGCCCACCTGATCCTGCCAGCCGCCTCCGGTGGACATGATCTGCTCCATGGCCAGTACATGGGAATACAGATCTTCCTCTGTATATCCGATCCCCATGAATTCAAACACCGCCTTCACACAGGCAGCGGAAAGGATCGATGAGGTTCCAAGGCCGGAACCCTTCGGTACGTTTGTCACCTCTGAATGCATGACAAAGCCGCCGCCCAGACGCTCCAGTATCTCTTTCAAGCTGTGCCCCTTCATCGGAATGATCCCGCAGGCAAGCAGACATGCCTTCTGCAAGGCAAAGGGATCAAACGGATCTCCGGTACGCTGTAACTCACCGATCTCCTCAAACTCCCCGTGTACGTCCATGTCACGGCTGTCAAAGACCACCTTCAGCTCATCGATGCGTTCCAGCTTCATCACCACCGGCTTTTCACCGTTCAACAGGATCGCCGCATTCAGCACCGTACCGCCATGCTCATTGCAGTACGGAGGGGTATCGCTCCATCCGCCGCCCCAGTTCACACGCAGCGGCAGTTTCACAGTATGGGTATCCTTCACGATGTGTGCCTTCTCATTATAGCTGAGACTGCGCACCGTAGCCTCCAGCACTTCCGACTGGATGGTTCCAAAGCACTTCTGCACCTCGTTCTCATCCTCCAGCACCACACCAAGGTAATAATGCAGGCGGAGCTTCTCACTGAAATCTGCCCTTGTAAGGCGTTTTTCCAGCCAGTGTCTCTGGATCTTCGTCAGTGCCTTACGCTTCGGAAGTGTCTGTGCCGGTACCTGTCCGCGGATTGCTTTTGCCAATTCATCCATCCGCACAAGGTCTGCCATACGGCGATTCCATGCAATGATGGCATCCGGGTCTGCCGCATTGAAACCGGAGCACAGCGACTTGCGCGGACCCTCTTTCCAGTCCTCCAGCCTGCCTTCCCCGATCACGAGCGCATACAGGTTCAGCGCCGCCGCCACCGCTTCCCTCACGGTGTCCTTCTCCGGATAAAGTTCTGCCGTCCAGAGGGTATGGTTTCCGCCATCCCAGAGATCCGTACCAAGCTTTTCTGCCACCTCATCCAGATCCCTGCCAAACAGCCGGTTCTCCTTCGGATTATCCTGCACGCCAAAGATACGCACGACGAACTTCCCATCACGCTGTTTCAGCCCATGCAGGACCACCCCGTCCGGGATCACCTCATCGTGGATGTCCACAAAAGAAAGGACACAGTTGTTTCCCACCTTTGCATGGCTGTGGACATAGGATACCTCCAAATAGCAGTCTTTCCCAATGGAAGCCCGGCTGCTCAGCACGCTGTTATACCCGGCCGTGCTGCCGCTGATGCTGCTTGCTACACGGCTGCTCCAGCCAAGGCTGGCATATGCATCCACGCCGCCGCACATCAGTGCCAGGATCTCCTTTGTGGTACCAAAGTGGATGAACTTCGCCGGGGCCAGACGCAGCAGCTTCATCCGGTAAGGGCGGAGTACCTTCCACACCTGTTCCCTCGCTTCTGTCAGCTCTTCACAGAATTCCCCTTCCGGCTTTTCCAGATAAAACTGCTCCAGCGTAGAATCTTCCGCTAACGGATAGAGAAAATCCGCATACAGGGACAGACGCACCGTCCCGTTGACATACCGGTCATATCCTTCCTCTGTCCCGATCAGGGAATACAGTGAATCCATCATAGCAGTGCTGAAGATCAGCGCACCGGTGTCAATGTCCACACAGCCGGCCTCATTCACCGCACCGGCCTTTCGCAGTTCCTCCTCCGACTTCTTCTGGAGACAGCATCTTACATTGCCGTCTTCCCCGTTCACGTATACGCCATGGTTCTTTCCGACTTCCACGCGCTCCTTAAAGGAGATCGCCGCCGCACCGACATTATTATAGTCGATCTGCAGCGGATTAAACAAAAGCAATACATCCCCGGACAGTAGCACCATCCCCTCACGGATCCGGGACGGGACCGAACTCATACAGATCATGAATTCATCAAAAAGCGTAGAGCTGCGGCCATCCGGCAGCTGGTGTGGCACCGGCGAGAACAATTTCCCCAGTGCGGAATACTGCGGCACACGCTTGCTGTCACCACCGGAGTGGATGACCAGAACCCGCAGCTTCCGGAAGTCCCTCTCCTGCTCATGGAGATACTTTAACACCTCCAGCGTTGCACCGCCGGAACCCACACGCTCGCCATCCCGGTCCGGGACCGCTGCAAACCTTGTCCTTGCCGGAAGATACTCCTTCCGCTCTTCGATCTGTCTGCGGAACCCTTCTGCCTGCTGGTCATTGGATGCCGTCAGGATTACATAATCCCATCTGGGGAAATTTTTCAGTTTCACGGAACGGTTGTAATCATCCCAGCAGTCCTGATAAGCCTGGGATAAAAACATTGAATATAAGCTCTTCATATTTTCTTCTCTCCTCTTTTTTCAGAATTTCCAGACATCCTGCCGGTTTCTGTGTCTTTCCCTTTTCTTTCTCCTGTCTCAACGCCCTGCCTCGCCCCACTTCTCACGGAACTCCGACGGTGTGATGCCCTCGACCTGTTTGAAGATACGGCTGAAATAATGCGGTGCACCAAGACCGCACCGGTAGCCGATGTCCTCCAGCTTCTTATCCGTAAAGCGCAGCATCTGCTTGGCCTTTGTGATACGGAGGTTCCGGACATAGGTATGGATACTGACCCCGAACTGCTCCTTGAACACACGGGAAAGATGGAACTTGCTGATAAAAAAACGGTCTGCCAGCTCATCCAGCACGATCTTCTCCGTATAGTGCGTTTCCAGGTAGTTCCGGACCGGCAACAGGTTCTGCTTTTTCCGTGCCCTGTCCTGATGCTCTGCCGGGTGCCACGACTCATTCATGAGCAGTACCAGCAGTTCATTCAAGCCACTGTTGATCCGCATATCCCGGATATAGTCATCTGAAGCTGCAAGATCAAACAGCGACCGGTGGAGTGACTGGAAATCGGCAAAGTTATCCGGTCGGAATACCGGCCGTCCTCCGCGCTCCTGATATTTCTGATAAACAGTCTGCATGGTCACACCGGAAAAATGGATCCACGACAGAGACCACAGGTCTGTATCCGTACTGTGCGAGTATGGCAGCTGGCAGTCAATGAACACGCAGTCCCCCTTGCCCAGCTTATACCGCTTCCCCTGATATTCCAGTTCACCGGAACCAGAATCAACACAGAAAAACAAGTATGACGACAGGCGGGTGCGGGAGGAAGTATGCGGCTTCTTTGCCTGCAGGCTTCCGATCTCCTGCAGGTATAAAAGGGCAGTCTTTGCAAAAGATGTCGGGGTGTAAAGAATGCGGTCTGAAAAAACGATGGGGGAGGCATCCAAAGAATCATGTAAAAATAAGTCCTTCATAGCCAGATACCTCCCTTTTTAGATTTCTTCTGTCATATTTTTTGCATACGCCGCTCCGGAGAAGAAACGGATGCAGATAGTTTCGTTCTAACCGGTATACTTCAAAAAAAGCACAGCGATTTCTCGCTGTGCCTCAATGTCACCACTGCTTCCGATATTCTCTTGGGCTGCTACCTTCCACCTTGCGAAACATCCGACTAAAATAGTTGGCATCTCCCATACCGACCGCAACACCAACTTCATCCACAGTCATATCTGTGAAGCGAAGCAGCTGCTTGGCTCTGGTAATCCGTTTTGAGATCAGATAGTTATTGACTGTTGTTCCATAAGTTTCCTTGAAGATTTTGGACAGATAGAACTTGTTAATAAAGAACTTTTCTGCCAACTCTTCCAGCATGATTTTCTCCGTATAATGCTCGTCCAGATACTCCTTTACGGCTGCAAGTTCCATTCTCTTTCGGCTTACTATCACACTCTCTGGATGCCAGGACTGCTCCATCAGGAGAGTCAATAGACTTCCCAGCTTCTCATTGATCCGCATATCTCGTATGTAATCGGATGAGGAAGCTAAGTTATAAAGGTCTGTCAGTAGTAATCTAAAGGGTGTTAGATCATCTGGATGGAACACCGGCCGACCGCCTCGCTCTTTGTACTTCTCATACACAGCCGGAAGGGATGGTGCATAGAAATGGCACCATTGGAGCGACCAGAGATGGTCAGATGTCGAATGACTGTACGCTTTTCGGCAGTCGATGAACACACAGTCTCCTTCGCCCAACTGATAAGTTTGCTCCTCATAGGAAAGTTCTCCCTCGCCAAACAGAACGATAAAGCAAAGAGCCGACCTCCTGCAGATGGAGCAACGATGTCCGTGCAAAGGTTGATGGGGTGTAAATGATTCGGGAGGAGCTTACGGAAGAAGATTGTGGATTGAATAGTTCTTGGTCCATAAGTTGCTCCTTTCCTCATCCTCACTCTGCCATTTCCTTTAAATCATCAAGTTTGCATTATCTTTGACTTTATCTATTGCGGTATCGGACAAATTGCCCTGACTATTCATATGTATAACCAGTACGATATATTCCAGCAAAAATATATCAGTATACATTCTAAATGTCTTTTTATCTGCACGAATACTATTCATTCTGGCCGCGACATTTCCATGAAAATTATTGCAACGAGAAGCATATAGAATTCCGAACAGAACAAATGTCATTCTTTCGGTATCTGTGAATTTATATTTTTGTGTTGCCCCTTGCGCATCGCACAAGGTTATTTCTACTTCTTCGCCCAACATAAGTTTCTGCAGCTTCTCTGCAAAACTGTGAGTAATATTACGACTTTGTCCTTCGTCCGCATTACCGATTCCAAGGTTCAACTCATTGTTTACAATTGTAGGATTTGCAATTTTACAATACGCTTTTCCGTAAGAGTCTTTCATAATGTCAGTTAAAATGGAAATCCTCTTAATCAACGTTTTATACGATGAAGCCGCATATTTCTCTGCTACTCCTCTCTGCTCTATTGCATAGCCTTTCAGCAGATATGCTGCCACATAACGAAATGCCTTCATCGGTATTTTTTCTAAATAGGGGGTCAAAATAGGCTCGTATTTATTCCAGTCAGATATGATTGCCTCTCGAACAAGCTCCACACCTTTTGTATCGTTGCACATACCTATAGCTTGGATTCCCAACTGCTGCACATAATACGAATGATTAATCGCCTGCCAACAGAATAGTGATGCCAAATCTGGTCTCTGCGGCAGAACATAATAGCAATCAAAAAGATATGTCAATATCTCGTATGGATATGTGCTTTGATTTTCCCAATCTTCATCATATAGAAAATGAAGATTTTCCAGTATGTTGACATCACAACACGGAAGAATATCCGTATGCTTTTTCTTAGAATACTTTTTCGCCAGTCTTAAAATAGCATCCATTGTCGTAAATTCCTATTCCAGCTAATCAAACATTTCATTCACATCTCAGCCAGTCATAAGACCGTTGCCTGCTGCTCACCACGGAGAGGTGTGTGATTCATTCGAGCAGCGTAGGGAGCTACCGCTCTCCTTGTTTTGTTTATAAATTCTTTAGAAATGTTTATTTTTTCTTTATGGGGTCTGACCCCGAGAGTTGGTAAGGAATCGGGTCAGTATCATGAAAATCCACTCTGACAACTTCCTGGCTTTCTGGTGCACGATAGGTGCTTCCAGTTGACGCCGGCAAATCCACACAACCTTTCTGACGCAGTCTTTTTACCCAGTTGTAAAAAGTTCCTGGCTTGATATCATGTTCCACACACCATTGATGATCTGTCAATCCACTTTGACGGCATTCCATGATGAGACGGTATTGTTCTTCGGCAGGTATTCTTTTGCTTCTCATGAGCACACCTCCATAACTTGAATAGAGTAAAATGCTCGCATCTATCATTTCTAGCAAGAGAAAATGAAGTGAAATGCTTGCATTCTCTAATGATTATTATGGATTGATTTTTAGGGCAACACAATCCGTCGAATTATTTTGCGCTTACTATGTGTATTTGGAATTTCTCATTTTGGCTTGTACTATTTATATTCTAGCAACACTTCCGTCCGAAATAAAACATTGACCTACGAATTATGTAGATTTCAGATCTCAATCACTTTCAGCCCTATTTCCTAACTGTTTGCACTTAAAACACATCGTCACCTCTGTATCCCCAAAACTCGCTACCCCAATGATGCAGTTACATCTTACTGGATGAGATCTCCACTCATTAATCTGTGTTCCCTTCTAGGCGTCCCCTTCGTCCCACTTTTCATTTTCTCAGCAACCGCTATTAATGGTAATATTGCTAATGCCGCATATATTCCTTTAGATTGAGCAATTCCAGTATTAATGAAAATAAAAATATACGCAATGAATTGGTAGACTGATGTCTTATTTTTCCACATAATGTTAAATATAGGAAAAAGAATTAACAACATCGGTATCACACCCATTGCAGCAAAATAAATTAATAATCTTGCACCGGCAGCATTCCCACCATACAATACATTAAGTAAATTATAAAAATTAGTAAAACCACATCCTAAAGGCTTCGAAGTAATAACCTTAATCATTTGATAGTATACCGCCATCCTTGCATTTCCTGAACTAGTCCACATACTTTGACCTGTTATCTGCGAGCCATCCAATGTTAGGGAATTTAACTTATCAAACAAATAAACACTGATAAAACTATCAGTTCCCTGGACACAATAATCAATAAGAATTATAAAGACACCCACAATAAGTATTCTTCTCGCAATACGATTTTCTGGAAATACAGTTTTTCGCTGCATTGCTCCCAAAAGTATTAAAGCAACTAGTGAAATATAACCTGTTGTTGATGTTGTCGTTATCATCGTAATACATAAAATAGTCAAATATTTTACTTTTTTCTTTTTACTAATATCAAGTGATTTACCATTAAAAAGCAATACAAATATTGCAGCACTTAATACAATCTGATAAACACCCGGTTCTGTAAATATTCCATTATTTCTAAATGGTTCGAAAGCTCTATATACATAAAACAGAACTCCTTTAAATATGAAATCACTTCCAGCCCAAGCCACTTTATAACTTGTAAAAATGGGCAAATCATATATTTCTGGTACAAAATTTGCAATAGCATACGCAATTAAACTTATCATTGAAAAAAAAGTTACAATTCTAACAAAACGTGTTGCACATTTATTTGAATCGATTTTAAATATGGTATAGGCTACTAGCAGATGTTCGAGCACTTTCATTAATTCATCTATAAATTGAGCATCATGATGATAAAATCTCAGTGCAACCATGATTAATGCGACAAGAGAAAAATAGACAATTTCCTTTTTTTTTATCTTGGCTTTCCATATCATCAAAAATATAATACAAACAAAGAAAATAATATTTCTTATTATAGTGCTATTATTACGATACAATCCCGCATCCTGGCATAATAATAACAAATATAGTAAAAGATATTGACATCCCTCTCTTATTGTTGATATTTTAATGTTCATTTTTACAACCTCTTACTTTCATTATCATACCAGAAACTTTTTCACTCCATTGACGATAATCAAACTGTTTTTCGGCTGTTCTTCTAGCTGATTCTGACAATAGTTTATATTTGCTCCATTCTACTGATAAAGCACTATAAATAGCCTGCTTGCATGAAGATACCGTACATCCATCAAATACAATACTATTCACCTGATTTTTCAAATAATATTTAGGAGCATCTCCTACATTCGACATTATCGGAACAATTCCGTAACACATACATTCAGGAATTTTACTCGGGAAATTGGATTGTGTCATCTGATTATCTTCTCTAGCTAAAAAAAGATAATGCATATTTTGGTATAGTTTTACAAGTTCTTCATACTTCATCCAAGAATGTATTACAAATGATTTCGAAATTTTATTGAATATTTCATCGCCTATTATTTCCACTATTTGCTCTCTTGTAACCCCCGTTATGTGAAATTCAAAAGCCTCTAAATCATCTGATAATATTTCAGATATTGCTATTAGCATTTCTTTTAATGCATCTTTCATTTTTCCGTTTGCCGGAAGAACAATCTTATATCTTTCTTTTTTCTTAGGAATATAAGAATATTCTTCAGAATCGCACATAATTGGCAATTTAAATGTTACACATCCCTTCTCTTTAAAATGTTCCTCAATTTTATCACTAATTGGAAAAATCAAATCACACTTAGGACGCAAAACTTCATTGAGATATGTATACTTTTCAAAATCCATCTCATACTTGTCTTTAGGGAACCACTCTGTAGGGCAACAGGCAACTAAAAAATTCTTTTTTTTTCTCAATTTTAATATTGTTTCATAGATACGATAATCATATGAATAATCTATCACTAGATCCTCTTTACCAATATTCAAATATCTAATTATTCTGTCCAACATCATTTTATAAAAACACTTATTTAAGACTCTTTTTATAAAGTCATTTCCTTGCGGGATTACATCTATAACTGTGATATCGTTATCATCCCTTTTATTACCGCATAATACGCTCTCATTCCTAACCCCAGCAACAGTAACATCGTATCCACCAAGCTTCAGCATAGACGCAAAATATTGGATGTAATTTGACGCAGCACCACTTCGTGGGTATCTGTTTGATGTAATTATTAAGGCTTTCATCTCGCTTATACCTCCAGAAACTACTTATTTACTTGAATCCATAGTGAGCATCGCTTACTAGAATTTTTCTTTATTTTCAGATAAAGATTATAGGCTTTTTTATAATATCCATGTTTAGAGGCAAAATTTTGAATACTATTTAAACTTCCTATCTCGGCATAATAAGCATTTCTATCTCCTGATAATTGTCCCTCATGTATTCTAAAGCCAGCCAAAACACTATTTACTGTATACAAATCTGTACAATGTGCAAATTTCACCCATAAATGAAAATCTCCCGCCAAGCGACAGTTCTTATCTATGCCACCAACTTTTTCATATAAATCTTTCGTCCAAAAACAGGATTCCTGTTGAATTGCCCATAACTTTCTCCCTTCCATCCATCCATGCTTGATAAACCATGAATCAAATATCGGATTAGACAAAATAGGCATATAATTTATGCCATCTTCATTAAAGTGACTCGGAAGTCCTGTTATCCATTGCACTCTAGAATTCTTCATTACTTTTCCAACAACTTGGAGAGTCCATGGCATAAACATATCATCCGAATTTAGCCAGCAAAAAATATCTCCTCTCGCCATTTTGAAACCCTTTCGGATTGCATCATACATACCTCTATCTTTTTCTGATATCCACCTTAGTGGATACTGATTTTCGTACTTTTTTAAAATATCTATCGTGCCATCAGATGAGCCCCCATCAACAACTATATGTTCGTAATCTTTATATCGCTGTTTCATAATGGATTGAATACAGTCCTCTAAATACTGTTCAGAATTATATGTAGGTGTAACAATACTGATCATTTTTTTCTCCCAATTGAAACTTTTTTTCTTACCGCATTAATGTAATATTTTATATTAAAGATTTCCCTAAAGGCTGACGTGTATACTTCAAAATACTTCCTAAGACTTGGAATACAAGCCGGTCCAATAAATTGAACTGTAAATTGTGCCATGAATGTTGCAATAGCCGCTCCAGTAATTCCATAAATTCTTATTAAAATATAATTTAATGCCAAATTCACAAAAGCTCCCATCCAAACTGTATATTTTAACAATCTGTTATATCCTTCTGTTACTATCCAGATACCATTAATTGTTCCCAACTGTGAAAGACTTGTTGACCAAATCAAAATTGCCAATACTGGAACTGCGCTGCTATATGCAGTACCGTAAAGAACTCTGACAGGAATCCATCCAAAAAATGTAAAGCACAATCCGACAAATAAACCTAACATACTTATACCAAAAACAGATTTAACTAATCTGTTCTTATACTCACTATTAGAATTCTTCTCTTCATCTATTTTTTTTCCTTCAATAATTAACGGACGGGCAGAATTAATCAACGCTCTTGGCACAAATATCCATAAATTAGCCACTTTGCTCGCTGCACTATAATATCCCAATTGTTCTTCACCAAGCATTTTACCAATCATAACTTTGTCCATTTGCATATATATCATAATTGCTATACCTGAAATTATAAAATGATAGCTTTTTCGAATTAATTGTTTTGCAACATTTTTTTCAAAATGTAACTTTTCATGAGATATCGAAAAAAAACACGCAGCAACAATAAGCAAAACCACAATACCTTGAATACTTGCAGTCATAGCAAAAAATTCAACAGAGGCATTCTTCATTAAAATAACAACACGCCAAACACCAGAAACTGTAAGTCCAATAATATATGCAATGGAAACATACTTTGATTTTAATTCCACTTGAAACCAGTAATTAAAAACATAATAGAGATTACCAAATAACTGAAATGTTTGCAATATTGTAATAACCCACAAAAGTTTATTACCAGGCTCTAATGTTATGATTATTGCTGCCACTGCAAATACCCCAACAATAGATGCCAATAATCTCATAACCAATGCAGTTCCAAGCAAAGTACCTGTCTTATCTTTTTTCATAACAAGTTCATTCATAATAACTTCATCTAATCCTAAACCTGTTAAAGTAGCCATAAGGGATATAAGAGATTCTCCATAATTAAGGAGTCCATAATTATTAGGGCCTAAATATCTAGCTGAAATTGATCCTATAATCAGGGACAAGATCATAGAATATATCTGTTGAGCCATCTGCCAACTAGCATTTGAGACAAATCGTTTTTTTAAGTTTTTTTCTTCCATTTATCTTTTTTTCTCCTCTTATTAACTACTTTAGCAAAATCCTCTATTTTTTCATATATCAATTCATCGCATAACTTCAAACCCAGAATCAATTTTCTTATCTATCCTTCATCACCTTCAAAAAATTATTTTTTCTAATTCACTCACAAGCATTTCCGATATTTTACTTGGGGAAAATCTTTTTACAATATAAGACTTCGCTAAATCTGCTTTTTGTTTCATTTCTTCTACATTTTCCAAAGAGTACTTAATTGCTACAGCTAAATCTTCTTTGTCCCCAGGCTTCACTAAGATTCCTCTTTCATTGGCTCCAAGCAATTCTTTTGGTCCCGTTGGACAATCTGTTGAAATACACGGCAACCCAACGCCCATTGCTTCCATCAAGGCATTCGGCATTCCCTCATAATTTGATGACATAATAAACAAGTCATGTTTACTCAAGGTAACTGCAATGTCATTTGTCCTTCCACAAAGTTGAACTGAATCATGTAATCCCATCATATTAATTTTTTGTTGTAATTGTCCTCTAAAATTCCCCTCACCATAAATATCCAGAGTTACATCTTTGTAAATTCTCTTTATTTCCGCAAAAGCATCTATCAGTAGTGAAAAATTTTTTTGCTCTTCAAGCCTTCCTACCGAAATCAATCGTTTTATATTATTTTCAACCATGCAATCTGTTTCAATGATGCTCTGATTTATAGGATTAGGTACAATAAAACATTTATTTTTTATAGATTCTGGAAAATAATCTTTTTGAGCTTCTGTTTGGAGAAAAACGCCTTCCACGCGTTTAGCAATCCAGTCTCGATGCTTCCGCTGCTTTTCACTATCTGTATCAAACATCGGATTATTACGCACCGTAACAACCATTGGTATATGTAATCCTCGTGAAGCAATATAAGTATGCTCAACTTGATATGGAAGAAATGGAATTAAGATGTCTGGCTTACCATCTTTTATTATTTTTCTAAATGCTAACAGTTTCTTTCCTAAATATATTAGTTTATTTTGATTCTTTTCATTTTTGGGTAACAAAATGATGTTTACTTTTTTTGATATCGGATATTCATTTGTTTCTCTTTCATACAGCACCAAATCCACACAATATCCCAAATCTGCTAATGAACTGCTCAAAACAGAAACAACTCTTTCTGCCCCACCCCAAGCTATTTTAGGAGCGACAAATGTAATTTTTTTTATTTTTTGCATGTCCTTTCTCCATTTAATTATCAAACATTGAATAATATCTACCTATTTCTTTTGAATTCCCATATTCATGTGATATTAAATATTTATGAATATTCTCTTTCAGTGCAACATTGTCTATAAGTCTTTCTATTCCACTTGCAATTCCATTCGGCGTCATTTCAACAAGAATTCCCTCTTTACCATCTTTTATTTGATCCTTGGCTGTCGGATAATCTGTTGTTACAATTGGCGTTCCTATTATTTTTGCTTCATCTAATACTACTGATTTTCCCTCCCACCTTGATGTTTGCACAATAATATCTGCACACTTCATATAAATATACGGATTATCTTTTAATCCGATAAATAACATACAATCCTCTACATTTTTCTTCAAAGCTAATTTCTTCAGATCTTCTTCCTTTTCACCATTTCCAATAATAATCCACTTGAAATTTCTATTATGCTTTTTAAGTAAAGATGCAGCTTCAATGGCCATATCAAACCCTTTCTGTTCTGTTAATCTCCCTACTGATAACAATTTTATACAAGACTCATGAACAAATTCTTCTGGTTCTTCTAATATAGCATACTGTCTTATTGCATCAGATGATACTAAATTCGGAATTGAGCATATTTTATTACAGCATTCAGGAAATACTTGGCAAAGTATATCAGCACAAGTATCTGATATCGTTGCAATCACATCCATTTCAGCAAAATATTTCTTTTCATAGATTTCAGGATATTCCATTCCTTTATAATCATTATGAACAAAAACTATTTTCTTTTTGGCCTCAACCTTATCTTGAATATAGAACATAGTTTCAGATGATATGAAAGAAACAGCCACATCATATTGAGATTGGAGTTTTGGAATAAAACGATTGTAAAAAGTCAACCATCTATAGTCTTTCATGTAATAAACTCTTCTATCCCTAGCATAGGATAAAAGTGTAGCCATACATTTGTAACCATACGCCAGTATTCTATTAGCTGAAAAGCAATGGTGTGATTCGTAGAAATACTGTAATACTGTTGGTGTTTCAATTATATTCACATATTCAGGAACTAATTTCAAAAATGCACCCTCCTTTGAAAAAAGAAGTAAATCTATTTCATATCTATCTTTATCAATTATACTCAATAGATTTATAAGTGCACGTTCAGCACCTCCACTATTCAAAGAAAACATCACAAACAGTATTTTTTTCATCTCGTCACTCCATTTTTATTAATCAACTCACTATATATTTGTTCTAATTTTTTTATGTTTTTTTCTACATTAAAACCATTTTTCACAGTATTATATCCATTTATCCCCAGTTTCTTCTTTAATTGGGGATCGCACAACAAACACTTTAACTTGCTTTTTATTGCTTCTATATCTCCCGCCTCAATTCGAAAACCATTACAACCATTATCAATAATTCTTGAAATTCCACCAGCATTAGTGGAGATTGCAGCCAATCCATAACTCATTGCTTCCAATAATGCCATTGGCATTCCCTCGTGATAAGATGGAAGAATAAATATACTACATTTTTTTAAATATATTTCCTTTTCTTCATTTCTTACCCATCCAAGCAATTTAACGTGATTTTGTATACCATTTTCATCAATTAGTTTTTGACTTTTGACAATATCACCATCACCGCCCAAATAGAAATGTGCGTCCGGTATCACTTTCAGTATGTCAGGTATTGCTTTTAAGAGATCATACGAACCCTTTCTTTCTCCCAAGCGTCCTAAAAAAAGAACATTTGTATCTGTATAATCTTTTTTACAATACTTTGGAATAATTACGCCATTATATAAGATGACTATTTTTTCTAAATCACAAATATTTTCGCCAAAAAACTTAGCCCATTCTTCTGAGAGTACAATAATAATATCTGCCATTGCAAAAATTTTCTTAATTTGTTTCCGTTTTTTTGCATCACATTGTTTAAAATAAAAATCATCAAAATCAGCTGAATGCTGATGAATGATTATTTTTTTTCCTGCTTTCTTTGCTTTTTTTATAAAAATACTTTTTCTTGTAAAACTCGCCTGAGCCGCCATATGAACGTGAACAATATCACACTCTTTGATGTGTCTCGAAAATTCTATATATGAACTAAAGGCAATCGCTAATTTTTTTATTTTGCTTCCATCCTCCATAGATGAAATATAACGAAGTCCTATTTTTTTATCTAATCCTAATTCGTAATAAGAGTTTACTACTGTAGAAATTCCACCCATTACATTTCGCCCCGGACCTACCATTAGAACTTTTGGAGTGCTTATTTTTTCTTTCATGACAGTCCTCATTTTTTTTTCTTTAATTTATATTCTGCTGTATAATACAAATATTTAAATCCACCCAATATGTATCTTCTCCATAATCTTTTTGGCTCCTTAGAAAGTCTAAATAACCATTCTAAGCTTGCTTTTTCCATCCATTCCGGTGCTTTATCCAATGTTCCAGCAAAGAAATTAAATCCTGCTCCAACCCCAAACATCACTGTATTATTTATTTTTTCTTGGTGCTGCCACATCCACATCTCTTGTTTCGGTGCCCCAATTCCAACCCAAAGAAAATCTGGCTTCAATGCATTAATTTCATCACAAATTTTCTTGTCTTCTTCCTCAGTCAACGCTCTAAACGGTGGAGAATACATTCCGACAATCTGAATTCCTGGATAATCTTTTTCCAAATTAGTTCTCAACTTCTTAAGAACTTCATTATCCTTTCCGCCATAGAAATAGTGGCTTTTTCCCTGCTTTACACTTTCTTTAAATACATCACCCATAATATCCGGAGCTGCACAACGCTCACAAGAAAATCCCTTTCGTCTTCCGATTTTCACAATTGGCATACCATCTATTGCGGCCATAGTAGATCTATTGTACATCTCCGCTATTTTCGGGTTCTCCTTCGCAGAAATAATTGCAGGAACACCCACGAGATCTACTGTAGCACTCACTGGTGTCGTAGGCATTGAAAACACTTCTTTTACAAATTCTTTTTTCGTTGTTGCACAAACTCCTACAATTCCGCACACATCAAAATCTCTTTTGCGCTGATATATCTTATCTGTCCTCATCATCAATCCTCATATTCTTCCAAAATAAACAGACTTAGACTCCAGTCATTAAAAGCTGAAGTCTAAGTGTATCTACTTATTAGCCCTTAATTTGTTTTTCAATCCAGTGATAGGATTCTCTCAAACCTTCTTCCAAGGAAACAGATGGCTCCCATCCAAGAATTTCTTTTGCTTTCGTATAATCAGCACAACGAGCTTTGTCACCTTCCGGTTTTGTGGTGTCAAACCTTGGCACAATACCTTTTCCGCTAATTTCAGCAACCTTATACGCGATTTCTTTAATGCTGGTACAATAAGAAGGTCCTATCTGAATCCAGCCATGTCCCCAACCTTTATCCAAAGCCAGAACAAGTGCATTCACGATATCATTAACGTGAATAAATGCACGTCCCTGTTCGCCAGATCCCCAAACAACAAATTCTTCTTTCGGATAGTTAACCGCTTTACGAATCAAAGCCGGGATAACCTGACTACGCTCACCGAAATCGGTCGGTGTTCCGTATACATTATGGAACATTAAGGTACAGCAAGGAATACCTGTTTCTTTTTCCAAGTAACCAATTTCTAACTGTCCCATCAATTTACTCCAACCATATGCAGATTCTGGCATTGCCGGGAATAACTCATCTTCATGGAGTGGCTCTGGATTCAACATATTCTGACGAGTAAGAGGGAAACTACATACGGTACCAACATAAAGCAATCCTTTTATTTTCTCTTTTCCAGCCTTACGACACGCAGCAAACAAATTTGAATTTATTAGATTATTTACACGGAACAGTTCTCCTTGATTGCTAAATACATAATCAATACCAGCAACAATATCAGCCAAATGAACTACATAGTCTGTAATTCCAACTACAGACTCAGCTTCTTCGTATATAGAAAGATCTTTTTTAAAGAAATGTGTATCAAGATCAATTACTGGCTTACCATTCTCATCATTCAAATTCTCAATCTTACCACGCCACAGATTATCAGCCACATAGACATCCCATCCTTCTTTCACAAGACGCTTTACCAAATTAGAACCAATCATACCACAGCCACCAGTTACCATAATGCTTTTCATTTTAATTTCCTCCAAATATATAAATTTAAATTGAAAACGTATTTTCACCCGGTTTATACACTCTTACTACTTTTGCTGGAACCCCTACTACGGTACAGTTATCTGGAATATCTTGAATTACAACCGCATTCGCTCCTATTCTCACATAATTTCCTATATGCACTGGACCAACAATTACTGCACCAGCATTAATCTCAACATTATCCCCTATTGTAGGAATCCCCCCCCCCGGCCACCAGCAATTGTAACATGCTGACGGATACAACAATTCTTACCTATTACTACATTTTTATGTATTACAACTCCCAGTCCATGATAGGTAATAAATGTGCCTTCGCCAATTGAAACTGACGGTGGGATAACAGCACTGAACATCACTCTAATAATCATCTTTATAATTAATGCAAATACTTTCAAATGGTGATTGTATAACCAATTTTCAAGGCGATATATTTTTATAATCATTATTTTTACCTTTAATCTCTCTGAAAAATATCTCTCGTGTAAACTTTTTCTTTTACATCATCAAGACACTTGTCATAACGGTTTGCAATGATAGCCTGACTTTGCTTCTTGAACTCATCCAGATTATTTACAACTACAGAACCAAAGAATTTTTCGCCATTTTTCAGAGTCGGCTCATAAATAATCACTGTTGCACCTTTTGCCTTAATACGTTTCATAACACCCTGAATAGAACTCTGGCGGAAGTTATCAGAGTTAGACTTCATAGTCAGACGATAAACACCAACCACAACCTCTTTTTCCTTGCTCTCATCCCAGCTGTCATTTGCTTCGTAAGCACCGGCAATTTCCAGCACACGATCAGCAATAAAATCTTTTCTGGTTCTATTACTTTCAACAATTGCTTCGATCAGATTTTCCGGCACATCTGCATAGTTTGCCAGAAGCTGTTTCGTATCTTTCGGCAGACAATATCCACCATAGCCGAAAGATGGATTGTTATAATGGGTACCGATACGAGGATCAAGGCAGACTCCATTGATGATCTGCTGTGTGTTCAATCCCTTCATCTCTGCATAAGTGTCCAGCTCATTGAAATAGGATACACGCAGTGCAAGATAGGTATTTGCAAACAGTTTAACTGCCTCTGCTTCCGTAAATCCCATAAACAGGGTATCAATATCTTCCTTAATAGCACCCTCCTGCAGAAGTTCCGCAAAAGTATGTGCTGCTTTTACCAGTCGGACATTCTCCACATCAGTACCAACGATGATACGAGAAGGATACAGGTTATCGTAGAGAGCCTTGCTCTCACGCAGGAATTCCGGACTGAAGATGATATTGTCACAGTGGAACTTCTCGCGTACAGATGCAGTATAGCCAACCGGAATCGTACTCTTAATAACCATGATAGCTTCCGGATTATACTCAATGACCAATTTGATTACAGCTTCAACTGCAGATGTATCAAAAAAGTTCTTCTTGGAATCATAATTTGTAGGTGCAGCAATTACTACAAAATCAGCATCACTGTATGCTTCCTTTGCATCCAGAGTTGCAGTTAAGTCAAGTTCCTTTTCAGCCAGATATTTCTCAATGTAATCATCCTGAATCGGAGACTTTTTGTTATTAATCAGTTCCACTTTCTCCGGGATAATATCTACAGCTGTAACATGATGATGCTGACTCAGCAATGTAGCAATAGAAAGCCCAACATAACCTGTACCTGCAACTGCAATTTTCAAATTTTTAAACTCTCTCATTCTTCTATTCCTCTATTTTTTCTGTTCAAATTTCTACAATGCGATTTATATAATCTTTCGTCGCATTATCAACACGTTTTATAATACAGGGATTACCAACTACAATAGAATGATCAGGAATATTACAATTAATGTATGTATTTGGTGCTATAAGCACATCATCTCCTACTACAATATTGCCAACAATTGTTGAATTCACTCCAATCCAAACTTTATTGCCAATGCGCGGAGTTCCTTTTCTCTTTCCTCGATTTTCTTGTCCAATAGTAACTCCCTTATGAATATTAACATTGTTTCCAATAACAACGTTGGGATTGATTGTTATTCCATAGGGATGCCCAATATAAAATCCATAGCCTATTTCATTATCAACAGAAAACTCAATTCCATTTTTCTTTGCAGATATTTCAAATAATTTTTTATAAAATTTATGCAAAAAGGAGTCTTATTTATTTGTGCTTTACGGAAAAATTGCCAGGAAGCAGGAATTTTCCCTCCAAAATATCTCTGTTTATCAAGTTCTAGAATATTATTCATAAATTAGCTTCTCTCAACTTTCTTCAAAATAATATTTTCAAATGTACAACAATAATGCCCCTCAGCAATATAACAATAGAAAGTTCAGCATAAATGGATATCATCTTGCGCTTTTGCTTATCATTTTTCTATAAAAAAGTGCTTCAAACAGTATTAAGCCGTACATTCTCCAAAATATATTTTTTAAAATCTTTTCTTTTTAGTGCATTCTGTAGATTTGTAAATTTTGTTGTTCTTAATCCATCTAACTTATCAAACCAATAACACCAAACTACAAAAATGCACTTTGCTATTTTTCCATTATGTCTTAATGTCCTTAAATAAGTTAATTTAATCGAACTTAAAAAATACTCAATATCATCTTCGTGTAACGTATGCTGAAATTTCTGCTTATCCTCAAGCAATGCTTCTGTTATATATAAACTATCAATTGATTTATGATTTCTTTTGCTAGTATGAGAAATGCCTTTTAAATTATTTCTATATTTATAAACAATATCAGGGATTGTATAAACATTGTCTACTAATGGCCACATTATTTGTGCAAAAATACTATCTTCATACCAATAACCTTCTGGAAAACGTAAATTTTGAAAGAATTCATGTTTATATACTTTTCCCCATGGCTGTCCATATAAATAATCACATGGAGAAACTTTTTCTTCTTTATAGTCACTCCCTTTAAATCTGGTCTTTCCATTAAAAGATATTGATATATAATTTCCAGCTACAATATCAGCGTCTGTTGCAATTGCCTTTCTCATCAACTTCTCAATTGCATTTTGACCAAGTATATCATCTGAATCAACAAACATGATATACTTCCCTTCAGCCAAATCTAGTCCGACATTCCTCGCTCCACTAAATCCCCTATTTTCCTGATTTATAATTATCCAATCAGAAAAACATCTGTATTTTTCTAGTATCGCCTCTGTAGAATCAGTTGACTCATCATTAATGACAATAACTTGAACTTTGTAATCTGTAGATTGATCTGCAATAGAATCCAAACATGTAGGAAGAAATTTTTCATTATTATATGAAGGAATAATAACTGTTAAATCATACTTTCCCCACTTGATATCACTCCCTAGGCAGTAGCATGACGTATGCGGATTCGGCGAAAATTTTTCTAATTCTACTAAAGCTTCTTCATATGAAACATGATGGTTTAAGCCTTCCATATACTGTTTCATTGCTCTAATTCGTAATGAAATATTTTTTATTTTTCTAATAGTATTCCTCATACACCCAACTCCTCACACCTGTCTTTATTTGTAAAACTCAGCATACCATTCAGCAAAATTTCTCAAACCAATTCTCAGACTTGTAGATGGTTTATACCCAAAGTCACGTTCCAGAGCACTCGTATCTGCATAAGTCACCGGCACATCACCCGGCTGCATCGGAACCAGTTCCTTGTGAGCTTCAAAGTCGTAATCCTCAGGCAGTACTTTCGCCCGTACCAGTTCCTCACTCAGAATCTGTACAAAGTCCAGCAGATTCTCCGGATTCTGATTGCCAATGTTGTACACTGCATATGGCGGAACCGGAAGACCGTCCTCTCCATTTTTCTTATCCGGAGCTTTCTTCATCACACGAACAACACCTTCAACGATATCATCCACATAGGTAAAATCACGCTTACAATTACCATAATTAAAGATTTTGATAGTCTCGCCCTTTACAAGTTTGTTGGTAAAACCAAAGTAAGCCATATCAGGGCGGCCAGCAGGACCATACACTGTAAAAAAACGCAGACCTGTAGATGGGATATTGTACAGTTTGGAATAAGCATGTGCCATTAACTCATTTGACTTCTTGGTTGCCGCATAAAGAGAAACCGGATTATCTACCTTATCATCAGTACTGTATGGAACTTTCTTATTAGAGCCATAAACGCTGGAAGAAGATGCATACACCAGGTGTTCTACACCACTTTGTCCATTATCATAAGAATGGCGGCAGGCCTCCAGAATATTAAAAAATCCAACCAGATTGGATTCCACATAAGCATCCGGATTTGTGATGGAATAACGCACTCCCGCCTGTGCTGCAAGGTTCACAACCACAGCAGGCTTGTATTTCTCGAACAGCTCTGTGATTAACGCTTTGTCAGCAATGTTGCCTTTTACAAAAGTGAATGTGGGATACTTGGCCAGCTTATTTAAACGGAACTCTTTCAGGGCAACGTCGTAGTAGGCATTCATATTGTCGATGCCGATGACCGTTGCTGAAAGAGCTTCCTGATAAATTCGTTTCACTAGATTGGAACCAATAAATCCGGCCGCGCCTGTGACTAAAATCGTTTTATTCTCTAAGCTAACTGTGCTCATTTCTTTTCCTCCGTCTTTTGATAATCCCCTTATTTATTTTCACATCCTGTGGATGTAAAGCTCATTTCAGAGCCGGTTAAACTATTTCAAAACAAGTGTGTGCTTCATCTTAAGGTAGACATTGCATGGGCTACTCACCTAACTTGTTGGCATATGAATTTTGTTAAAACTGTACACATCCTTCAATCCATATTCTACAAGTAAACCCATCCACAATAACAACAAAATCCGCTCCACTTCATGCTCCTTTGCATTCCATGTGCGGACTTTGCCGAATTTTCTTCATACCGATCCTTCCCTCTTCAGAACCATAATCACCGTCTTAAACAGTATCTTAATATCCAGGCTAAAATTCCAGTTACTGATATATTCTGTATCCAGTCTTACAACTTCTTCGAAGTCTGTAATGTCGCTTCGTCCGCTTACCTGCCACATACCAGTAATTCCCGGTTTAATAGCGATTCGAGCCCTGTGATGTAATTCATATTGACGCAGTTCGTCCTGAAGGATCGGACGAGTTCCTACAAGGCTCATGCTCCCATTTAGCACATTCCAGAACTGTGGAAATTCATCAAGGGATGTTTTCCTGATAAATTCGCCGATTCCGGTTTTTCTGGTTCCGTCCGGCAAAATCTTATTTCCGATTACTCGGGGATCGAAATCGAGTTTGAACATACGTCCATCACTCATTTTGTTCTGAGCCATCAATTCTGCTTTCCGTTCTTCTGCATCCATATACATACTCCGGAATTTGTACATCTTAAATGGCTTTCCGTTTTTTCCAATCCTTGTCTGTGAGAAGAAAATCGGACCCG
>OLQK01000878.1_pt1 | contig 25472 bp, 23 predicted proteins | sample 1672501 | NCBI WGS metagenome assembly OLQK01 (sample SAMEA3136693, study PRJEB25190) | human gut metagenome | biome: human gut; feature: human-associated habitat; material: faeces | place: Austria | collected 2013
AGCAGAAATCCGGTACTTGTCATTTTCTTTTTCTGTTTCATTATTTCTGACCTCCCTCTGCTGCAACGGAAACTTTTTTGCTTCTGTGATTTGCAACGAATTTCTTAAATACATCACTCTGTAAGGTTACAATGATGATAACAACGATTGCCTTATAAACAGGAAGCTGATCGGCTTTTACATTCATTGCATACAGAGTTGTTGTCAGTGCCTGGATTGTATAAGCTCCGATTACAGAACCGATCAGGCTGAATTTACCACCGCCAAGGAAGTTACCGCCAAGTGCAACTGCCAGGATGGCATCCATCTCAAGGTTCAGACCAATGTTGTTCGCATCTGCGGAATAGATACGGCTGGATGCTACCAGCCCGGCGATTCCTGCAAGAACACCGCAGATTACGTAAGTCAGGAACTTGATCATGGTAGAGTTCAGACCTACCAGTCGTGCTGCTTTACCATTGATACCAACACTCTCAATATAAAGTCCAAGAGCTGTCTTTTTCAAAATCAAAGCTACGATAACTACGGTTACGATTGCGAAAAGAACAGGCGTCGGAACCGGAGATTTACCGATATATCCACCTGCCATCTGGAAAGATGGAACACGGATGTAAGTGATCTGTCCATTTGTAACAAGCTGTGCGATACCTCGTCCTGCAGTATAAAGGATCAACGTTGCTACCATCGGCTGGATATTCAGCTTTGCAACCAGAAATCCGTTAAATGCACCACAGAGTGCGGCTGCAAGAAGTGCTGCAATTACAGCAAGAATCAGAGAACTCTGATATTCAGTTACGGAAGATGCACCACCAGATAAGATCTGACAGCATACAGCTGCTGCAACCGCCATAACTGCACCAACACTGATATCCTGTCCACCGGATGCTGCTGTAACAAGTGTCATACCAACTGCAAGGATTACCAGTTCAGATGCACGGTTGATAACATCAATAACATATCCATAAAGGACACCATTTCGAATCGTAATATTAAAGAAGTCCGGAGTCTTGATCACATTGATCAGAAGGACCGCGATCAGACACACGATAGGAAGAAAGAGTCGTGCACTCGTGATCTTTTTTAATTTACTTTTATTCATTCTTATCGTCACCTCCTGCAATCGCTTTCATAATATTGCTCTGTGAAAGCTCGCTCTCTTCCAGTTCTCCTACCTTTTCTCCGTCACGAAGGACTGCCATTCTGGAGCAGGTACGAAGCATCTCTTCAACCTCTGAAGAAATAAAGGTTACTGCCATTCCCTGATCTGCAAGATCAAGAACAATCTTCTGGATCTCCGTCTTGGTACCGATATCGATACCTCTGGTCGGCTCATCCAAAATCAGATATTCCGGATTTGTCAGAAGCCAGCGGCCAAGGATAACCTTCTGCTGGTTACCACCGGAAAGACTCTTAATCGGAGTTTCACGGCTTGCAGTCTTGATCTGCAGCATATCAATATATTTATCTGCCGCCTCTTCCATCTCTTTACGGCTCATCGGATGGAACATGCCTTTCTTTGCCTGCATTGCAATGATAATGTTTTCTCTTACGGAAAGATCAGCAATGATACCTTCTGCCTTACGATCTTCCGGAAGATATGCCATACCAAGCTTCATGGCATCCAATGGACTGTTGATCTTTACTTCTTTTCCATTTACCTTCAATGTACCACTGTCAGCTTTGTCAGCTCCGTAAATGGAACGTACCAGTTCAGAACGTCCGGATCCCAGAAGACCGGTAAGACCGATAACCTCTCCTTTATTGATCTTAAGATCAAATGGCCGGATCGTTCCCTTATGTCCAATACCCTCAGCCTCAATGACCGGAGTTTCGGAGAATACTTTTTTATCTTTACGATCGCCTTTGATGTCTGCAAGATCATCAAAATCTTTCCCCATCATCTTGGCAACCAGCATAACTCTTGGAAGATCTTTGGTCTCATATTCTCCAACCAGCTCACCATTTCGAAGAACCGTGATCCGGTCACACACTGCATATACCTGCTCCAGGAAATGTGTTACGAAGATGATTCCAACACCTTCCTCACGAAGTCTGCGCATCAGAACAAACAGTTTCTCAACTTCTTCATCATCCAGAGAGGAAGTCGGCTCATCCAGGATCAGAACCTTACATTTCATATCCACAGCACGTGCGATCGCGATCATCTGCTGGATCGCTACAGAACATTCATCCAGCATCTGTGTCGGCGGAACATTAATGTTCAGGCTTTCCAGAAGCTTTGCAGAACGTGCATTCATTTCTTTCCAGTTGATCATTCCAACCTTGTTTCGCGGCTCACGGCCAATAAACAGGTTTTCCGCAACAGTCAGGTTCGGACAGAGGTTTACTTCCTGGTAAACCGTGCTGATTCCATTTGCCTGTGCCTCCTGCGGAGAATGATTGATAATGTCTTTATTTTCACCATTCATATGAATGGAACCGCTTTCGAATTCATGTACACCGGTCAGAACTTTGATCAGTGTTGATTTTCCGGCTCCGTTTTCTCCCATCAGTGCATGGATCTCACCTTTGCGAAGTGTAAAATCCACATGGGAAAGGGCACGGACACCGGTGAAATTTTTACTTATATCACGCATTTCCAAAACAACGTTTTGTTCCATTTTCTTTCCTCCATTCCCTGTTTTATTCCATTTTTTCCTTTATTTTCCCTTTTTTGAGCGCAAAAGGGGCGTGGCCCATAAAATCCATACCATCTGGATCCTGTTCCACGCCCCGGGCTCATTACTTATAAATCTCTTTCAGTTTGCAGTTTTATGTCTCAAAGATTAGTATGCACGTCCGTCGATGATTTCCTGAGTAATTGGAGTGATATCATAATCTGTTCCATCAATTGTTACTTTAGTTACTGTATCATCAGATGCAAATGCAACTTCATCAACAAATGCCTGTTTATCAACATCTTCGCCGGCTTCCAGTTTCTGGATGATCTCTTCTACACGTGGTCCGTGAAGTGGGTTACACTCTGTATCACATGTAATTTCGCCGGAAAGTGTCTGTGTAAGACCTGCGTTTGTTGTATCGAAGGACATTACAAGAATCTGGCCTTCTTCGCCGCCAACTTCATATCCTGCTGCCTTGATCGCATCGATTGCACCAAATGCTTCGTTATCATTCTCGCAGTATACAACGTCGATATCATCACCGCTCTGTTTCAGGATAGATTCCATAACTTCCTGTCCTTTAGCCTGTGTAAATTCACCGGACTGCTGAGCAAGTGTTGTCCAGTTGTCATGAGCTTCTACAGCTTCATCAAATCCTTCTGTACGTCCGATCTGAGCAGATGCTCCGATGGTTCCCTGAATATCAACAAGGTTGATTTCTTCATCGCCACGGCCTTTTGCTTCGAGATATGCATCCAGCCATGCCATAGCCTTCTGACCTTCAAGTTTGAAGTTGGATCCTACCCATGCAGTGTAGAGGCTGTCGTCAGATACATCTACCATACGGTCAACGATGATAACCGGGATTCCTGCATCTTTTGCTTCCTGAAGTACTGTATCCCAACCTGTCTCAGTTACAGGTGCGAGTACGATATAGTCAACTTCCTGCTGGATGAAGTTACGGATTGCTGTCAGCTGATTTTCCTGTTTCTGCTGAGCATCGTCAAAGATCAGTTCATATCCGTTATCCTCTGAGAAAGTAGATTTCATGGATTCTGTGTTTGCAGTACGCCAGTCAGATTCTGCACCTACCTGTGAGAAACCAACTGTAATTGTGTCGTCGTCCGCTGCCATAACATTCACTGCGGAAAGTCCTGCCAACATAGATACTGCTAAGAGTGCGGTCACCATTTTTTTCTTCATTTTGTAATCCTCCCTTTACATTTGTTTCGTGTTATTTAAGATGGTTTTATTATAGCAATTTGTTACGAAAACTCCATGGATTATTTTCGGAAAAAAGTTTAGTCTTTTATCTATCTTTCTGTCTCATTTTTAACAAGTTGGATTTTTTACGATTTCGGTTGAATATTTTTCCCAAGCCGTAATTCCACCGTTGTACCTTCTCCTTCTTTAGAAGAAATCGTCATTCCGTAGCCCGGTCCGTAGTACAAAGCAATACGTTCCGCAACTGCCGCAAGCCCGAATCCGGCTCTCTCTCCTGTACGTATTGCCTCCTGTACCTCATGAAGACGCTCCGGTGTCATTCCCTGTCCATTATCACTGACTGTAAGAACGATCGCATCCGCTTCTTCCCTGCCGGTTATCGTGATCTTACCTTTTCCACGACGGTTTTTGATACCATGATAAAGCGCATTCTCTGCCAGCGGCTGAATGGAAAGCTTCGGTACCTGTATTCCATCAAGTTCTTTTGGTATGGATAACTCAAACTCCAGAATATCGCGATAGCGGAACTGCTGAATCTCCAGATAGCTCAAAGTGTGTCGTTTCTCTTCTGAAAGAGGAATGATGTCATTTCCTTTAGAAAGCGATGTACGGAAGAAAATAGAAAGACTGGAAATCATCTCCACTGCATCATCCGTCATACCACCTTCGATCAGCCATACGATCGTATCCAGGGTATTATATAAAAAATGCGGATTGACCTGTGCCTGGATCAGCTGCAGTTCTGTCAGATGCTGCATCTCCTTTTCCTGCCGGACATTTTCCAGAAGTCCACTGATCCTGTGTGCCATCTTGTTGATTCCCTGGTCCAGTTCCTCAATCTCTATAATCTCCGCAGACACCGGAAGAACATCGAAATTTCCCTTTCCTACTTTCTTCACCTTATCTCGCATCTCGGTTACCGGTTGGATGATCCCACCAGTTAGACGGAACGATCTTCGCATCAGAATTCCCAGCGTTGCAAGTAATAATACCGCCATTCCCGATATCAGGATCTTAACTCTGTGGGTAAGATTCGTCTCGACCTTCACAAGATACATGGATTCATTATAAATATAATTCTGCATCTCCTGCATGATCAGGCCTGTGATAATACGAATGTTACTGTCCATAAATTCCATTCGTTTATCATATTCCTTGATCTCCATCAGCTGGAGCATTCTCTTTTTCAGATTATCCAGATACGCATCCAGACTGTTCAGACATTTGACGCCACTGGCATGGTATGTATTTTTGCGCAGTTTTTCCATAATCTCCTGTGCATCCTCTACCTGTCCCACAACGTCATCCAGTTCACTGGCTTCTTTTGATCCGATTGCCAGATAATACATTTCCAGATCCAGTTCATCCTTGAAGCTCAGGTTGAATTTACTGCTGACCGCCAGATTCTCTGACAGCTTGTTATACTGTCCAGCATACTGCCAGAAGATCAGAAGCAAAATAACCAGCAGGCAGGCCATCGGAATCATCGTACTGAACAGAAGTCTGTTCATACGTTTCTCAAGTCCCATCTGCTTTTTTCTTTTCTGAGGTACTCCTCTCATGCTTTTTCCTCCCGTGCCTTACGGTAATCACTCGGAGTCATACCCTGTGTTTTCTTAAAAAGATAGCTGAAATAATGTGCATCTTTATATCCGATTTCTCCTGCGATCTCACTGGAACGCATACCCGTGCAACGCAGAAGCTCTTTTGCTTTATTCATACGCAGTGTGGTCAGATACTCAATAAATGTCTGTCCCATATTCTGGCTGAACAGAGCGCTGAAATGATTAGAGCTGACATTTGCAACATTGGCAACCGTATTTAGTGAAATCTCTTCATCCATATAATGGCTGTCAATAAAGTCCACCGCGGTTTTTAAAATACTGCGGTTTTTGTTTCCGGAATTCTGGTCACGGATCTCGATTGCCTGTGAGATCATTTTTTTCGCATAAGCAATTGCACTTTCCATATTCTTTCCACTCTCTGCAAGTACTTCTTCTGTATCTGCAGATTCCATTTCATTCGTATCACATCCCAGCCCTTTAATGAATGAAATAACAGAAAACCGAACATTCAGAATAACATAATTTCGAAATACCAGTGATTCCATCGGCTCCTGACCGATTGCATAAAAATAGTCTTTTACAAAGTTTTCTGTCTCTTCCTGAAGACCATTACTCAAAAATTTCTGAAGGATTGCCGGATTCAGGGCATTCACATCCACTTTCTGCAGATAAGCATTATCTTCAGTCTCCGCCTGTCCACCAGGATGCTCCATAGTTTCCATCTCATCATAGTAAAGAATATTTTCATCATACAGATATCTCTGCGAAAAGGCTCTTGATGCCGTATGATAGCTCTTTTGTATCTGACTCAGACGCTCCACAGACTGACCAACTGCAAGGAACCATTCCCTTCTTCCATCCTGCCTGCTCAGAATCTTACGGATCTCATCCACACACGCTCTTGTATTTTCTTCAATAGTTTCTCTCTGTCCCTTAAGAAGTACACCATAGGAGAAAATATTACTTCGAAACAGCATGGCCGATGAATGACCGGCAAAAAGGTTTTCCAGAAGTTCCAGTGACTCTGCTTCCCACGAAGAATATTCATCTCTCTGTCCGGAAAAATCCTCATCACAGTTCATCGTAAAGATCAGAACATTGTAAGCCTCTGCAACAATATCCAGACCAAGCTTTTCTGCTCTTTTATAGACCTCCATCATGTCCATGGAACCGCCGACCAATGCCTCAAAAAAATCGCGGCTGCTGTTCTTCTCATAAGCCTGCATCTCTCTCTGGAATTTTTCGTAATATTCTTTCTGTGTTTTTTCATGTTCATAGCGGCTACGGATTTCTGAAAGCCGTTCAATCAAAGCATTCTTTGTGATCGGTTTCAGGAGATAATCCTCCACCCCAATTCCTATCGCCTGTTTTGCATAATTAAAGTCATCATATCCACTTAAGATCACAACCTTCAGCCCCGGTATTTCCTTTTTGGCCAGACGTGCCAGCGTTAGACCATCCATAAATGGCATCTTGATATCCGTGATCAAAAGGTCCGGATGCTGTCTGATCAACAACGGCAATGCCATCTCACCATCTGCCGCTTCTCCTACCAGCTCAAAGCCAAGTTCCTCCCACGGGATCATTCGTTTGATCGTCTCACGGACTACAACCTCATCTTCTGCCAGAAAAATCTTTAACATCTCTCCACCCCATTTGTTCTGTCGCGTATTTGTGCAAAAGTTCTAATGTATACTATACCAGTTTCATTTTTTTTAGACAAGTTTTTGTTTCTGTGCATAAAATAAAATACCAACATTTTATTTCAGAAACACTTTACATCCCTTTATGAAAATTTAATATTTCAATCTCTATTCCTTCCTCATTATGTGTGGTAAAATGTTGCCATTCTGATAATTAAGCCTCTGTCAGAGGCAATGAATTTGCTTTTATGGAGATTTGTTATGAACAAAAAAGAATTTCTTGACATTTTATATGAACAGCTTTCCGGGCAGATGCCGGAGGGAAATGTTGCCGCCCATGTACAATATTATCGCAATTATATTGAAGAAGAACAGCATAAAGGACGCAGTGAAGACGATATTTTAAATGAACTCGGCGATCCTCATCTGATCGCACGTACTCTTTTAGATACTGATTCAACCACTTCCGGTAATCCACAGACTACAGGAAGCTATTCTGAACCATACACAGACAATTTTTATAAATATGACAACAGCAGCTCCGGCAGTAAAAAAGTAAAGAGCCGTAGTTTTCACATCAATCTTAGTACCTGGTATGGCAAGCTTGCCGTTATCCTGATTGCTGCAATCGTGATTGTGCTTTTGTGTACGGTGCTGAGTGTTCTGATCCCGGTCATGGTCATTTTCGGTATCGTATGCTTTATAATTTCCAAACTGCGCAGTTGATATGCAAGAACATTAAAAAAGAGTATAAATCCTGACACCACAAGATTTACACTCTTTTTATTATTCCTTTTTATGCCGCTCTCTTTGTCATAAATGACTCAAATCTTACATGACGATCCATCTGATCTCCGATCATTCCAATTACTTTTCCCATCGTAAATGCAGCAAGAATCGTACCGATTCCGAGTCCGTCCAAATGTCCGAGGATGATACAGGTCATCAGTGCTGTTATTGCCAGACAGGTGACATCAAATCCAATCTTTATCCTGGAATATTTTATCTTTGTGATATCTGCCAGTTCTCTCGGGAAAAGATCTGTCGGAATAATTGGCAGACCACAGCGGTTGGAAAGTGCGATTCCAAAACATATCAGAAGATAACTGATTACAAAATAGACTACTCTGTGGATATTGCAGAAATCCTCCGTTCCTACACAAAAATAAATTTTTTCACAATAAAAATGAATATTTTCCACTTCCAAGCACTTTTGTCATATTAGTAGAAACAAGAGTCGCTGTTGTATTTTCCGGTATTCGACAGGTATAAAAATATCCCTCTTCTGTCTTTTTCCATGCACTTTCAATTCTGCCATAAGGAGTATCAATTCCACCTTCAGCAAATTCAAAAGTTCCCATCTCCGGTTTCAGAGTAAAATGTTTGTAACCCGGTTGCTCTTCATCTCTCTGGATTCCAAGTGTATTCTCATACAGCCAGCTTAGTACACTTCCCAACGAATAATGATTAAAGCTGTTCATGGAATTGTTACCACCAAATCCGTTCTCGCGTGTAAAGCTATTCCATCTTTCCCAGATTGTCGTTGCTCCCTGTGTAACCGGATAAAGCCAGCTTGGGAAAGCAGTCTGGGTGATTGTTTTCTGTGCAGCTTCCGGATATCCACCTTTACTTAACATCGGATTGATCGGTCCTGTTCCAAAAAAACCGGACTGGATTGTATAATTACCTTCTCTTGTGGTACGTTCCAGATGTGCAAAAGCCTTTTCTTTCACTGCATCTGCAAATACATCACAGTTCAGTCCGATAGAATAGCTTCCCTGTACATCACAGGTACTTCCATCGGCATTCTTTGTGATACCGGTCTCTTTATCTGTAAAGGTATCATTCCAATATCTCTTTGTTTCCTCTGCAATCTGGTGATATTTCTTCTGACCCTCTACATTTCCGGTCAGGACTGCAAACTTCTCCATAAGAGCTGCATTTCTGTAGTGGAATGCATTAAAGATCAGATAATCATCTGCCGGAATTGGTGCCAGCCAGTCACCAAGCCATTCATTTATATGAAGTGACGGTGTTCCTGGAAGTCCAAATGCTTTCATGCTGTCCATCCAATGATCCATGGAATCGTAGTATTCCTCAATCAGAGCTGCATCACCATACTGCTGATACAGTTCCCATACAATCAGGATCATGGCACTCTCATAAGTCTGTCCGCCGAATCCACCGCCTGCCGGAGCAATACTCGGCAGTCTTCCGTCCTCTGTCTGCATATCTTTCATTGCCTGCAGATTTCTCAGATAGAAATTCTTTACGTTGCTCTGATAGGTTGCAGTACGACAGAAAATATGTGTATCTCCCATCCAGCCCATACGCTCATTTCTCTGCGGACAGTCGGTCGGAATGCTGATAAAATTACAGTACTGGCTGAATTTAACATTCTGTGTAAACCGGTTGATCAGTTCATTATCACAATGGAACTTACCGGTGATCTGATCCACGCTGGAAAGAAGAACTGCCTGCACATCCTCCAGAGCCGGTGCTTCATCAACTCCACTGATCTCAATGTAACGGAATCCATGGAATGTGAAGCGCGGTTTGTAAATTTCTATACCTTCGCCTTTACAGTAATAAGTATCTTCATTGGAAGCCTCACGCAGGTTCGCCTGCAGCATCTGACCAACCAGACCTTTATATTCCGGCAGATCCGGATAGAGTACTTCTCCGTAGCGGATTGTGATCTTCTGTCCGGCTTTTCCTTTGAATTTCAGAACCGGCACGCCCGCAATCTCCTGTTCCAGATCATAAATGTAAGTGCCTGGTAACGGTTCAGTCATGGATTTTGCAGTAAAAGTTTCTACCTCATGAACCGGTGCCTGATAGCTACCGACAAGCTCCGGCTCCTTCTCATTCATAGCCGGCCAGCATGCTGCGCCAGGAAAAATACCTTCCTGTTCTTCCATTACAACCGGTGTAATGACTTCAGGTTTCTTCAGACCGTCTGCCTTGAAATCCGATTTTGAAAAATTAAAATAGTTTTCTTCCAGTCGGGCATCATATGTTTCACCATTGAAAAATCCTGCGTATCGATATGGTCCCTCACCAAAATACTGCCAGGTATTGTCATCGGTAACAATTGTTTCCTTATGTCCGTCTTCATAGGTGATCACCAGTCTCCCAAGGAAGGATGGCCTGTCGCCCCAGTAGTTATAATTGTACAGACGGAAACTGAATGAATCACTCCACCATCCGGATGCAAGAACACAGCCCAGACCATTCTCACCTTCCTGCACCAGATCTGTCACATCGTAAGTCTGATACATCAGATGGCTGTCATACTGACTTGCGCCCGGTGCAAAATATTCCTCTGTCACGCGTTTTCCATTCATGCTGCATTCATAGATTCCACGTGCAGTTGCATACAGTCTCGCACTTGCCACTTTGCCATTCACTGTAAAGTTGGTACGAAGCATTGGCAGAGAAAAACAACTCGGGTTGGAAATCTCCAGACATTCTCCTTTAAGAGTCTTTCCGTTTTCGGTATCAACCGCAAGAATCTCTGCGCATGGTTTTCGAAGATTCCGTACACGAATTCCCTGATATTCTGCCTCACTGTCAGCACCTACATAATATCCCATCTCGCAGAGACGCGGAAATGTTGTAACGTCAAATAACCCAAGCGGATTCAGCTGCCTCGGTGTTCTCATCTGTCCGCCAAAAGGTCCATCGACATATACCTCATCCACTACGCAGTCATCCAGATACGTATAGACTCCATTTCCCTCTACTTCGATAGTCAGTTTATGAAAATCATGCTTATTTTCTTCTGTAATCAGTTCTCTGTCTGTCTTCAGATCTTTTGTTCCAAGTTCATACAGCGGAGTATCTGCCACATCTTCTTTACAGTATCCTCTTCTGTAAACTTCGATCACCGCCGGTGATTTTGCAATATTCAGAACAAAACGAATATCGTTCTCTCCCTCAACCTGCAGTTCGTTCTTGCTGATATCCATAAGACGCGCATCATTTGCTCCAAAAACAACACCTGCTTTTGTGCCTTCTTTGATACGGAATGTACTTTCCAGTACAAACACACCAAGCTTTTCAGATGCCACGTTGAATTCCGGAGCACCAATCCACTTTGCACCGTCCCATGCAGAAATACTACCATTCATAAGTCCGGTTTCGAACCAGGAAGAGGTCTCTGCCTCTTCCCCGTCCTGATCCCATACTTTTACTGTTACGTAATATCTTGTCTCTGCTTCCAGTGCTTCACCTGCGTAAGCAATTCCTGCGGATTCATCAGTATCCATTACACCGCTGTCCCAGACCCCTGCACTGCCGTCTGTTTTTCCAACCAGAATCTGAGCCTGTTTCTGCATAGTATTCTGTTTTTCAGCTCTTAATTTCCAGGAAAATACCGGTTTTTCCACATCCATACCAAGTGCTTCCGTAATCTGATTAACCTTCAGACCATATACTTCAAATTTCTTCTCGCTCATAGTTCTGCCTCGATTTTATTTTACTTTTTTATACGGAACTGCATTCTCAAACTGATTGGACTGCCATACAATATTTACCAGGCGGCTGATGCATGCTTTAAGGTCATCCATAGAAAGAGTACCATCTGCAAGCTCCTGGTTCAGATTATCTCTGTCACTGAATGCTCCCGGCATTACCAGATCATTTCCTGCTCTCATGCATCCAGATGCTGTACAGTCTTCACCCTGTTCTGTCGTTGTCCAGTCTGTCATGATCATGCCCTGGAATCCCCATTCGCATCTTGCAGCCTTTGTACAGGTATCTTCATTGTTTGCCGCATGAACACCATTAATCAGATTGTAGCTGGTCATAATAGACATCGGCTGGGATTCTGTAATCGCAATTTCAAATCCTTTCAGATAAATTTCGCGAAGAGTTCTTTCACTTACGATACTGTCAGATCCCATACGGTTATCTTCCTGGTTATTACATGCAAAATGCTTTATGGTTGTTCCACATCCTGGCACCTTCTGTACACCATTTGTCATGGCTGCCGCAATTTTTCCTGCAACAAGCGGATCTTCAGAATAATATTCAAAGTTACGTCCGCAGAGTGGATTACGATGGATATTCATACCCGGAGCCAGCCATAATGTTGTGGAAAATTCTTCCATCTCACCACCGATCATCTCACCGATTTCTTCGATAAGTGCAGTATCCCAGGTCTGTGCAAGAAGAGTTCCTACAGGAATGGCTGTACAGTACTGATACCTGGTTTCTCCCGGATCAGCCGGTTCACCTTCACAGAAGAGTCCTCCTTCCAGGCTGAACTTAAATGGTTTGTTAACAATCTTGCCTTCATATACATTATAATGTTTCATCAGACGAAGGCCTGCCGGTCCGTCAGACAGAACAATTCCCGGAATTCCGTCTTCCAGTGCACAGTCATTTGTCTCACCTGCTGAACCCGGCACAGAAATTCCTGCTGAACCAAGGTTACTTCCCTGTCCCTTGCCCGGATCTCCACTTGCCAGAGCCACCAGTTTCTCTGTGCTTAAGGTATCCACAAATTCACGCGCTTCTGCCGGTGCACATTCTGCGTTGGAATGATATTCAACCACTCGTGTTTCCACATCTGCTGCTTTTAATTCCATAACCGGAAGCGCTTTTTCTTCTGTAAATTTCAGAAGTGCAACAAGTTTCTGTGTCATCTTCTCAGAAGACTGTTTCATCTCTTCCAGCTCTTCTTTCAGTGGGCAGATATTCTGAGTTTTAGTAAGAACCACATCTGCATCCAGTGCAAGAACTGCGCATGGTGAGGAACTTTCCAGACTATTTCCTGTCCAGATTACATAAGAACCTTTTTCCAGAACCCATGCAGCTTCTGCTTCACTGTAGGAGGTAAGTTTATCTAAAGCAATCTCAAGAGTCATTTTTTCGCTCTGTCCCGGTGCAAGAAGACCTGTCTTGTCAAAAGCCACAAGGCGGCGGTATTCTTTTTCCAGTTTTCCTTCCGGACAGGTAGCATACAACTGCACAACTTCTTTTCCGCTGTATGTATCTCCTGTGTTGATTGTCTCTGTCTCTACAACAATCTTATTGTCCTTGAGTACTGTTGAAAGTACTTTCGTTTCAAATGTTGTATAGGAAAGTCCATAACCAAATCCATATCTTACCGGAACATCAAAGCTATCAAAATAGCGATAACCTACATACAGACCTTCTGTGTAATATTCTTTATCCACATTTCCATTATTATGAGAAAAGGTTTTACTGTTCGGATAATCTTCATATTTGACTGCCCAGCTGTCAGTCATTTTACCGGACGGAGTCACCCTGCCGCTGATGATGTCAGCAAAAGCATTTCCGGCTTCCATACCAGGCTGTACGATCTGAAGAAGTGCTTCGATATTCACATATTCATCCATAAAGGAAAGATCTGCCAGTCCTCCGGTATTTACTGCAACAATCACATGCTCATACATGCTGCAGATATCAGCGAGCTGTTTTTTCTCCTCTTCTGTCAGATAATAATCTCCTGCTTCGTCAAAACGGTCTGCACCCTCTCCTGCAATACGACTGAGAATATAAATGGCAACGTCTGCATCTGTCTGAGTAACAGGCGCACCTGCCGGCATTCTGAATGGTGTGGTAGAATAAACATTAAAAAATCCTGATACCTGATCTTCCAGTTTTGCTGCTTCGTTCTCTATCTCATCACGCCATGCATATCTGGCAGCCTGATATTTTTCATCGAAATCCTTGATCCAGTCTTCTGTCGTAATCTCAAATCCGGCATTTTTCATTCCCTGATAAATGCTGACTGTCTCGCGCTCGTTGACATCGCCGGAGCCTGTTCCACCCTTGATTGTCCTGGAAGCGCCAACTCCATAGAGTGCGATCTTTGTTCCTTCTTTCAAAGGAAGAATTCCTTCATTTTTCAGAAGAACCATACCTTCTGCCGCCGCTCTTCTGGCAACCTTACGATTATCCAGTTCTCTTTTGGTTACTGTATTGTCTGTTGTTCCAGTAAAATGTCTTGTCTTAATGGTTCTCATTTCACTGTCTCCTCCTCTACATCTTCATAATTCTTAAAAAGATCCGCAAAATAAATTGCTGCCAGATATGCAGGTCCGGATAATCCGATCAGAAAATCCACCGAAACGAAGCGATAAGATATAGTCAGAAGTACCGCCGGAATCAGTGTCAGCAACAGCATCAAAACTGCCTGTGGAAGCTTGCCCACACAGAACAGCAGAGCATTCTTTGCTGTATTTTTCATTGTATTATCAAAACGCGCCTGCACTGCAAAAATATGGATCAGTATCATCGCAAAAACCAGTACGATCACAAAAAGTATTACACGGTACGCCATTCCAAAAGTTCCTGTAATGGAACGAAGGAGCCAGATATCAAATGTCATGAATGCAATCAGCCCGCCAAAAATCAGCCAGAGAATCGTTGCCTGTTTAAAATTAACCTTGAATGCTTTGAAATATTCTGAAATAATCTTTCCGTCTTCCTTACGTGCCATCCGCATTACCATCGTATACAATGCCGTCATTGCCGCTCCGGCTGTAAAAACCGGGACACAACAGATGATCGTCAAAATATTCAGTACGATCAGATTTCCAAGCGTGTTCAAAAGCCTTGCCAGCGCACCATCCGGTGAAAAAATTCCCATTACTTTATACCTCCTGTTATTTGACTCCTGCAAGATACAGGAGATATTTTACTGCTTCGTCTTTGTGCGGTGCATTATAAATAATACCGATTGCCGCTTCTGTTTCTTTATTCGTATAGCATTCCTCTGCCTGCAGGACAGGAAGATCATCTGCCAAAATGCCGATCACTCTTCCGTCATCCGCTGTCAGAAGCCTGTCTTTCAGTTCTTCCATCTGCTTGTCTGTCAGATATTTGCGCAGATCTGTCCAGGTCTGTGAGCCATCATACTTTATAAAATCATCCTTCAGCATACCGCATACATCCAGAAGTTCGCTTCCGATATCTGCCATAAATTTAGAAAGGCTTGTCATAGAATAACTGCCTGAATCTGTACCCTGAAACATCAGGTTGTTCTGTATCTGTACCTGATATTTTTTCTTATCGATCCCCGCTGTATCCATATACTCCTCTGCCATCTCTTCACCGCTCATTTCCGTGTGACAGTCGATCAGCATTACAGATAATGCTGTATCTTTTGTGGTCAGTGTTGTAATCAAAAAATACATTGCCAGAATGACGACTATCATCCCTACTATAAACGGCAGTTTATAATACATCCAGAAGTACTCCAGATTATTCTTCATACTCTTCTTTTCTTTTTTTTCATCCATCTGAAATACTTCCTTTCTCATTTACTTTTACATTTTATCTGCAGATTGTTTTTTGCGTTATAAAATCAATGGGCCGGCATAAAATACCGACCCATATATAATTCTGTATCAGGCATCAGCCTTTAACTGCTCCTGCTGCGATTCCGTTGACAAACTGTTTCTGCAGTGCAAGGAATACAATGATCAGAGGCAGTGCACAGAGTACACATGCTGCAAACAGTACATTCCACTGAGCAGGGTTTTCCTTGTCACCAAGGAACTGAAGCATACCTACTGGAAGAGAATACTGTGCTTTCTTTGAAATAAATACCATTGGATAGAAATAATCATTCCAGATCCACAATCCCTGTGTAATAACGCAGGATACGATTGCCGGCTGAAGAAGCGGAAATACTACTGAAGCAAAACGCTTCGGAAGACTGGCACCGTCTATATATGCAGATTCTTCGATTTCAACCGGAACACCCTTCATAAATCCTGAAAACAGGAATACTGAAAACGGAAGAGAACAGGTGATAAACATGATCATCGGAGTAAAACGAGTATTCGGAATACCCAGTCTGTTCAGAGTCTGCGCAATTGGAACAATTACCATCTGAGATGGAATGATCAGACCTGAGATAAAAAAGTAATACAGAAATTTTGCCGTTTTTGTTTTGATACGTCCGATTGGATATGCTGCCATTGTAGCAAAAATCACTACACAAAGAACAGAACCACCGGTTGTCAGGATACTGTTGATCAGTTCCATCGGGTAATTCATGTTGCTGAATGCCTGTTTGTAACTTGCCAGAGTGAATTCTGAGAAAAGCATCAACGGAGATGCCTGATTCCCCGGTGAACGAAGGGAACTGGAAAATACAATAACCAGTGGTGAAATTACGATGATACAGAAAACAATAATCGCAAGATAGATAAGTGCACTCTTTGGTGTCAATTTCATATATCCTTCAACCTCGCGAGATTCTTTTTTCTTTCCAAATGCCATTATAATTCCACCTCCCTCTTATTCATATAAAGAAGCATACATACTGTGATTACGATAATGAATGCAAATGCGAGTACTGAGAATGCACTTGCACGTCCCATCTTCATATCTGTAAAAGCTGTCTCATATACCTGGAACATCAGTGTCTTGGTAGATTTACCAGGACCACCGTTTGTCATAATGAAGGAATAGTCAAATGCCTTCAGACCGGAAATTACAGAAAGAATAATATTGATCGTAACGGTTGATGAAATCAGCGGCAGTTTGATCTTGCGAAACAGCTGCCATTCTGTACATCCATCGATACGTCCTGCTTCCAGAAGACTTTCATCAACCGTCTGCAGACCTGCCAGATAAATGATCATTGTTGTACCAAAGGCTTTCCATGCTTCCACGATTGCAATCGCATAAAGTGCAGTCTTATAGTTTCCCAACGGGTTAAATGCACCACCATCGAGTCCGATCATAGACAGAAGGCTTGCAATCATACCAGAACCTGGCATATAAACATAAGACCAGATAAAACCAATTACGATAGCACTGAACAATGCCGGAAAATATGCACAGGTACGGAACAGACCCTTAAGACGGATCTTTGTATTGAGAATCATTGCAACAGCAAGACCAACCACGTTACTGAGAAGGACTGTAATCACTGCATAAATCAGCGTGTTTTTCATAGAGTTGGTCAGCGTACCATTATTTAATACCTTAATATAGTTTTTCATTCCAACGAAATCAAAATCATAATTGACACCGTTGAAGTTTGTTACACTGTAATAAAAAAGCTGCAGTACCGGGTAGATCCAGAAGATCAGGAAAAATGCAAGTGCCGGTATCAGGAAGAAGTACATCTTGTTGGTAAATACCAGAGATGTGTTTGCACCTTTTTTCTTCATTTTTGTTTGTGCCATTCCTTTTCCCTCCATTTAAGATGGAACTGCCCTGAAGCTTGTCTTAAGTTCCAGGGCAGTGATAAGTCATCTTTTTCTATTATGGTTAAACCCTGTTATTCGTCCAGAAGATCCTCGAATTTATCCTGCATTCCCTCAGTGATATCTTCAATCTCAGTTCCCTGACCGCCAACCATTTCACTGAACAGGGATTCCATTTCTGTCTCTGTTCCTGCCGGCCATGCCTGGTTGCACCAGTAGAAGCCTTTCCCATCATTCAGAAGATCAATAAAAGGTTTGAACAGGTCATAGTTTGGTGTAGAATCTGCACCATTTCCATATGTAGCAATGATCTTACCCGTTGCAAGGTAAGCATCCCATGCTTCAGATTCTCCATCCAGCCAGTAGTCAAGCAGTTCTTTACACTCATCTACATGTTCAGATTTGCTGTAGATACTGTATCCTGCGGAAAGACATGTAGCTGTATAAGTTCCGTCTGTTCCTGGAATCGGGAAATATCCTCTTTCGAAGTTTCCTGCTGCACCTTCAGCTGTAAGAGCTGTTATGTTAAAGGAGCCGTCAAATGTCATAGCTGCTTTTCCATCGATAAAGTCCTGAATTGCCTGAGAAGCACCATATCCAAGGGACTTGGAAGCATCAATATAGCCTTCGTCATACAAGGTCTTATACATTTCAAGAACTTTGTCCCATGTTCCTTCATCAGTGAAGCTGGCATCGCCATCTCTTAACTGAGTATCATAATCCGGGTTTTTAGAATAGATTTCATCTGCTGCCAGCTGATACAGACCAAACTGGAGAACGTACTGATCTTTGTCGCCCATTACGATTGGCTGGATTCCGGCATCTTTCAGTTTCTTACAGTCTTCCAGAAATTCATCCCATGTCTGTGGTTCACTTTCGATACCAGCCTGAGCAAACAGATCTTTGTTATAATATGTACCAAGGATAGATACACCTGCTGTATCTGTTACAACATCTCCGTCATAAGTAACAGAAGCAAGGCTGTCCATTCTGTCTTTTACATTATCAAGATCATTTAAAGATGTCAGATATCCGGCTTCTGCAAGTGCATAACAGGAATTCTGTCCAGCATACATTGGCTGAGTCAGGATGATATCCGGGCATTCACCGGAAGCAAGTTTTGTTTTTAAGGATGTGTAATAGTTATCATCCGGAAGTTTTGTAACCTCAAGTGTTACATTCGGCCATTTTTCTTTTACCAGTGCCGGTAACTGTTCTGTTTCGAAGTCGTTATCTGTTGCAACACCGGAAACCATCATTGTGATTGTGATGTCTCCTGCGTTTTCGATTGCTTCATGATCATATCCATCTGCTGCAAATACTGGGACTGCTGCCGGTACGGTAGCGCATGCGGTAACGCCTGCAAGAGCAACTGCTGCCATTTTTTTGAATTTCATAATTTAAATCCTCCCTTTCACGTTTTCACATATTATTTACGTGTCTTTCATTTGATGTTTACATTCTAGCATAGCTATGGTACACTTTTGTTGGGTTTGATGGTATACTTTTTTTAGATTTTATTTTGAGGTAAAAAAATGAAACTACGTACAAGAATTTTTCTAACCTTCAGTGTTCTGGCCACCATTCCACTGGTGATTTTCACTGTATTCTGCTATAAACGTTATACGGAGACAACTTATGACCGTATAGATGTAATCTCTTCTCATCTGTTTGAGAATGCACAGAAAACTGCAAATGATACTTTAAACAAAGTTCGTCAGACAGCCGGTACTTTCAACTTTTATTACAATGATGGTTCCAGTATTATCAGTGATCTGAAAAAGTTCAAAGATCCAGATTCACCGCCAGATACCTATGAATATTTTAAGATGTCACAGTCTTTCAAACGCACCTGCCAGAATCTTCTTTATTCTGATCAGGACGTCTACGGCATCTATATCTTTACTCCATCCGGCTATATTTTCAACTGTACAAACAATGACAACGGAACACTTCAATCCAACTATGATTTCCAGAATACTGACTGGTACCAGGATACGCTTGCTCTGGACGGTGCACTCTATATAAGCAGCAATGCCATTCACGACTGCTTTACCGGAGATAAGCAGACAATCTTTTTTGCACAGTGTCTGAAAGACATTTATACCCACGAGGTTGTCGGCATTCTGATGCTGGACTGTGATTCTCAAATGTTAGACTTAAGTGCAGTCAATACTATGCCTGAATTCACGTTACTTACTGTTGATAATACAAAAACCGATGATATTTTATATAGCAACTACAACGAACTTTCATCTGATTTCATTAACACCAGATGTACTATACAGCAGACAGAGCTTAATCTTTCTCCTCTCCGCCTGACTATGACCATGGATTATACAAACCTGGCCAAAGAACTCAATATCACTGCTGTGCTGATCATCATCATCTGTGCCATATGCATCACCGGATATATCATTTTTGCCTACATTACTTCTCGTTATATGGTACATCCAGTGGAACACTTAAGTCATAAGATGTCCTCTCAGTCCGGACATACTCTGAGCCAGTCCACCCGTTATCTGAATCGGACAGATGAGATCGGTACGCTGTATAACGAATATAATGCCATGGTGGAATCGCTGAATGCAGCGGTCAAACAGGATTATCAGGACAAGCTTGTTCTTCTGGATGCACAGATGAAATCGCTGGAAGCAAGGATCAACTCCCATTTTCTGTTCAACACACTGGAAGCGATCAACAGTATTGCTGAACTGGAGGATAACGAAACCATTGCCACCATGTCGCTTGCACTTGGAAATATGTTCCGCTATACATTGAAAACACAAAGTGAGCTTGTGACGGTTCAGGATGAACTCGGCCACGTAAATGACTATGTTACTATCCAGAGAATCCGTTTTGACAATCGTTTCCATCTGGACCTGGATATTCCAGCGGAATATCTGAATAACAAGGTTTTGAAACTGATACTCCAACCACTGGTTGAGAATGCATTATATCACGGACTGAATTACTGCACCACTGGTGATACCATCAACATCCGAGCTTATGCTGAAAACAACTGTCTGATGATAGATGTATATGATAACGGACAGGGAATGGATATTGAAACACTTACAAAACTCCAGAGTTCACTCATGGAAGAGGCTTCTTTCACTGAACTAGGACACCGTAACAAGCAAAGCATCGGACTAAAAAACATTCACAGTCGAATCGAACTGTATTACGGCAAAGGTTACGGCCTGACTGTCACCAGCAGCCAGAGTGAATGGACCAATGTACAGATCCGACTTCCTATTCTGAAATGACAGGAGGATAGCTATGTATACTTATATTGTTATAGACGATGAATCTCTCATCCGTAAAGGCACCATCAAAAAACTTCAACCTATGGAAGATCAGATAGCCTGTGTCGGCGAAGCAGATAATGGCAAAGCAGGAATCGAACTGATTCAGGAAGTTCATCCAGACTTTGTGATTCTGGATATGCAGATGCCGATCATGGGCGGAAAAGAACTGCTTCCTTATCTGGCAGAAAATTATCCCGAAATGCCACTGATCGTCATCAGCGGATATCGTGACTTTGACTATGTCAAACAGGCCATTTCTGCTGCTGCCATTGATTATATTTTAAAACCATTCAGTAAAGAAGCTATCCAGGACTGCGTTTCCCGCGCGATTGAGCGCCTGGAAGACAGCCAGACTCTTTCAAGAGTCACAGACAGTGATGAAGAAAAAGAAGCCGCCTACTATGACTATGATATCCAGCATCTGACCAACCTGATCCTTGGTTATCATGTCGGAGAAGGTTCTGTCTCTTCAAAACGACTGAATTTCATCAATGATACGCATCAGCTTGTGCTGCTCACACTGTATTTTGAATCTACTTCGCAGATACAGAATATAGATATCCAGCACTGGCTGGAAGATGGTGGTTTTGGTGACCTCGCTCTTTATCTTCCAAATACCGCATCTGATCAGATGGGATTCTTGGTTCTTTTTATGCCCAATACAGAAGTAATTCATTCCAGACGACTGGTCGATCAGATTTCCTCTGCTCTTACTGACTATGTACGACATCTCCAGAATTCTCTGATCATCGGTATCAGCCAGCCTCACTCTGATCTCAGCGAACTGCACGAAGCTTTTGAAGAAACATCCGCTGCTCTGAATCGCCAGAAACTAAATGGAGACTCCGAAAACATCTTTTACTACAAGGAGACGGCAGAACCTTGCTCCTTTATATGGGAACAGGAAGAGGAATTTCTTTTTCGTGTGGAAGCAGGAATGACTGCCGCGGTACAGAATCTGACCGGACAGCTTTTTGATCTGATGGCCAGAACTTCTGATTTCTCACTTGCAGATGCAAAATACTACTGCTATTATCTTTCCGGACAGTGCCGTAATATCCTGAATTATTACCTGAAACAGGAAACACCAAAGTCCTCCAACAGTATCCAGAATGTGGTCAATTACATCTTTTCTTTGAAGGAACTGAAGGATTATTACTACCAGTTTTTTATGAATATCACGGAACTTCTGAAGGCTGAAAGCATTTATTCTGGTGATGATGTCGTTGAAAAAATCCAGACTTACATGCAGCACAACTACCATAAAAATCTGACGCAGGATTTTATTGCTTCTCTTTTTTATCTGAACCGAAGCTACCTGAGTACCCTGTTCAAACAGAAAACGGGAATGAAGTTTATTGATTATCTGAACGAAGTCCGGATAGAGAAATCCAAAGAATTATTAAAAGATTCCAACCGTAAGATGTACCAGATCTCCAAAGCGGTCGGATATGATAATCCGAAATATTTCTTCCGGATATTTAAGAAAAAGACCGGCATGACCCCGGAACAATATCGGGAAATGCTATAGAAAACAGAGTGTAAAATCTGCCTTAAATATCAGATTTTACAAACACAAGTTTCTTGCCCAGAACTCTGGCTATAAATCCGACCAGAAGTGCCGCAATGACTGTGCCTTCTCGAACACCATTGAGGTGTCCGGCAAAACCAAAAGACAGAACTGCCGCGATAACTGCCATAGACACATCAAAGAAAATCTTTGTCGTACCAAAGTTGGTTTTCCATGTCAGAACGATTGCACGGACAAATGATTCTCCTGGCAGCATGACGACATCTGCCAGAACTTCCATATACACACCAATTCCAAGGATCAGACATCCTATCAGAAGATACACAATTTTCATGACATAGTTCTGCGGATTTACCCATGTAAACAAAAGCATCGTCAGGTCGATGAAATATCCGAAAACAATCGATACCGGTATCTGCAGAACATGTTCCAGTTTAAAATTCTTACGCAGAATCAGTAACTGCAGTAAGATCAGAAATACGCTGAAAAAAATTGTAAAATTACCAAGTGTAAATGGAAAACTCAAACTCAGCACATACGGAATAGATGAGATCGGTGATGTTCCCAGACTTGCTTTCGTGATCAGACTGACACCAAGTGAGTTCACAAACAGACCGATCAGAAATATTACGTATCTTTTTAATTTGTTCATTTGTTACTTTCCTTCTTTCCCTGTTTCCTCACAGACTGTCTCAGACAGGTTGCCATAAATTTTATGATAAATCTTCATAAATGTCTCTGCTTCTTCTGAAGAAATATCTTTCCATGCATTCTCCTCAATTTCCACAAAAGCAGCCTCGACAAGCTTCTGGCTCTTCCTGCCGGATTCTGTCATAAAAATATGAAAAGTCCTTCTGTTTCCATTGAGCATACGTCGCTCGATCAGACCTTTTTCCTCCATACGGTTCAGTATTGAAGTCAGCGATCCCGCCTCAATAAAACAGCCCGCTGCAATTTCCTTCTGACTTGCTCCATCATGACTTTTAAGATAATCCAGAACCTTCGGCTGTCCCAGTGTAAGCCCTGACTCCTTTACTTTTTCCAGAATACGCTTCTGAATTAACAGATGATTCGCCATGGTCAGGTAATGCAATGATGTGTCCACGTCTCACGTTCCTTTCTTTTTATGTTGAAAGCAAAATAGTTATAATCCTAACGTTTAGGATTATAACTATTTCTTTAAAATGTGTCAATATATGTTTTGCTCATTTTATGATATCTACAGCCCTTCCCTGTATATCTCACTGATCACAGCCTGGGCATGTTCTGATTCTTTTTTCTTTATAAGCTGCTCCCTGTCACTCAAAATTGCAATCATTTCATCCACCACTACCTCAACTGCGGGTGGCTCTGTCATCCTGTACAGATACCCCAGCATGCGCGTTGCTGTGTAATCCGTATTCAGATACTTGTAGGCAATTTCTGAACATAGTTCCTTCGGATATCTTCTTTCAATCAATGCTCTGTAAAGCTCGTCTGCTCTTTCTGATGCCATATTTTTCTCTCCGTGTCAGGCTTCATCGGATGCATCATTCAGTGCGTCATTCGCATCCTCCAGTGCATCCAGTGCCTCTGTCAGAAGATCCAGTTTGTCACTGCTCTCATCTTCTGCTTCATATGCATCAATCACATCCACAAGAGTATCTTTTATTTCTTCCAGAGAAGCTATAATTCTTTTCAATCTGGCTTCCTTTGAAGAAGCTCCAGTAATATCTACTACTTTGCTCATGATAATCCTCCTTTTTGGGTGAAAAAGTTGTTACCCATATGATACCCGTTTCCACCTCAAAAGTAAAATACTATCTTTTTATCATGCATAGCAGACTTTACTCCGTATAACTATTCCCATTCTCATCGGTCCAGGTGCCATCGCCGTTATCGGTATAGCCAACACCATTTGCATCACGATAATAATAATCTCCGTTTGTGGTCTCTTTTACATCGACACTTCCGCCGCTGCCCTGTTCTCTCTGTTCGCGTTGGGACTGTATCTGTCCCGGCAGAAACATTAAATACGAGGTTACTGCCCGCAAGAAGCACCGTCACAAGAATTCCCGGCAGGATTCCTCTGCGAAGCTTCCGTATGTTCACCATATACAAAATTCTGTCCTTAAACACCATTCCGCTATCATTGAGACTTGCTGTCACATATGAGATCTGATTATTCATCGCCACTGTACGAAGAAGTAGCTGTCTGTAAAGCCTGTGGTCTTTTTTGTTTACACGGTTAATCACTGCCGTATCACACAGATTCTCGATATCCTTATCTGCTTCTTTCAGCATAATAAGAAGAAACGGATTAAACCAGTATATTGATGCACAGATTCGAAGAAGCATCTTATACCAGAGATCCCGATGACAATAATGTGTAAGTTCATGGTAAAATACCAGTTTTCGCTCCTCTGCGGAATAGCCTGTTGCCGGAAGATACAACTTTGTATGGAAGAGTCCTGCCAGAAGTGGTGTAGTAAGACCCGCATTCTGTCTGAGCTCCGGTGCTCTGCGCACACTCTTTTTCCGGCATACATCTCTATACATCTGAATACTCACCGAATCATTGACTGGAAGGCTCATTCTCCTGAGATTTTTCATGGAAAGGTAATATGCCAGCAGTTCTCCTGCCAGTTTAAGCACTGCCACACTCAGCCAGACCGATGCAAAAATTACAGCAATAGTTTCCAGCCATTTTCCAGCCGTATGCACGACAAACTCTTTTTGTTCCGGAACTTCAGACTGACTTTTCGTATTATTGTTCACAGAAGACATTATTTCCATTTTCTGCTGTCTCTCTCCCAGTCTTGCTGCGTAATCCGTTGTCTTCGAATTTTGTTCATTCTGTTGAATGCTTCTCTGTACTTTAAAATCCACCAGGGTAAAATTTGCCGGAAGGCGCACAGGAATACAAAGACTTACCGTAATCAGCAGCCAGATAATATACTTCCATCTCGCTGATACCTGACCTGTGACACGCTCCCACCACTTAAATCTCTGATTTTGGAGTGGGGGCTTCTTGCTCAATGGCTCTACAGAGCCAAGTATCTACAAGCTATCCTCGCGTGCCCCGCGATTTTTATTAGTCCGGTTACGGACTTTTTATTGTGCTGTCATGCACATTCTGCAAAGATTCTTTTTCCCTCATTCATGATGTTAACTGCTGCATTTACATCACGGTCCATTCTGTTACCGCATTCACAGTAATAAATCCTATCAGATAAAGACAATTCTTCTTTTTTCTTTCCGCATACACTGCAAATCTTACTGGATGCAAAATAACGGTCTACTTTGATCAGATATTTTCCTCGTTCCTCCAGTTTATATTCCAACATAGACAGAAACAGGCCATATCCATTATCATGTACACCTTTTCCAAGATGAAGT
>OLQK01000879.1_pt1 | contig 25459 bp, 16 predicted proteins | sample 1672501 | NCBI WGS metagenome assembly OLQK01 (sample SAMEA3136693, study PRJEB25190) | human gut metagenome | biome: human gut; feature: human-associated habitat; material: faeces | place: Austria | collected 2013
CCCAGCCCCTGACCAAGACGCAAAAAAGCATGAGCCAGGCCGCGGGCGGAATTTTATCCAAGCTCGCCTTTGTGATGAAGTCCGAGCAGTTGAACAAAATTGGCCTCATGGCGGCGGAGTGGAAAACCGGCTCCGCGCGCAACCGCGTCTGCGCCGCACAGTCCTGGCTGGCCCTGGGCGTCACCTCGTCCCTGCTCGCCTGGTTCATCGCGTGGATTAAAGGCATGGAAGACGATGACGGCGACAAGGCAAAGAAGTGGAAAAAGTACGGCGCCACCGCCCTCCTGGGCGACCTCACCACCATCCCCCTGGCCGGGGAGGGAGTCAACTACCTCGCCAGCCTCTTCACCGGGGAACATGTCTTTGCGGACTCCTACACCCGCACCCTGATTGACGTTCAGGGCATCGCCCGCACCATTACCCGGGAATACGAACGCGTCGCGGACAAAAAAGAAATGGACTGGGACACCCACTTCAACAACCTGACGGCCCTGGTCCGCGCCGCGGGCGTCGGCGGGGCCTTCTCCCGTTCCTCCTCCGCCATCGTCTCAAGCTACGGCGCACTTTCCCTCTCCGCCGCCACAGGCGCCAACATCTCCCGCACCGCCAAAGACCTCCTCACCCGCCTCTTCGGCACGCCGGAGGAAGACCGCAAAAAGAAGCATAAACGTAAGAAAAAGACTTCTTCTGAAAAATAATTTCCTCCTTGAACGATATTCGGTAGTTCATCAATATCACATTAAAAATCAAAAAAGTTTCTTTTTAATAATAAGTTTCCCGAATTTGAAACTTGACCTTAAAAGGAAACTTCACTAATTTTCTAACATCATGATGACGGAATGGACAATCCTGAATAATCTGCGGGAGAGAAACACCCTGATGGAAGGAATCCTCCGTTGGAAAGGGCTACTCGACGAAGAGCTGATGACCTTTCACACGCAGGGGGGAGACTTCCTCGCTATCCCTGAAATAAAAAAAGCGCTGCCTCCCATCATCCTAGATCGATTTGTCATCGAAGAGCGCGAACGAAAAAAACAGGGCAAGCCCCCGCGCCTGTTGCTTATTCCTTTTTTGTCTGAGGCAATTCTAAAACGTCTTGATGAGGAGGAACAGATCATGGCGGTGGACTTGTCCGGCAATGGTCTGATTAAGCAGCTCCCCATTTACCTTCGTTCTTCGGGCAGGCCCAATGCCTATCCCGACACCCGCAGAACATCGCGTCCCTACGACAAAATTGCCGCTCAGGCGGCCATGATTTTGCTGGAACAAAAAATGTGGCCTGGACAGAAACCCGTCTTGGACCGTATCGCACTGCGGGGAGGTTCGATGGCCAAAGGGCAGTTGTCCAAACTGATTCCCTGTTACGAGGAGGACGGCATCCTGAGCAGGCCGGGAAGGTTTGAACTGATTGTTTACAATCCCTGTAAATTGCTGGACAGACTTCGGGAACAGTGGCGTCCCCCCGTCACGGAAAAAGGGCAGGATTATATCGTTGCTCCGGGGCTGGACAAGCGCAGAATTCTTCAAAAAGCCACGGAATGCGGAATTAAGTGGTGCGTTGCCCCACAATCTTCCCTGGGACGTTATGCGACCCTTGGCGAGAGCGGCCCTCTTTATCTATGGACGGAGGATCCCTCCTTTTTCCTGAAAGAAGGACAATTGGAAAAAACGGCCTCGCCCGCTTTTTCCCAGTTGAATTTGACCATGGTAAAATCCCCTCTCGCGTATTTCCAAACGGAAAGGGACAAAAACGGACTGGTCTGGTCCGGCCCGGTCATGACCTGGATTGAGGCGGCACGGGGCGACGCTCGCCAGCAGGAGACAGCCCATGCCCTGGCCCAAGCCCTTACCAGTTTCCACTATTCCACCTTGACTGCATTCTCCCGCTTATGAAAACCTCTTCCTTCGGCATGAATCAATCCCTTCAAGAAATTTGGCCCCAGTTGCAACAGCTCGATCCGAATGTTCAGATAATCGGGGGATATGGCCTCTATCTGAAACAGACCTGGCTGCGAGACTCTTTGGGAGCCGTCACTCATTTCATTCCAATGACTCAGTGGACGGGCGAAAGCATACCACGCACGACGAAAGATATGGATGTGGGAGTCAGTCCCTCATTGATTGCAAATCCCGGCAAGCAGGGAGAACTGGCTGAGGTCTTGCAAAACGCAGGTTTCCAGTATGTCGAATGGAAGAAACAGTGGGGTCTGTTCAAACAAGGAGAAGAAGGTGAGATTATTGAATTAGAATTCCACGCTCCGCTCCCTGATAACGAATACAGCAAAAACCTGCGAACCGATAGCCACCGGATCAAACCGCGTCCCTCCCTCCACTATGGCATCCATGGGCGCACAAACCCGGAACTGATCGGACTGGCTCACCCCTTTTTCTTCGATCTGGACGGATTGCGTCTGGCCATTCCCAACATCCTGACGGCGGCAACCATGAAACTTATGGCTTTTCAAGCCAGGTGGGAATCCTCACAGAATGTTGCAGGCAAATCCTCTGATCTTGACGAGGCGCAAAAGCATGCCAGAGACATCTTTCGTATCGTGGCAATGGAAACGGAAGAAGAAAGGCGTAACCTCCAGAAACTTCGCCAACACTTGGAGCAACAGGAGCTCTACCACAAATGCCAAATCATAGTGGACGATTACTTTTCCGCCCCGGGACGGCAAGGCTTCGATTTCACTTCCCGTTACTGGCACAGAGAGTCACAAATGGCTATTGCACAGGAATTGAGACTCTGGTTTGCCCTTTGAGAAATAGATAAGCAAATGTTTCCTTTCAGAACAAAGTTTCTCAAAAGAGAAACTTATTCCAAAAAAGAAACTTTGTTGTACATCAACAATTAACACTGTGATTTGTATTGACCTTTTGAAGCTCGCATGAAGGAAAAGAAAGTCTTCGGCTGCCATTTGAAGGAATACAACGTAGAGCTCAAAGGACGTAAATTATTGCAGAAGGAAACATTCAAGCGAGCAGACAATTATACGGAAGAACTCCTTCTGGATAAACGGCAAAAACATATTCGTCGTTTTCTAACGGCAGTCTTGGGAAAAAGGCCCCTACAAGAAAAGATTTTTACGCCTATGGTCAGGCTAGGCTCCTCTTCGTGCAAAGAGCGTTGGAGATCTTGTGTAAACATGAAGTGAAACTTTTTGCAGCAGCCATACCTAGAGGCATTCAAAAGCCCAAAGGATATGCCTCGGAAGGCTATCTGCGAAAAAACTTGGTATTCCTGTTTGAGCGCTACGCTAAATTCCTTGAAAGACAACACACAAATGGATTGCTCCTTCTGGACAGTGAGGAAGAAGTATTCGACAGCAAATTTACAAAACAGGTTCACAACTATTTCCTCCGGACGGATAAAGCCGACATATTGTCCCGGAACCTCTTTTTGTGGATTCCGTAAACAGTTACTTTATCGAGCTGGCGGACCTGTGCATCTACCTGCTGAACTGGGGGTACAGGAAAAACTGTTTCGAGAATATCCAGAATGACGAACGGAAAGAAGAACTCGTAACCCGCTTTACCCCCCTTTTAGACGGAATGGTTTACTACTCCGATCCTCCCAACAAACGAAAAAGAATCTGTAGCCTGGTGCTGACAGATTCTCCATATGAGAGTAAAAAAGAGGTAATGCAATCGGAGCCACCAGGGGCCGCTCCTCAGCCGAACCTCTGCAAGGATTCAACCATACGCGGAGATAATTATCAAATTTTCTTTTGTCATCCTTTATTCGTGTCCATCCCTCCCTCTAGGAAAGACTGGCAATGGACGCCGAAGAACCGGCCAGACGGAGACGTTCGAGGACATTCTCCTCGGGGCCCATCAGTAGTTTTCCTACCCGCCCTCCATCTCAAACGTTCATCAATCCCTGCTGGGTAGCAGTCATCCTCCCGTTGAGGAGAAGGGAAGCCTGGCCGGCAAAGGAGAGATGGGGGTGGAGTATCGCATAGGTAGAAACAAAAAGACCTCCCCGTGTGCGCATCACTATCGAGTCAACGGACTAATAGGCTAGGCGGGGGAGGTTTGTTGCCCACAAGGTTTCATATGCCTTGCCTATTGCCAATCATTTTGTGCCATTTCCGTACGTCATAAGGATCATTCCTGCTATGTTTCGATTCTGAGATTGCGCTCTTCTTCTCCAAGGAATATTTTATAGGAATGTCGGATCAAAGCAACTTCCCCAATAATACGCATATTGAAAGCTTTTTGGATTACTATACTGCATTGACTGCACCTCACTATGCTGTCTTGCTCACAGGAAAATGGGGAATCGGCAAGACGTTTTTCATCACCAGATATATGGAGAAAATTTCTCCTAAGCAAGAAGATGAATCAGAAAAAATTCCGGAAATAATTAAAATCAGTCTGAATGGAGTCCAAACGAAGGATGAAATTGATGATATGATCATTAAAGAATTTCATCCTTTCATGAATAAGAAATCCGCCAGATTGACAGGAAAAATATTTTCTTCTCTTTTAAAGTCGCAAGGTATCGATCTTGATCATTTGAAAACAGATGATCTTTTTAACATCTATCGTCCTGAATCAATCTACATATTTGATGATTTGGAGAGATGCGGTATGCCGATAGAAGCATCACTTGGGTACATTAATTCCTTTGTGGAAAACAACAACTGCAAGGTGATCATTATTGGGAATGAGGAGGAAATTGCCCCCTATGCTGACAATCAAAAGAAAGCATCCTATAAATCCATTAAAGAAAAGGTCATTGGTAAAACTCTGCGGATGATGCCGGAAACGGAGAATGCTCTCAATTATTTTCTGGATCAACTTCAGAAGGGAGAAGGAAGGAAATTCCTGAAGTCTCAACGGGACTTGATCATTCAGATGTACCAGACATCCAAATTGGATAATCTACGTATCTTGCAGCAATCGCTTAATGATTTTGAAAGGCTGTACGCCTACCTTGAAGATAAGCATAAAAAACATGAGATGTTCATGAAAGACCTTGTCATGCTCTTTTTCATCCTTTCCTTTGAAATCAAAGCCGGACATTTTTCTTGTCATGATTTAGAGGAATGGCAACAGGATATATTAAGGAATAGTATGGGAGGATTATTCAGCACTTCAAATGATCCAGAAAAAGATAATGATAAAAATCAAAACAAAAAAGATTATTTATCAAAATACGGAGAATACTTTGTAAACATCATTGCATATAGAAACATTTTTTCCGAGTTGATGCTGTCTCATATTTTGGAAGATGGGTTCTTTCCTGAAGACGACATCAAACAGGAATTGGATGATCTTCCTGTTTATTTTCCATCAAAGGAACCATGGAGAAATCTATGGCACTGGAGAGATCAGAAAAGCGAAGAGTTGGATTATATGTTGGAACAATTTGAACAAGATTTTAAAGAGAGAAAATATTCTGATATAGGTGTCATTCTGCACGTTTTCGGGTTGAGACTCTTTTTTTCAAAAAACGGTTTGCTTACCCAAGGAACCGCCGAGATTGGAAAAGAATGCAGACAGTATGTTGATGAAATAGTATCGTCCCTATCAGAGGAAAATTTTGATTTTGAAACATCTCGCCTTACAGGGATGTACGGACTTGGATTTTATAAATCGGATTCGGAAGAATGGTTGGAATTAAAAGATTATTTGAAAGATAAATTCTTGGATAAAATTAATGACAGATTCAGAAAATCATTAAGAGATCAATTATTATATAAACAAGAATTGACAGGAGATCAAATCAATAAATTGAATAATACAAATTTTCAAAATATTAGCATCCTTGAGCTATGTGGTGTTTCTTTTATTTGCAATTACCTAAAAGATGCTTCTTACGACAACGGGCTCGGATTACTCTATATCATAACAAATAGATTTTATCGAGAAGGGACTGATACAAAATCAAGGGAATGGGAATGTCTCCAATCTATCAGAGAGAATCTTGATACAATTCAAAAAAGAGCTTCAAGATGGGACAAGTTGAAGATACAAAATTACATCCAATATATAGACAATGAAGCTTCCAAAAAAATTGGCCCACCCAGCGTTACGAAAAGATGTAGTGAAGAAGAGTCAGCCCCCTCACCATCGCATTCCGTTGAAAAATCCTGATGAAGATTTCCCTCCCTCCAGCAAAATACTCAATGTCCTCTGACGGCAGTCTTTCCTTTCCTGGCTGGAAAGCAGAATAAGCCCTTTCTTACCTGGCGAAGTGACCCTCTTTTGAGAAAAAGATCTCTTATGGATAACTTTCTTGATTTCAATCACAGAACGTATGGGGTGATTGGTCGTTAGCTGAAAACGACCACGCCAAGTATTCGACTCTCTTTGCAACAGCTTTTTCCAAATCTCCCATGTTCCCCGTATGGAAAGAAACATCTCGGAATTCCAATCGCATCGTATTTTCCAATGGATATACACTGGAAAATTCAGTTTCTGAGGAATGGTTGCCGGACCCATCTTGGGAAAAACGCTTGAATATGACCCCCTCCCTCAGCATGGAACAATTTATGACAGCATTGAACCACGATTCATGGCTGTCGTCTTTCTGGTTTGATGATGGAGTGGGCCTCTTGAAAAACAAAGCCTACGAACAATTTTGGAAACAGGTTGCACAAGTTGAATCAAAAAAGGAGAATTTAAAACTATCCTTGATGAAACAAGTCAAAGGAACCTTGAATTTCAATGGAATCACAGTTCCCGTGACGGTAAAGCTGTTTCATATTCAAGGACATCATCCATGGGTGATTCTTGGTGATTGGATCATAGGTAAGGAAATATCATCAGGAATGATACTCATTCGTTCCAACTGGCAGCATCCTTCCTGGGGTGACAAAGATGCAGTTTTTCAATACATCCCTTAAAATCAATTACCTCCTCCTAAACGGAAATTCTCTCCCTTCGCCTTTTCCGGGGAAATCGTGGTATGTGTTTCCATCTTCCTCCCTAATCTTTTCTTGATTGGAAAATTATTTACTTTGAATCTTGACACAAGGGATTTGAAGATTGATTGTGTAGAGTGACAGGAAGGTTTTTATTCCTGCTTTTCTGTCCTGTGTGTGCTCAAACCATTCATTTTGCGTCCTGCCATGAATACGCCTGTTTCAGATTCCGCCTCTCCGGCCACCAATCCGGAAAACGCCACCCCCGCCTCCCGTCTGTCCGGGGCGGCCCCCTCGCTCTCCAGCAGCGCTGCTCCGGTTTCCAGTTCCTCTGCTCTCCCCTCGTCTTCGGCAAGCTCCAGCGCCCCCTCCTCGTCGGCTAGTTTCAGTTCTCCCTCATCTTCGTCAAGCCTTCCCACGTCCTCATCAAGCAGCAGTGTGCCCTCCTCTTCGTCAAGTTCCAGCGTACCATCCTCTTCGTCGAGTTCCAGCGTGCCGTCTTCCTCATCAAGCAGCAGTTCTTCTTCATCTTCTTCGAGCAGCAGCTCCTCCTCTTCCTCCAGCAGCTCCTCTTCGGAGCCTTCTTCCAGTTCGTCCTCCGAGTCCTCCAGCTCCAGCAGCGTTCCGCCGACCAAAGAGAGCGATCCCTGCCAATCCTGTTCTGATCCCTGCGATGATATTTGCAACAACGGGGACGGTGACTACGCCGGGCGCATCGGCTTTGGCGGCACGCCGGACGGCGGCATGTGTGACGGCGCTGTCAATATCACCGGTAATCCCGCTCCTGCTTCCCTCATGCGCAATGCGGCCTCCAGGGCTGGAGACCTCTTTTCCATTGATTCGAGCTACGATTCCCCCATGGGAATGAAGTCCTGTTACGATTCTTCCGCCAACTCGCTTAACATCAGCCTGACCTCCGGGGGCGTGATGTCCTTTAGGGGCAGTGACGGGTCGGCGACGGCAGACCGTTCCGGGGCTTCGCGGAAGGACTTCTCCCTGGCCCAGTACCTGAATGAGGACATGACGCCATGCACCACCGGTAACGCCTCATTCGCTAAAGTTGTCCAGTCGGACGGCTCTTCCCAGACGTTGAACCTCTCTACCGGCAGCGTCCATTCCATGACCACCAAGACCGGAGCCGTTATCTCGAAACAGTCCTACGATTCCCAGGTCCAGGTTTCCAAAAACAGCCAAGGGGACATCAACAGCATCACCAGTTCCAGGGACGGCATGCTGAGTTTCAGCCGTTCCTCCAACAACCTCACCATCTCCCAATACGGAGTCTCCCAGGTTTCAGGAATGCTCGCGGAGAAGCCGTCCCGCAGGGAGATCCCGTCAAGATTTATTCCTACGAGTGGAACCCCGTCAAAGGGGCGATGATCATTACAAGCCAGGAAGCGGGCCTCCAGGCCTTTACCAGGGAGCGCCGCGTGGAGGGGAACAAGACCATCATCACCGAAGGCTCGGGAGACGAGCGCGTCGTCACCACCTATGAACGCAACATGCTTCCCGGCGAAAAGTGGGAGGAGATCAAGACCGTCCAAAAATTCGGGGCTGCGGCCCCCTCCCTCTGTGAACGCGTCGTAAAGAAGTACACGGACGGCGGATGGCTTGTCCTGAGCCGTACGGAAGGCTACGGCACCATGCTGGCACGCACCGCCTCCTATACCTATAACGACCAGTTCCGCGTCTCCGTCAAGGCCCTGCCGGGCGGCGGCTACACCCGCTACGAGTACGACTCCCAGGGGCGCGTCATCATGGAGGCTTCCCCCTGGACGGACGGGGATTATGAAAAGGTCGTGCATACCGTCTACGCCGACCAGCGCTTCAATGACTTCCGCCCCTCCATGGAACAAGTCACCCTGATGAACCTGGTAACGGGAGAGGAACAGGAACTCAAGCGCAGCATCTTCACTTACGACGATTCCACGACCGTACAGAGAAAAGTCGTCACCACCTGGATCACCGGGGAGACCAGCCCCGTCACCACCATCACGGAGACCTGGGGAGAAAGCGCCGCCAATGAATATTCCCGCGGGCGTGTCAAGATGGAGCAGGATGCCTCCGGCGTCCAGAAATGCACGTCGTATGAAGACACCTCCCTGCATGGGGCCAAATGGAAGGTCACGGAAGAAACCCGCGTCAACGATGCCGTCGTCCCCGGCCAAAGTGAAAAAACCATCCGCTACCTGGCGGAAGATGAAACCGTCGCCCGTGAGGAAAAATACGTCCATACCGGCCAGGGCTGGAGCCTCATTTCATCCGAGGACTACCAGTACGACGCCCTGAAGCGCCTCATCAAAACGACGAGGGGCAATGGCCGCGCCAGCACGGCGGAATGGGGCTGCTGCGGCCCCCTCCGCCAGGTGGACGAGGACGGGGTGATGCTCTCCTACGCCTACAATACCTCCCGCCAGCTTGTGGAAATCATCCGCTCCGCCACGGACACCAAGCCGGAGTCTATTATTTCCTATACGCGGGATTCCTCCGGTAATATCCTCCACTTGCGGGAGGATGTCGGCTCCATGCAGCGCACCCACTCCAGGACGTACGACATTCTGGGCCGGGTCACGAGTGAAACGGACTACACGGGCCGCGTGACGACGTGGCTCTACGCGCAATACGGCCTGAAGGAGACGGTCGTCTACCCCTCCGGGGCGCAGGCCACCCTCATCAAGAACAAAGACGGCTCCACGCACAGCTACGCCGCCGTCGGCAGGCGCACCATCGTTTATCACTACGAACCTTCCTCCCACGGGGTGAAGGTGACGCGTAAATTGGAGGACGGCAGGGTTCTGGGTTATGATGAACTTGACGGAGACGGCAAGCTCCTCAATACCTGCGAATCCCCTGTCAACACGATGCTCTCCGACCAGCTCGTCCTCTCGAACCGCTACAACGGGAAAAGCCAGCTCGTCTCCTCCACGGATCGTGGGGTTCTGACGCAGTACCAGTATGACGCCATGGGCAACCGGAGCCGCCAGGTGCTTCCCATGGCTCCGTCTCCCACCCCGCAGAACTCGCGCGTGATTGACTACGCCAATCTTTACGAGGAGCGGGAGGATGGCGTTTACCGGGTGATGACGGAAACCTCCTACAATGAGGCGGGCCTCCCTCTCGTCCGCTCCCGGGCGGAACTGGTCTCTCAATTGAGTTCCACGCTGGAAAGCAAGGTGGTCTCCACGGACGTTTTAGGCAACGTGACAACCGAGTGGACGGAATACGGCGCCCCCACGGTCCGCGTCCGGAAGGTTTCTCTTCCCGCCTCCAATATCACGGCTGAAACGTGCCTGACGGACGGCTTTGTCGTCTCCTCCACGGACCAGGCGGGTGTCTCCACCACCCAATCCAGGAGCTACACCTCCACTGGCTACACCGTCACCGTGACGGACGCCCGCGGAAACGTCTCCTCCGTGAAGTACGACCTGATGGAGAGCCCCGTCCTGAAGACGGATGCGGCGGGAGCCACGGAATCCTACTCCTATGACCCGGCCACCGGGAGGCTTTCGGAACACACCAATGCCCTGCAACGCTCGGCCAAGTACATCTATGATGAGAACGCCCGCGTCGTCGCCGCCTTCGGGGATGGCATTCCTCCCGTCTGCTTCAGCTACGACGAGGACGGCAACCTGGCGATAATGAAGACGTTCCGGGTTCCCGGTACGGTCATTTCCCAGGACCCCCGCACCCGTACGGACGGGGATGCGACCATCTGGGAATACGCCTGGCAGGCGCGCCTTCTTACGAAGACAACCTATGCTGACGGCCACACCGTCTCCCTCCAGTACGGGGAGATGAACCGCCTGGCCTCCAGTACGGATTCCGCCGGGCGCACGCTTTCGCGGAGCTACGACGCGGCTACTGGGGAACTCCTTGATGTCTCCTGCGATGACGGTGTGACCCCCGCCATCCATTACGGCTACAACCGTCTCGGCTGGCTCACGTCCGTGCAGGACGCAGCGGGGGCCAGGACGTTCACCTACGATGCCCATGGCCTTCCGGAGAAGGAGGTTCTTTCCATCGGCGGCGTCTCCCATGTCTTGCAGAACAAAATGGACGTCTTGGGCCGCCTGGAGGGCCTTCTGCTGAAACAGGGGGCTTCCTCCATCCTGGACACCTCGTTCTCTTATGACGCCGTAGGCAGGTATGCCTCGGGCGCCATTGCCGTCCAGGGTGTCTCCAAACAGTTCTCCTTCGGCTACATGGAGGGCACCAATCTTCTCCAGACCCTCACGATGCCCCAGGGCGTCACCCAGCAGATCACGTATGACGAACACCGCGACCTGGAAACGGGCTACCTCTTCCAGAATTCTACCGGGGTTCCCCTGTTGATCGCTTCCCAGTCGTATGACATCATGCAGCGCGTTGCCAGCGACTCCTGGCAGCGTTCGGGAGACTCGCCCATCCAGGGTTCCTTTGCCTACAATGCCCGCAATGAGATGGAAACCGTCACCTGGCACGGAAACTCCTATGCCTACGCCTATGACAACATCGGCAACAGGACGGCGGCCCGGGAAGCTTCCACCGCCTTCACGTACCAGTCCAACGCCCTGAACCAGTACACGCGGATTCAGGAAGGTACGGCGTCCCCCTTCGTCCCGGCCTGTAACCTGGATGGCTGCCAGACGCTGGTGAAGACCTCCACCGGCATCTGGTCGGTGGAATACAATGCGGAAAAACGCCCCATCCGTTTCAGCAATACGACCTCGGGTATCGTGGTGGAATGCGCCTATGACTACCGGGGGCGCCGCTGCATGAAGAAGGTGACGAAGAATGGCTCCGTCACAGTGTTGGATCACTACCTCTACCTTGGCTATCTCCAGGTGGCCTGTATAGACGCGCGCAACGGCGCGTCCCTGCGCCACGGCGTCCTGTGGGATTTGTCCAGAGGTATAGCGTCCCGTCCCCTCGGCTTGCTCAAGGGCGGCGCGTTGTATACGTACGCCTGGGACCGCAATAAAAACATCCGCGCCGTTCTTGATTCCTCGTCCCGGCTGGTAGCCGGGTATGACTACTCCCCCTACGGGGCCGTCACCGCGACGGGTACGCTGGAGAATCCCTTCCAGTGGAGCAGTGAGTTCTATGATGCGGAGTTGGGCCTGGTCTATTACAACTTCCGCTACTACTCGCCGCTCGACGGCAGATGGTTGAGCCGCGACCCCCTCGGGGAAGTGGCCGGTTTGAACCTGTATGTCTTCGCCCATAACACCCAGGCCATCGACGTTCTGGGACTCGCGGCCCAGCAACCGTGCGACCCGAAAAGCGGGATGGCGGGAATGATTGGAGGCCTTACTGGCGAACAGCTCAAAAAGTGGTGCATCAAATTGTGCCATGGCAATGAATGGCTGGGCTCAGGTGTGTACGGGCTTTTCCCGATGGACAAGTTACAGATCAGTGATGTATTCACCTTGTCGGAACTTTTGGATCACTCGTTCTTTCAACCGGATAGCAATGCCATCCCCGACTCCCTTACGGGTATGTTGACAGCCTCCTTCACGTTCACAACGCCTGAGCTTGCAGCCGGAAAGGGCGGATCGTTCACAGTCAGTACGTCATATCCCTTCCCGGAAGGTAAGGACCCCGTCTCGTTTTCGGGCGGCACTGTTTCCAATCCAGGAAACAAATTCGGAGGTTCTGCAAAAATTGGGGGAGAAGTATCTATCCCTGTAACTCAGCATTCGGCTCTATATGGACAGGGTTCGATTTCGCTGGGACCTACCGGATCATCTGTTTCTGTTCAAGTCGGATACAAATGGAATTTTTAACCCGTATAAAATAATGAAACAAATGACATTAAAAACAACATCGGACCTGTCTTTGGCGATAGCTAAGGACAGGTTTTCAAGAGGCACCCTCTGGCGTTTTCCTGCCCGGGTGCCTCTCCTTCTGCTCGTCACGGGGCTGTTTCTTCAAATGCCTGCCGTATGGGCCCAGCAACAGGAAACTCCTAGAAAAGCAGCAATTCCGCAGGAATCGCCGTTTGGAACATATGGTAGTTTTGAGAAGCTCTTACAGGCAGCTGAAGAGGGAAATGCGGATGCGCAGGCTCAAGTGAGTCTCTGTTACGGAAAAGGTATCGGAGTTACGCAGGATTACGAAAAAGCGTTTACCTGGGCCATGAAATCTGCCAAACAGGGAAACGTTTTGAGTGCTACTACAGTAGCGGGTTGTTATTTCCAAGGGAAAGGTGTTGAACAAGACATTCCCCAAGCTATTGAATGGCTCACAAAAGCGGCCAACCAGGGAAATGTAATGGCACAACACAATTTGGGGACAATGTATTTGGAGGGATTGCCTGACATACCTAAAGACGAAAAAAAATCGTTCTTTTGGTTTGAGAAAGCAGCCAATCAGGGAGATAGAGAAGCACAATGTTTTCTTGGCGTTTGTTATTTGATGGGAAAAGGTGTTGCCAAAAGCACAGAGAAAGCTGTCTATTGGACTCAAAAAGCGGTTGACCGAGGAGATCCAGCCGCCCAGCGTAATATGGGAATCTTTTATGCCACGGGGGAGGGAGGCTTGAAAAAAGATGTCAACAAGGCACTGGAATTATGGAAAAAAGCAGCGGAAGCTGGTGACAGTGAAGCACAATATGTATTGGGATCATGTTATGCAGGAGATGCAGAATATTGTGATCCGGATAAAATTTATCAAAACATGCCGGAAGCAAAAAAATGGCTTCAAAAAGCGGCGGATCAGGGAAATGAAAAAGCTAAGGAAGCATTGGAACGTCTCTTCCACATAAAAGCTTCTTCCTGAGAAACCTATTTCCAATACCCGGTCAATTCCGGAATGCCGCTGGTTATGTCGCTTCCCTTGTGGTTGGTCCGGACGAGCATCGGCTTGGCGGCCAGGATCAGGTCGCCTCGCCGGACAAGGGGAGCCCAGATGCGGTCGTCCTCGCCTCCCCCGGAGGAGAGGAAATCTTCCATCGCCTCCGCGTACGCTGGGCGCACGGCAAAGGCGGCCATGCTGCGCAAGTCTCCCGTGACTTCCTTCCATTCCCCGCAGTCAAGGACGGCGCTCCCCTCGTAATGCAGCATCACGGCTCCAGCGGTGGCTGGTGCCTTGCCGAGGAGATCCCGCAGCTTCACGTCAAACTCCGGCATCACCCGCGCGTCGTCCTGGAGGATGACCACCCATTCCTCCTCGCAGCACGCGGCCCACGCCAGCGCATTCCGCATGGCCCGCTTGCAGCCCACCGCGCGGCGGATGTAGTCCGGGTCCGTCTTCAGGCGCGGAATGCGGTAGGCCTCCAGGTCGCTGTACTCCTCCGGCGCGGCTTCTTCCATGGCTTCCAGGCGCACGCCGTCCACCCACTCCCAGGCCAGCCCCTGTTCCAGGAGCCGGGCGCTCATGGCCTCCCTCTTCGGGGAGCCGGGCAAACTTACGACGAGTATCTTGTACATGGCATCCGCTCTTTTGCTGTTGTCTCAATCCCCGGCTCTAGGGGTTTCCCGTGGCCTTGTCGATCCCGGGGACGAGAACGTCAAATGTCTCTTCGGAATACTGGGCCTTGTACACCTGGATAGGTCCGTCCCCGTCCTCCCGGAAAAGTTCGACAATCTTCTTAACGCTTTCCGCGTCCTTCCGGCATTTGATTCCCAGGATAATCCCCGTCAAATATTTGTGGAAGCAGGAGACGAATTCCTTCCCCCTATACAGAGGCAGCACAATCCTTCGTTCCTGCTCATAGCTCCAGGCCGGGTCTTTTGTAACATAGGCTTTGTCAATATCGCAAACTCCACCACTTCCAGACCCAGCCAATGCCAATCCAAACTGTGCTCGTTCTTTCCGGTAGATCATGTCTAAGAGCAGCCAGCGGTTTGTTACCGCATCACGGACGGGAGAAAAAGAAAACTCCTTCATATCCACGGGTATGTCGAGGATGTGATATTGGAAACCATTGCCGTCTTTATACGGAGAGGAAGAAATCAGGGGAAAAGTAAACTCCAGACATACTCCCTTGTGTTTGTCTCCGTAATGCCCCCACATCGCTCCGGAATTGTAAAGGGAGGAAAAACAGATAAAGCCCAGTTCATAAATTTCCTGGAGGGCTTTTCCTTCCGCTCCGGCGGGCATGAACTCATAGGGATCGTTGCACTCGTCGATGGAGCGCACCTTCAGGGATCTTCTAGCCAATACCTGGAGCATGTTCTCATACTTCATGTAGATATAGGCCTTGATCTCCTTGGGCTCCGTACCGTCAGAACTCTTTTCCATTCCGTCTTTTTATCTTTTTTTGGAAGTGCTGTCACGCCCGGAATTGCCTTCTTTTTTGACTCCAAATAGAACAAAAACCATAACAACTGCTATACCGGCTCTCTCCTAAGAGAGTTGATGAAGAAAAAGAAACTTTCCTTGATACTCGTTAAATGGCTTGAGCAATTACCTTAAAATACCATAATCAAAGCATGGTCAGTACCGATGCTACTACATCACTTACAGTATTCATTTCATATGCATGGTCAACGGAAGAGCATGAGAAAAAAGTTTTCGAGTTGGCGGAACGGTTGATGTCAGATGGCATTTCAGTGATCTGGGATAAGTGGGATTTAAAGGAAGGACAGGATAAGTATGCTTTCATGGAAAAGTGCGTCGTCGATACCGGTATCAAGCGGGTGTTGTTGATATGCGATAAAGTCTATGCGACGAAAGCAAATGAGAGAAAAGGCGGTGTGGGGGATGAAACAACTATTATATCTTCCGAGGTTTACGGAAAGGCAGCACAGGAAAAATTCATTCCTGTGATCTTTGAAAAAGATGATAAGGGAGAAGCTTATTGCCCGGCCTATATAAAAACTCGAATCTACATAGACCTTTCTGATCCTGATATATACGAGCGGGAATATGAAAAACTTTTGCGGAATTTGTACGACTGCCCGGCTTATCAAAAACCGGCTCTTGGCCGCAAGCCGGAGTGGCTTGATGAAAAAAATGTGAATTTATATTCACTGGAAAGAATGATCAGGCAGCTCAAGTCGGATGACGGCAGAAGCAAAAAAAAGCAGGATATGCTGCTGCGGCAGTTTCGGGATGAATTCATCGAAAAATTTTCCCAATATGAGATAGTCGGAAATATAACCGGTACGCAGGTCGTCGATAAAATAAGCGAACTAAAACCCCTCCGGGATATGTATATGGAATACCTCTCCACAATCATTTCTCTGGAGGTTTCCTTGGAAGATCTCATAACGGACTTTATGGAAACTTGCTATAATAGAATCCATGAAAAACCTTCATCTTACCAATATGGAGGAGATCATTATTTATTTTTTATATGGGAACTTTTTATATGTACAATAACGACTTTTTTGTACTATGAAGAATTTAAAGTTATATATCAACTAATCAATCATACGTTTTTCTTGAAATATAATGGAAATTCCGAAGAGGAATCTCGTTTCCTTGAGTTTGAACCTTATCTCAAAAGTATCGAAGAAATTTATCCCCAGGAAATAGATCAACGGCCTCGTAACCTCTCGAATATGGCAGATATATTACTCGCTAGAGAAAGCAAGCCAGTCCTGACACGTAAAAATTTGATCTTTGCGGATGTATTGCTATTCCAATTATCCAATCTTTTTCTAGATAATGAATTTCGTCTGTGGTTTCCTCGAACTTATTGTTATGATAGATATGGTTGGGAGCAAAAAGAAAAGTGGAGAAAGCTTAAATCCAAAAAATACTGTCAGGAAATCCTTCCCCTTTTTGGGGTCTCAAGCATTGATCAACTAAAAGAATTAGTGGGTAAAGAAAAAGTTCCAGATAGATATGGGTATAGCTGCTGTCATGATAGGGCAAGAATTATTTCCGATAGTATTAAGATCGAAGAAATCGCTTCACTGCCATAATTGCTTTTCGGCGACCATTCTACTTGTCGGAGAAACGGTTTCTCCCAATCGTCCTATGATTCTGACGGCTTTAGCCTTCTAAAAATATTTGATCATACCCCAAGATACTTCACTGCTCTTAGCAGAATGATTCCAGCGCTCCTTCGTCTGGAGGCGGCAGTTCCCAGAGCGAGCGGGAACCTTCCAGCCTCGCCAGGGTCACGGAGGGGCCTTGGAAGTTTTCCCCCTTCCATTCCAGTTCCATCGGGTCCCACCGCTTCCAGCCCAATGTCAGCGTGTCCCGGGTCTCCCCGCCGAGTTTCCACCATCCGAAGTCCGGGGAGGATGCCCTCCGGAACACCCCCTCCCGGTAAAAGAGGAAGGAGTCGTCCCAGTGGGGGTGGATGCCCCGGTACACGGCGGCGGGCGTACCGTGCCGCAGCACGTCCATGGCGCGCAGCACGGAGGGGATGCACCAGTGCGCCGTCACCGTGTCGTTGTCCGGCAGCGGGTAGCGCACGTTGGAGAGGAAGAGCCTCGGCGTCACCAGGTACTCCGCCCCGGTTTCAAGGGCCAGTTTCCCGAAGATGAGGTCTTCCGCCCCCGTGAGCGGCACGTCCGGCCTGGCGGCAATTTCCTCCACCACCGCGCGGGAGAGGAAGTAGCCCGCTCCGCCGCTGGGGGCTTTCCGCTCGCCCAGCAGGGCATCCCCGATCAGGCCGTACCGGGAGTCCGCCAGTTCAGGCAGCCGGGAAAGGTCCAGGTACGTGTCGTCGTCGCACTTGAAAATCCAGTCGAAGTCGTAGTGCTCAAGTCCGTAACGGAAGAAGGCCAGCACCTTGGCCGGAAGCCCGTTGTACGTGTCCGGGGCGTCCAGCCCTACGGTATCGCCCCATTCCTCTTCCGCCGCTTCGCCGCCGATGAAGAACAGGCACTCCACGCCCTCCTGCGGGTGCCGGAGCCAGGAGTCCCGCACGGCGTTGCGCCGTTCCTCCAGCCCCTGGCCGGAACAGATGCCCACCAGGATGGAAACTTTCTTCTTCTCGTTCATAAGCTCGTTTCGTGTCATTGAGGGGAACCCAAGGTTTCGGATGTAGGGACTCGCTGCCCTCTTCCCCCTATTCGGGCAGCTTCGCCATCGCGTCGAACACTTCCTCCCAACTGGCGGACGACGCTTCCAGCCCGCCGAGTTCCAGACCGCGCTCCCGCGCCGCCTCCGCCATGTCGTCGCGCCAGTGCGGCTCGTATGCCATCCGGGAGGCGTAGTAGATGAAGTCCCTCTCATGGTCGCAGAGCCAGCCGGTCCTGCCGTGTTCCACCATCTGCCGCCACCCGCCCCGGTTATCGACAATCAGCACGCTGCCGGAGGCCATCGCCTCAAAGCCCACGCGCGGCCAGTTCTCCGTCGTGTCCGTGGGTTGCAGCACGATCTTGCAGTGCTTGTAAAATTCCTGCTGGGAAACTTCCGTCTGGTCCCGCGCCGTTCTGATCCAGTCGTAGGGCTTGCCGATCTTCTCCTCGCTCCGGTGGTCGAACCCCAGGAAGAGGCCGCGCTTGGGCACCGGGGAGACGAAGTATTCATAGATTTGCAGCGTGTTCCGGGCGAACTTGTCCGCGTCCTGGCGGGAAATCCGTCCGCACCCGAAGTACTCTTCCTCCCTCCCCCGGACGAACGGGAAGGCGTCGCTGTGGAAGTACGGCTTAAACGTCATGAACCGGACGGACGGGTCCGCGTTCAGTCCTTGCAGGAGGGGCATGTTCTTCTGCCTCACTTCCTCGTTCTGGTAGAGAAACATGGCAATCAGCCCTTCCTTCATCAATTCCTTCTCCTTGTCGAAGAGCCATGTCATGCAGTTCACAAAGACGGTGCGCTTCGTATGTTTCCGGATCTCCGGGATGGCGTCCAGAAACTCGCTGTTGCAGAACCCCATCACCGGGTCGCCCGGCTCCAGAGCCGTCCAGTCGTCCGCCGCGTGGATGACCACCCCCAGCCGCAGCAGTTCCACATAAAGGCCTTCCGGGTAGAAACCGTCCCCGGTCGGGATGAGGTGGACCCCCATCCCCATCTTCCGCCACACGATCATCTGGTGGTGCAGCTCCGTCCCCGCCCCGCCGTAAAGCGACGGGAACCCATGCACGAAAATCCTTTTTAACGCCCTGCTCATGGTTGATCAGGCTCTCACCTTACCACATCCTCCACGCGCCGCCAAGAATCCTCTACATTTTTTCCCTTCCTGGCGCAAAAAAAACCAGCTGATCCCGTTGTCCGAGATGGCATTGTTCGCTCTACCACAGGATGTCCGTGCCCTTGGCAAGGCCCTTGTAAGGAGAGGGATGTTCCTCCACTTCATCCTGCCGCCAGCCGAGTTGTTTTGAGATATAACCGGCTTCGTGCGCTTCGCTGAAGGTGCGCAAAGCATCGGCGGCGTGGGAGCAGACATCATGGAGGGGTTCCGTTTTCCGGGTGCCGTTGGCTCCGGGATGGACGGGCATGTTGGAATGTGTTATCAGTATAAGAACAACTATTTTTTGTGATGAGCTATATACCGTGTCAGCCAAGCCCCCTTATGGAGAATGCCAAGGGAAGTATTCGAATAGGAATAGAAGATTATTTTCTGGCGAAAGACAAGCATGACCGGGATAAGAAATTCCGCATGATTTCCGCGCTCAGAAATATCTATGCCGGGATTCTAATCATGTTCAAGGAACGGCTTTTGAGACTGTCTACAGACAGGTGTCTCATCTTTCTGGAATCGGACAAGGAATCAAACAAGGCATGGCTGAATGAGAAAATACTGAATAAAAAGGCAAAAACCGTCAATGTCCATGAGATTAAAAAATTATTCAAAAAATTTCATGTGGATTATCAGAAAAAGTATTTGGATCAACTCAATCAGGCACGAAATGAATTGGAACATTTCAGCGCGGATGTTTCCGATGATTATCTGGAAGAGCTTTTGGTGAAAGCTCATCGTATTATTTTAAATTTCATTAACGGATTTGAAGATGAGACCATTGAAAACTGGATAGACAGAGATCAGTGGAAAAAGATTGAGCAATCCTACCAACTCGTTCAGGAAGAAAAAAAGAGGATAGAAGAGGAGTATAAGAATTTTTGTTTTTTCCCAGAACAATTAGAAGCGAGAATGAAACATTCGTTATGTCCTAATTGTTTTTCTTCCTTATTGAGTCCGACTGGAAAGAAGGATGATCCGGTTATGGAATGCCGTTATTGCAAAAAGAAATATTCTCCGATAGAAATAATCCAGAGTGAGCATGATGAGCACTACAATATCAAGAACGGCGGTGATCCTACTTTAGGGATATGCCCTCAATGCGATGAAGAAACGCTGGAAGAAGACGGCGATGAAATGATTTTCAAATGCGACAACTGTGGATATGAACAATCTAATTGTTGCGAGTGTTGTGGTTCTTCAATTCCCATTGAAGAAGTTAGCGAAGATGATAATTATTGTGGTCCTTGTCGTATTATGTTGAATAAAGATGATTGATTATAATTTTTATTATTTTTTAATTACCAGAGTATGTCCGTGCCCTTGGCAAGGCCCTTGTAAGGAGAGGGACGTTCCTCCACTTCATCCTGCCGCCAGCCGAGTTGTTTTGAGATATAACCGGCTTCGTGCGCTTCGCTGAAGGTGCGCAAAGCATCGGCGGCGTGGGAGCAGACATCATGGAGGGGTTCCGTTTTCCGGGTGCCGTTGGCTCCGGGAGGGGCGGTTTTGTAATTGGAGAGGGCGCTGACGCCGGAGAGGTAGCCTTCCTTGATGCCCTCGACATTCGTTTTCTCCGAGCATCTGGCGTGGATGACGGCGTGGCGCAGGAGGCGGCGGGCGGCGTCAATGGAGGCCCAGCGGTCCCGGGTACAAGGGATGCGGAGGCAGGAAAACCCGGCGCGCTCCAGGGAGGCGAGGAAGGAGGTGCCGCCAGGAACGCGGTTTTCACAGTCGTGGGGAAGGAGGCAGTCCCGGATGTGGTAGCCGTCCCGGGCTTCACGTTTGTGGATTTCAGCGATGTACCAGTCCAGTGTCAGGCCGTTGGCGGTGATGTTGTCCAGGAAGTAGAATTTGCCGTCCGATCCGGGCTGGATGATCCAGATGGACATGAAGTCCGCCACTCCGATGTCCCACGCGGCATAAACAGGTAAAAAGGCGTCCACCTCAAACTCCGCCGTGAGGCGGCCCAATTCCCGGAGGCGGTTGATTTGACTCCCGAAAATGGTGCCTGCCGCGATGGGATTGAGCGCTTCATCCGGAACCGTGGGGTATTCCTGACGCATGAGCCAGCCCTGGGTGCGGGCCATGGATTCATACCAGGCTTTCTGTTCATCATCGAGAATGATGTTGTAATCCTTTTCCAGGGACTTGAAGTATTTCTGCATTTCCCGGTCGCCGGAGGGCTTGCAGCCTTCCAGACGGTATTCATGCTGACGAATCCAGGAGAAGAAGAAGAAACGGAAGTCCAGAGGAGAGAGGGGCTTGCCTACCATGTCCATGGCGGCCACCGTGAGAGAGTAGTTGAGGCCGTACTGGCCTCCTTCGTGGGTGGATTCCTTGATGATGATGCCGGTTTTGGAGATGGTGTTGAAGCCGCCGGTCATGATTTCCGAGGCCTTTTTGGGATCGTGGGCGGCAATGGCTCCCAGTTCCGAGATATGGAGAATTTGAAGGGTTCCGCCACGCAGGGAGGTGGCGGCATAGACAGTGGAGCCGTTCGGGAATTTGACATCGGACTGGGTGAAGGCCGCCCCTTTCATCTCGTCCTTGATCAGGGAGCCGATGAAGGCGATGAGGCGGTCCCGTTCTGTGGGGTTTTCCGGAAGGTAGTCCAGGTGGTCGAAGGCGAAGTGCATCTTGTCCATCTTCTTTTCCGCCTCCGGGCGGGTGCGGTCGATGACGCCGCAGGTGATGTTGGGGGTGAAGAGGGCGGCGTCCAGCTCCAGGATGGCGGCAAAGGTGGAGATGCCGAGCTGGCGCACTTTCAGGATGTCGTTGCGGTAGTGGAGCTTGTCGTAGAGTTCTTCCTGCGCCCAATTCATGCAGAAACGCTGGAGCAGCCCCTCCTTGTCAATGATCCAGTAGAGGTTGTTGAGACGCCACTTGCGGTCATCGAGCAGCGTCTTGATTTCCTGGTACTGTTTCGGAGTCAGTTCCATGAGCGAGGAGGGGAAGGTCATCAGCCCTGGAGGGCGAGAAGGCGCAGGGGGCGGTCCCCACGGACGCGGAGGCCGACGACGGTTTCGTAATCCCAGTGGCCGGAAGTGATGAGGTTGTTCCAGCCGGGAGGGAGCATCCTGTCGTTGCGGTCCAGCTTGTCCCAGCGCACGCCGTCGCAGGAGACTTCCACGCCGTCCACCAGCGTTTCCCCGGCCAGGCAGACCTGGACGGTGGCGACGGGGGCTTTCTGCACTTTGGCCTCTACGGAGGTAAGGGAGTTGGTGACGAGGGTGGAGGTGTAGTCCTCCCGGTCATGGTCCACATATACGTCATCGTCCCGGATGACTTCGAGATACCGCCCCTCTTCCCGGTCTACGGCCAGGAAGAGGGAGTCGCTGTCCGTACCGTTGGGGAGAGAGGCGACGGAGGTGATTTTCCCCGCAGTCTCATACCTGTGCCAGCAGTGGACTTCGTGCATGGAGTTGTAGGTCATCAGGGCCAGCGTCCCGTCTTTCAAGGTGAAGACGGCGCGGGCTTCCGGCTTGCGCAGGATGGTTCCTCCGGTGACGCCGCCGCCTTGCGCGAGGATGTGATCGGCAAAGACGGTGAGATCCCGCGAGACGTAGGAGTCTGACTGGAAATCATAGCCGTATTGATACAGGCGGCCTCCTCCGCGTTCGCAGTAGAGGACTTTGTCCACGGCCATGATGGCCGGAACAGGGGCGCTGCCGACGTAACCGTGGTTTTCCACCCGGACGGTAGCGTGCGTCAGGGAGGCGGCGTTGCCCGAAGAGATGATGTATTCCGCGTCCGCCGTGCCCAGCAGCAGGCGGAAGGAGTGGGCCATGAGCCAGCAGATACCGTTCTGGGAGGTGGTGGAGAGGGTGAGGGCCAGGGCGCTGTCATCCTGCGTGCCGGTGTCAAAGTTGTTGAGGTCGTCCGTTTTTGACATCCAGAGGGATTGCGGCTGGGCGGCGGTGGAAGCGAAGACGAGCCGCTGGCCGAAGATTTCCGCGAGGATGGGGTAGCCGTAGGCGGGGCGGAAAGCGCACCAGCTCCAGTCGATCACCTCCCTCCGCCCGGTGAAGCCGTTCTTGATGGGGCTGACGTACTGCCAGCCGGAGGTGACGGGAACGTCCGTGTCTTCGTCCATGGTTTCCGTGTATTTCAGAAGCATGTCGTGCTTGTAGGAGGAGACGACGAGCTTGTTGGAGCAGGTGTCGTCCGGGAACCCGTTTTCCAGGGAGTCATCCACGTATTTGCTGCGGGTTAGGAAGAGGCGCACATGGCATTCCTCCCCGGATTCCGTACCGGTGATGAGCGTATTGCTGGCAGCGCCCAGGCGGGAGAAGGAGGAGCCGCGCGTTTCCCATTCCCGGTCCAGGCCGGGGCCGTCATAGGAACGGCGGACCTCGTAGGAGCCGTACCAGCCGCCGGAACAGTAGAATTCCCAGTTGCCCTTGCACGGCAGGGCATCCCCGATGGGTAGGCCCCTGACGAAGTGGCCGGGGTAGTCGGCAGGTGAAACGGCCCCTTCCACGTAGTCGTCCGCACCGGAGAAGGCGCGGATGCAGGTGAAGTATTCCCAGTAGCCGGATTTGAGGACGAGTTTTTCGTTCTTGGTGTAGTTGCGTTCCGAGAGGCCGGAGATGGGGGTAAGGGAATCGAATCCGTCCGTGCTTTCCGCTTTCAAAAAGTTGTCCGGGTAGTTTTCCGGAGCGTTGAGTCCATTAATGAAGCTGCCCGCCTCCAGGTCCTTGATGCAGACGTAGTAGGCTAAACTGGAGTCTCCTCGCAGGGCGAGCCTGGCGCCGGAGGCGAAGGAGGAGGTAGGGGAGAGGAGTTCCGTTTTGCGGACTCCGGCCAGCAGGGAGGAACGGTAGGAGAAGGCTTCCTGTTGTTCTGTGTAGAAGGAGGCGCGCAGGATGTCTCCGCTTTCCATGGAGCGTTCCGCGTCCGGGAGGGAGTCCGGCAGGACGACGGAATAGGAGCCGTCCGCCTGGGTGAGGATGAGAACGGGATCGTCCCGGTAGCCGGTGTGCCGCCAGGGATGGGACTTGAAGGAGAAGGGCTCAAACTTCCATTGGCTGTTTTCCCGCTTCAGGACATGCGGAGGGCATGCCGGATGGGTGAAGAGGAGGAGGTTGTTGACCTGCTTCCAGCGCAGGGATTCCACCTCTCCGAATTCAGCGTCAAACCGGGCCAGTTCCTCGCCGGAGTCCGGAGAGAGGACGCGCAGGGCATCCCCTGAGACTTCAATGAGGAAGCGTTCGTTGCCGGAGTTGGAGTAGATGTAGGGGGCGAGGCGGGAACGTTTCCAGGCCTCCGCGAAGGGAAGCATGCCCCTGCGGCGTCGGATGCCTCCCATCTGGGAAACGTCCCAGTTGATGAGGGTGGAGGCGCCCCGGTGGAAGGCGTCCAGATCGGAGCGCTGGAGGAGTTCCGGGGAGAGTTCCCCGGCGTTGAAGGAGATGCGTTTCATCCCCCCCAGCATGGGAGCTGCCTGGTTCCGGGGGGAGGGGTCATGTCATGCAGGGGGTGGTGTGCGTGATGTGAAGGGGGGAAGAGAAGAGTTAACGGAATTAGAATTTTTGGGTTTGATTCCGGTAGTTTTTACTTGATGAATACTGAGACTGTTATACGCTCAAGGATAAGCGAGCGTAAGCCGTGTTGAGAATAATAGCTAGGTTCTCGGCTGCCGCTCAATAAACGATAACTATTTATTATGAATCATAAAAAGTCGCTTAATTAATAATATATCAAATACAAACATGAAAAATCAAATTTTTTTAAGCTGGTCAAAACCAAGGAGTAAAAATTTAGCAAAAGAGGTGAAACTATTTTTCGAAAATATGTTTAACGATAATATAAAAATATTTATTTCATCTGGAATGGAAAAAGGGTCACTTGTTGATGTGGAAATCCATAAGGAACTTTTAGAAAGTAAAATTTGCTTCGTCTGCATTACAAGTGAAAGTCTTAAATCTCCTTGGTTAATGTATGAGGCTGGTGCTGTATTTGGTTCTGGAGGAATTGTCATTCCTATACTCTTTGAAGAAATTTCCGATTGGCACTCTTGGATAGACAAACCGCTAATTAGATATGTTCCTGTTAGATATGAAAAGAGTAAAGGTAGAGATGATTTTTTGAAACTAGTCAATAAAGTGGAGAATATATTCAATATAAAGGCATTAAATTTTGATGAAAATTGGAATTCTTTTTCTGAAAAGGTAAATAAAATATTACTTCAGCATCAATTAATCCCTGTTGAATGTAAACATTTAATTGAAAAATTAAAAAATCAAAATGACAATTATTTTACACCTGATAGCCCTGAAATAAAAGAAGATAAAATTATTTTTCATAGAGGCTTCCATAGTGATCCATTATATAAAATATTGACAGATAATATAAAAGAAGGAGGCAAATACTTTTGGTTTTATGGTCGTAAAGGAAGCAAAATCCTCAAAAGACAATATATGAGTTTCTTCGAATATATCGCAGAATCCGAAAAATTAGGAGGCATGGGTGTAGATTTTCGCTGTCTTTTAGTTATGCCAAATAGTGTTGGTGCAAAGAA
>OLQK01000886.1_pt1 | contig 25286 bp, 24 predicted proteins | sample 1672501 | NCBI WGS metagenome assembly OLQK01 (sample SAMEA3136693, study PRJEB25190) | human gut metagenome | biome: human gut; feature: human-associated habitat; material: faeces | place: Austria | collected 2013
CAGACTTTGTCTGGATTGGACTTGGTGCTCCAAAGCAGGAAAAGTGGATGGCAGAGCATCAGGGAAAAATAGATGGATTAATGCTTGGTGTAGGGGCCGGATTTGATTATTATGCAGAAAATATTAAGCGTGCGCCGGAATGGATGCAGAAAAGTAATCTGGAATGGTTATATCGACTTATGCAAGACCCGAAGAGACTGTTTAAAAGATATTTCCATACCAATACAAAATTTATTTGGAATGCGATGATAAGGGGTAAATAGTGATGAAAAAAGTATGTATGATTGTTCCAAATAGAATGGTTAAAGGTGGTATTGCTTCTGTTGTTAATGGTTATAGAGGTTCTAAATTAGAAAAAGATTATGATATTACATATGTTGAATCTTATACAGATGGAAGTAAATTAACTAAGCTATTTAAGGGGATTAGTGGATATATTCAGTTTATAAAAGTATTGTTAACAAACAAACCAGACATTGTACATATTCATTCATCATTTGGACCTTCCTTTTATCGTAAAATGCCTTTTATATATATGGCATCGTGGGCTAAAATTCCAATAGTTAATCATATTCATGGGGCAGACTTTGATGAATTTTATGTTAATGCATCCGAAAGTAAAAAGAAAAAAATTAAGAAGATATATGAGAAATGTTCTGTGCTGATTGCTTTGTCTGAGGAATGGAAAGAGCGTTTAAGTCAAATTGTTTCTCCAAGTAAAATTAGTGTTATAGAGAATTATAGTATTCTTCATGAAGATGCTTTAAAGCAGCGGTTAGAAAGAAAATGTAATAATACTGTATTGTTTTTAGGCGAGCTTGGAAGACGCAAAGGATGTTATGATATTCCGGAAGTAATAAGAAAAGTTAAAGAGGATGTTCCTGATGTTAAGTTTGTTTTGGCAGGAGCAGGTTCAGAAGCGGATGAAAAAGCAATTAAAAAATTGATTGATAGAGAAAATGTATCTGATAATGTAGAGTTTCCTGGATGGGTTCGAGGAGATACAAAGGATAAATTGCTCAGAGAGGCTGATGTGTTCTTTTTACCATCTTATAACGAGGGAATGCCGATGTCGGTGTTGGATGCAATGGGGTATGGACTACCTATTGTAAGTACAAATGTTGGGGGAATTCCCAAAATTGTTCAAGATAGAAAAAATGGAGTTTCATGTTCTGCCGGAGATATAAATGTTTTTGCAAAAGGAATTAATGATTTACTTTGCAATAATGAATGGCGTTTTCAGGCTGCTAATGAATCAATGAATATTATTAAAAATGGGTATTCACTGGAGACACATTTATGTCAATTAGAGTACATATATGAGGAGAATTTTAAATGAAGAATCCAATGATATACATAAATAATAGTATAAAAAAGTTTGGAATAAAACTTCGATATGGTAATAGGGTTCGAATGGGATGGATTCAAAGTTTTGAACGAATTCGTATTGAAATTAAAAAAGAGGGTTCTTTAGTAATGGGATCTTATAATCAAAATAGAGGATTAATGTATGTAGGTGTACTTGATAAAGGACTACTTACAATAGGAAGTCATTGCTTTTTTAATATAAATTCATCAATTACCTGTGCTGAGAAAATTACTATTGGAGATAATTGCAAATTTGGTAATAATCTTGTTATAGTTGATCATGATCACAATTATCGAGCTGAGGGTAGTTATTCAGTAGAAAATCCAGAATTTGTTTCTTCTCCTATAGTAATTGGTAACAATGTTTGGGTTGGTGCAAATGTTATTATTTTGCGTGGAAGCGTAATAGGAGATAATTGTGTAATTGCGGCAGGCTCCATAGTTTATGGGAATGTTCCTAAGGAAACAATATATATGCAGAAACGAGTTTCAGAATTGAGAGGTATTAAAAATGAAAGAAATAAATAAAAAAGTTTCTATTATTGTTCCGGTATATAATGTAGAAAAATATTTAAATATATGTGTGAAAAGTATAGTAAATCAAACATATAAAAATATAGAGATTATTTTAATTGATGATGGTTCTAAAGATAATTGTGGAAGTATATGTGATGAATGGGCAAAAAAAGATTGCAGGATTCATGTAGTACATAAAGAAAATGAAGGATTGGGTTTTGCACGGAATACGGGGTTAGATTATGCATCTGGCGAGTATGTTATGTATGTTGATTCAGATGATTATATTGATTTATATATGGTAGAAAAACTTCTTAAAGAAGCAATTAATAGAAAAGCAGATACGGTTTTTTGTGGATTGACAAGAGTCCAACCAAATAAAGAGTTGTTACAAATACCATCGTATTATGATGATAAATTGTTTGTAGGGGAAGAAATTATCGATAGTGTATTACTTGAAATGATTGGTTCAAAACCTACAGAGAAAGAAGATGCTAATCTTTTTATGTCGGTATGGCATGCATTATATTCTATGGATATTATTAAAGAAAATAATATTCGTTTTCCTTCAGAGAGAAAAATAATGTGTGAAGATATAATGTATCATATTGATTATTTAACTCATGCTAATAGAGTTGTATATATAAAAGATTGCTTGTATTTTTATAGAGTTAATCCAATATCATTATCCCAAGTTTATGATGGAACAAGATTTGAAAGACAAAAAGTATTATCAAAAGCTATATGTACATCGTTGAATCAGTATATTTCGCAGGAAAGATATATTATAAGAGAACAAAGAAGACTTCTTGGCGGAGCAAGGGGACAGATATTAGCGATAGTTGCATCTGAAGAAAAAAATAAACTTATGCTAATTAAGAACATTTGCGAAGATGAAGAAATAAAGAATATACTGGAAAAATACCCATATAAATTAAATCCAATTAAACATAGAATTTTTAATTTTGGATTAAAATATAGAATAACGATATTAATATATATATTAGCTTTTATGACAAATAAATGTAGAGGTTGAAAAACGGAGTTGGATTATGCAAAAAATAGCGATTTTATGTCCATCAACGAAACCAGTTCCAGCTGTAAGGGGTGGAGCAGTAGAAACAATTATTGAAGGACTTATTACACAAAATGAAAAAACACCGAAGTTTGAGATTACTGTTTTTTCTGAATATGAAAAAGAAGCAGAGATAAAAAGTAAAAAATTTAAAAATACTACTTTTGTATATGTAAGGACAAATATAAAGATAGAAAGAATATATTATTTATTTTATCGATTTGTTAAAAAAATATTTAAGATAGCACTTCCGGATAATTTAGCTAGAAATAAAATGGTTAAAGAAATTATGGTAAATGATTATGATTGGATATTATTTGAAGCAGGAGAAGTGTTTTCTTTAAAGTATTACAAAAATAAATTGCCAAAAGAAAAACTACTTGTTCATGCACATGGTATGATTACCCCAATCCCAGATGTAGATCAATACTTTTCGTATTATATTTCAATAAGCGAGTTTGTTCAAAGGTATTGGAAAAAATCAAGTAATAGGCCATCAAATACATATAAAATATGGAAAAATTGTATATACACAGAAAAATTTCAGCGTAAGCTTGAAAAAGATAAAAGTATTTTATTGCGTAAAAGGCTTGGATTTTCGGAAAATGACTACATAATTATATTTACAGGAAGAATTATTCCAGAAAAAGGAGTATTAGAGCTGATTAATGCACTTAATTTTATAAATGATGATTCTATAAAGTTGTTGATAATTGGTAGTGCAAACTTTGCAGATAAGACTTCTTCTACCTATGAGAAAAAGGTTTATAATCAAGTACAAAAATTTGGTAGTAGAGTAAAGTTTACAGGATATATTTCAAATGAAGAGTTATATAAGTATTATAGTATTGCAAGTGTAGCTGTTGTTCCTTCAATGTGGGATGAGCCAGCAGGATTGGTGGTAGTAGAGGCTATGGCAGCAGGTGTTCCGCTAATTACAACAGGTAGTGGTGGTATACAGGAGTATGTTAATGAGAATGCAGCATTATTTGTTGAAAGAAATGATTCTATTTCTAGTGCTATTGCACAAGCAATAATTAAAATTAAAAATTCTCCGGAGCTTGCACAAAGACTAAGAAAAAATGGATACAAAGTGGCAGAGGAATATGATATGGAAAATTATCTATTAAGATTTGAGGAAATAATTCATGAAATATCAATTTGATAAAAGGGAAGGATTTTAAATGTTAGAAATTCTCTATATTATTAGTATGGCAATTGCCTTTACTTATAAATATGAAGGTGTGTTAACAAATTTTTGGTTAAAATATATTATTGCAGCTATATGGGTTGTCTTATGGTTATTTGATGCGACAAGAAAAAAAATACATATTAGCGGAACAAGTTTATTTTATTTAAAACAATATCTTGTGCCAATAGGTTTAATAATGATTTGGACAATACTTATGTATACAATTAATACTCCAAGTGGTTATAATTTTTCTTTTATGTCTAGATCCATTGCTAATATCTTGTGTTTAGGATTAGCTCCAATGAGTGCAATTGCAGCGAGTTATTTTTTCCATCGGAGAGTAATACAACTATCTGTGTATGCAATAGTATTAAGTACATTAGCAAATATTATTAGGAGCATTCAAATATTTGGAATTTCGATTTTTTTACAATTTTTCAAGACAGCAGCATCAGTAACAGATTTTGATGTTACTCGACCAACGTTTCATATATCACAAATGTTAGAGGTTCATGATTCAACAGTGGCATGTGGATATTATTTGATTTATTATTTGTTTTTTTGTACAAAAGAAGACAAGAATAGGTGGAAGAACATAGTGGCTATTTTATTATGTGCTTATATCGGATTTAAAAGAGTTACATTTATGGGCGTTATTGTTGTTTTTATTGTGCTTATTTTCCTTAAGATGGAGAAAAATAGGATTAAGAAAGTTATTAACTGGGTTGCAATAACCATATCTTTAGTAGCATTTTTATATCTTATTTCAATAAAAATAAATTTGCTTTCAATAGTGGCAAGTTTTTTTAATATTGATTTTGTGGGAAGATTGGACATATATGCTAGTTTAAGAAAGTATTATTCACTTTCTCCATTTTTCCTGGGGACAGGCTATGGGTTTATTAATAAGTTATTTGAAGAAACTACAGGTTATGCATCGCATTCAGATATAGTAAGAATGTATATTGAGCTTGGATTTGTACCGTATATAGCGTGGCTATATTATTATTTAAAGAAGTTTCCTATTAAAGTTTTGAATAGGTATGGTGCAGTAGCATCAAGAGTTATTATGGCTTCTACCGTATATTCATTTGTTACATATTTTGTTGGAAATGCTATGACGTTATATTGTATTCAGTTTTCATTTGCATTGTTACCTATTGCAATGTCTTATCCAGAGAGTGAGATAAAAAGGAGAAAAATAAGATGGAGTCGAAGAATATGAAAATCGCAATTTTATCAATGCAAAGAGTGATCAATTATGGTTCTGTTTTGCAAGCTTATTCATTGAAGGAATTAATACAGGAATTGACAAAAAATGAAGTTCAATTTATTGATATTGATCATAATGAAGTTATTCCTGTACACGGAAATGTAACAACTAGTCAAGATTATTCTAAACAGGATTTTAATATTAAAAGAGCACCATGGCTTTTTTTTAGAAAAATTAAGCATAAGATTTTAAGAAAAAAATATGAAAATAATATTAGAGCTTTTCAGCAAAATGAGCTTTGTTTAGATCAAAAAAATAATAAGGAATATTTTGATTTAGTAGTTATAGGAAGCGATGAGGTATTTATTGCAGTAGATCACATATGTTTACAATTGTATGGAAAAGTAGAAAATGCACGGTGTATTATTACATATGCGGCAGCCTCAGGTGTTGCTCAATATCATAATATTTCCCAAGATGTTTTGCCACAAATAGAGGATGCATTGCATAATATTAGATATATGTCGGTAAGAGATAAGCATACTAAAGAATATATCGGTAAAATGTATTCTCAAAAAATTTATGAACATGTGGATCCAGTTCTTGCAGGGTCACTTAGATTTCGCAAACATAAGGAGATTCCTTTATCAAAGTATATGATTGTATATGCATATGCAGAAAGAATTTCAGATTTACAGGAAATAAAGGCTATACAAACATTTGCGAGAAAAAATAATTTAAAGATAATATGCGTTGGAGGGCAGCAGTTATGGTGCAAAAATTTTATTACAGTGGATCCTTTTGAAATGTTAGATTATTTTTATCAAGCAGAATATGTAGTAACAGATACTTTTCATGGAGCGGTATTCTCAATAATTAATCATTGTAAATTTGCGGTATTTTTAAGGAAGAGTAATGAATTTAAAATTAAAGGTTTACTTCAAAGTGTAGGATTATTAGATCGTCTGGTAGATAATCCAATTAATCTTGAAAAAAAATTTGAGCAAGTTATTGATTATGATAAAGTAAATAATATTTTAGATAATGAAAGAAAAAGAACAATTAATTATTTGTCAGAATGTATTAGTAATATTGAAAATGAAAAGTAAGAAGAGAGGTATTAATTTTGTCAACTGGTAATAGAACGAAAAAATCATTGGAGAATATTATATTTGGTATGATTAATAGATTTGTTTTAATGATATTTCCATTTGTTGTAAAGACGATATTGATAAAACAACTAGGAGCAGAGTATCTCGGTCTTAACAATTTATTTTCATCTATTCTTCAGGTTTTAAGTCTTTCAGAGCTAGGGGTTGGAACTGCTATGGTGTATAGTATGTATAAACCAATGGCTGAAAATGATAAACCAACACTATGTGCATTATTGAATCTTTATCATAAATTTTATACCGTAATTGGATTTATAATTTTAGGATTGGGAATAATAATACTTCCATTTCTGGATAAGCTTATTAGCGGTTCATATCCTAAGGATATTAATCTTTATGTGTTATATTTAATATATTTAATTAATACAGTGTTAAGTTATTTTTTATTTGCTTATAAAAAATCACTATTAGAAGCAAGCCAACAAAATAGCATTGAAAGCAAAATTAATACAGTGGCAAGTGTATTGATGTATATTTGTCAAATTTTTGCATTAATATTGACGAAAAATTATTATGTATTTGCAATTTTTTTGCCTTTAAGTACGTTATTTATTAATTTGATGCGAAATATACTGGTTTCAAAAATGTATCCGGATATCATTTGCAAAGGTGATATGGGAAAGGAGTTTGTTAAAAGTTTATATAAAAAAGTAGGTGCTTTGATTGGACATAGAATAGGGACAACTATAATAACATCTGCTGATAGTATTGTGATTTCAGCATTTTTGGGGTTACACGTTCTGGCCATATATGGAAATTATTATTATATTTTAAGTTCATTAATAGCAGTAGTTACAATTTTCTATACTGCAACTACTGCAAGTATAGGTAACAGTCTGATAACATCAGATACTAAAAAAAATTATTCAGATTTTAAGACGTTTACGTTTATGAATGATTGGGTTGTAGGTTGGTTTACGATATGTTTAATTTGCTTATATCAACCTTTTATGAAGATATGGATGGGAGAAGCTTTAATGTTTCCATTTCATATGGTTATTTTAATGGCGATATATTTTTATACTTGGTTGTCAAGACGAATTGGTCTAACTTATAAAGATGCCGCAGGACTTTGGGCTGAAGACTTTTGGAAACCATATGTAGGTTCTATAGTTAATGTAATTACTAATATAGCTTTAGTTAAGCTAATTGGAGTCGAAGGGGTAGTAATTTCAACTATTATTGTTATGGTAATTATCTATTTCCCATGGGAAACAAAAGTACTTTTTGATAAAATGTTTACAGATAGTGCTAAAGAGTATTGTCTAAAATATTATAGCTATGCTTTAGTGACAATAGTGGGAACGTGTGTAACTTATTGGATTTGCAACTTAATTACAATAGAGGGGATACTTGGACTGTTTATTAAAGCATGTATATGCACGATTGTTCCTAATATTTTATTTGTACTTGTATATTTTAAAACAACTGAATTTAAGGATACATATAGTAGAATAATGAATTTAATTGGAAGAAAGGTGAATAGTTAAATATGAGTATAAAAAAGGCTGCAATAGTTACATTAACTGTTCCGAATTATGGGAATAGATTGCAAAATTTAGCAACACAATGGATTTTTGAAGAACAAGGATTTCAAGTAGAGACGATTCATAATCCATTTGAACCCCAATATTCAGATGTTAAACATAAGATGGCTAATATTATGAAATCTATAGTGGGAAATAGAGGACAAAAGTTAAATGTAAAAAGAGAATGTGCTTTTAACTCATTTGACAAAAAATATATCAAATACTCAAAATATTGGATAAATAAGAAGAGAGATAGAAAAATTCTCGATAAGTATTATGATTATTTTATTTGTGGAAGTGATCAATTATGGAATCCTTCTACTTATAATTACGGAGCTAATAATTTTGCTATGTTTACAACAAGTAAGAAAAAATTAACGATGGCTCCTTCGTTTGGTGTAGAAGAATTTCCTAAAGAAAGAGAAAAAGAATTTCGAGAATATCTTAATTCGTTTGAAATGTTAAGTGTTAGGGAAGAAACTGGTAAAGCTATTATAAAAAAACTAACAGGAAGAGATGCAGAGGTTGTTATAGATCCAACGCTTATGATTTCAAGTGATAAGTGGCTTGAGATTGTAGAAAAACCCGATTGGATAGAAGATAAAAATTATATTTTATGTTATTTTTTGGGCAATCAATATATGATGGATTGGGTTAATGAGCTTGCAAAAAAGGATGACTATAAAGTAATTAATCTTATGGATAATAGTAATAAGAAAATTTTTTGCACAAATCCAGCACAATTTTTATACCTCATTAAAAATTGCAAATTAATGGTAACAGATTCGTTTCATGGTTCAGTATTTTCAATTTTATTTCAGCGCCCATTAGTAGTCATGGAAAGAAAAGATTCTTTTGTTTCTATGAACACTAGACTAGATAATTTATTAAAAATGTTCAAGATTACAAATAGAAAATTTTCTAATATTACCAGTAATATGATATATAAAACTGATTATAAAGAAGTATTTACTATTTTGCAACAAAAGAGACTTGAAGGAGAAAAATTTATAAGAAAGATGTTGGATAAGAAAGAATGAGAGTAAAAGATATTTTTATAAAGGTCGTAGACTGTATATATAGTTTTTGGTTTGATTTGCATTTTCTTCCTTTTAAAGATGCAGTTAAAATACCTGTATATTTATCTCATAATACTAAAATACAAGGCAAAATAAAGAAAGATAGTATTGTGATTAATGCACCAATAAAATCGAGAATGATTTCATTAGGAATATCAGAAGCTACCTTTGGTTTGCAAGGAGATAAACATTCTTATTTAATGATTCAACCAGAAGGAAAAATAATATTTAATGGCACATGTGTTTTTTCTAAGGGATTTTCATTTAGAGTATTTAATGGTGGAACTATTGAAGTTGGAAATAACGTGTATTTTAATCAATATTCTAATATTTCTGTTCATACAAAAATTCATTTAGGTAATGACTTGCTAGCTGGTTGGAATGTAAATATACGAGATGCTGATGGACATGCAGTTTATGATTTGATTGATATGAATAATAGAACAAATAAAGATAAGGAAGTTTTTGTTGGCAATCATGTATGGTTAGCGTCATATGTAGATATATTGAAAGGTGCCAGTATTGCTGATGATTCTATTGTAGCATATAGAGCATGTATTAGTAAAAAAATTGTAGAGAAAAATGTTATATTGGGGGGGGCGCCAGCTAGAATTATTAAAAGGAATATAGCATGGCATATTTAGGTATAAAAAATGATAGTTAAAAAGAATAATATTCAATTTCCAAAATGTTATGCGGCAAGATCAAATAATGATGACGTAATTTATAATAGTTCATCAGGTGGGATTTTTACTGAGATTGCCGTATGGGTTTTATCTAAAGATGGAGTTGTATTTGGAGCAATGATTAATCAAGATAATAAAGTTGTTCACTCTTGCGTAAAAGACTTAAAGGATCTTGATAGTTTAAAAGGAAGCAAATATGTACAAAGTTCTTTAGGAGATACTTTTAAGAAAATTAAAGAAGTACTTAATAGTGATAAGTATGTTTTGTTCTGTGGAACACCTTGTCAAGTTGCAGGATTAAAAAAATATGTTGGAAAGGCAACTGATAAATTAATTTTGCTTGATATTGTTTGCCATGGAGTTCCAAGTCCTAAATTATTGGAAAAATATATTGAATATCAAGAAAAAAGGTATAGTGCTGGTGTGACAGAATTGAATTTTCGAGAAAAAAAATATGGATGGGAGAATTATTCCATGTTTTTGAAATTTGAAAATAAAAAACAATATAGAAAAGTGGGTTATAATGATCCATATATGCGTATGTTTTTGAGTAATGCTTTTTTAAGGCCAGCATGCTATGAATGTCAATTCAAGAAAATATTAAAATCTGGAGATATAACTTTAGCGGATTTTTGGGGAATTAAGAATATTTATCCACAATTTAATGATAATAAAGGAGTGTCATTGGTATTAATTAATAATGAAAAAGGTGAGAAAATTGTACGTGAGATATATCATAAAATAAAACTTGTTGAAGTGGACTTAGAAAAATCAATAAACGGGAATCCGTCAATAATAATGTCATCAAAAATGTCAGAAAAAAGACAAGTTGCTTTTGAGAATATAGATGAACTTTCCTTTAAAAAATTATATTATAAAACTTGTGTTCCTTTATGGAGAGAGAAGTTTAGAAGAATTAAATATAAGCTAAAAAAAGAAATCTAATAAAATAATAATTAAAGAATGGAAAATTATAAGGAGCATGGTTAATGAAGACAGTTTGTGAGTATAATAAATGTACAGGATGTATGGCGTGTATACAAAAATGTCCTAAAGATGCTATTCGTTTAGTAGATTCTTTAGATGCAAATAATATGTTTATAGATACAAATTTATGTATAAATTGTAGTGCTTGTTATAAGGTCTGTCAAGTGAATAACACTCCAGAATTTTATGAAACGAAATATTGGCTTCAGGGATGGCATAAGAAAGAAAATATACGAAATGAAAGTTCTTCAGGAGGAGCAGCAACAGCATTAGCAATGACATTCATATTAAATGGGGGTGTCGTATGTTCTTGTACATATAAAGCTGGAGAATTTATTTTTGAATATGCTAATAATGTTAATGAGGTTAAAAAATTTGGGGGTTCTAAATATGTGAAAAGTAATCCTGAATGTGTGTATAGAAAAAATTTAGAGATTTTAAAGATGGGGAAATCTTTACTTTTTATTGGATTGCCATGTCAGGTATCAGGAATGAAAAACTTTATCGGAGAAAAATATAATTCTCAAATTTATTACGTTGAATTAATATGTCATGGTAGTCCTTCACCAAAAGTTTTTGAAAAGTTTTTACAATCTAATGGAATAAATCTTTTCGATATAGAAAATATAAGGTTTAGAAAAAAGACAAATTTCTGTATTTCATCTAATGATAGCATATATAGTAAGATACTTCCTGATGGGATACAAGATTTATACACATTTACATTTTTAAACGGTGTAACATATACAGAAAATTGCTATAGTTGTCAATATGCACGTACAGAGAGAATAGCAGATATTACACTTGGAGATTCATGGGGATCAGATTTGTCGGATGATGAAAAAAGTAAAGGTATTAGTTTAATTATGTGTCAAACAGAAAAGGGATATCAATTAGTGAAAGAATCTGAGTTGCATATTGAACCTGTAAATCGAGAAAAATCTATACAAGCAAACAAGCAATTGAGTGTTCCGTCAAAAATGCCACAAGAAAGAACAGTTTTTTTTGAGGTGCTAAAAAATAAGAGGTTTGATTATGCTGTATATAAGGCATATCCTAAAAAATATATAAAATACCGTTTAAAAAAATTTATATATCATTTTAAAAATGGGGGGGCAAAATAAATAATTCAGCGAGTGAGTATTGTATTACTTATTTAAAGAAAAATAAGTAAAGTTAATTTTGACAATATAATAAATTAGATGTTATAGAAAGTTGATTTATAATAATGGAAAAACCTATATTATTTGAACAAAAAAAGAATTGTTGTGGATGTACAGCTTGTTATTCAATATGCCCTAAATCTGCCATCTATATGGAAACAGATGAGGAAGGCTTTGAGTATCCACACATAATTGATCGGCTTTGTATCAGGTGTTATATGTGTATACAAATATGTCCAATTAAAAATAATGAATAACACAAGAGAAAGTTTCTTCTATGAGTTTGTTATTTAGAAGAGTTAGAAAGGAAGAATATGAAAACAACCTTAGTCATCATGGCAGCCGGTATCGGTTCCCGATTCGGCAGTGGAATTAAACAACTTGCTCCGGTTGGTTTAAATGGAGAAATTATCATGGATTATTCTATCCATGATGCAATAGAAGCAGGCTTCAACAAAATAGTTTTTATTATCCGTAAGGATATTAAGGACGCATTTAAAGAAGCAATCGGTGATCGTATTGAAAAGATTTGTAAAGATCTTGATGTAGAGATTGCCTACGCATATCAGGAATTAAATGAACTGCCAGAAGGTGTGGAGCTTCCTGCAGGACGTACCAAACCTTGGGGAACAGGACAAGCTGTTCTTGCTTGTAAAGAAGTCCTGCATGAGCCATTTGCAGTTATCAACGCAGATGATTACTATGGAAAGGAAGCATTTGTTAAGCTTCATGATTTCCTTGTAGGCTATACACCAGAAAAAGCGAATCAGTTCTGTATGGCAGGTTTCATTTTAAAGAATACGTTAAGTGAAAATGGTGCCGTTACCAGAGGTATCTGCGAGACAAATGAGGAAGGCTATCTTACAGCGGTACATGAAACCTCCAATATTGTTAAGACTCCAGAGGGTGCAGCAGTAGACGAAGATGGACAGCTTACTTCAATTAATGCAGAATCCTACGCATCCATGAATATGTGGGGACTCACACCGGAATTCATGCAGACTTTAGAAGATGGATTTAAAGGGTTCTTTGCTAATATGGGAAATAAAGATATTCTGAAGGCAGAATATTTACTGCCAATCTACATAGACGAACTTCTTCAGGCAGGCAGAGTTTCCGTAAAAGTGTTAGATACGAATGACAAATGGTTCGGAGTAACCTATAAAGAGGATAAAGACTATGTAGTGAAATCATTTGCCAAGCTGATAGAAGATGGTGTATATCAGAAGAATTTATTTGAAGATTTGAAATAATTTATTATCTTATTACATCTCCGAATCTAAAAGCTGAATATTCAGCTTTTAGATTCGGAGGTATCTTCAGAGGAAACATTCTTTTTCCTTTTTTTATCTATTATAAAGTTATACAGAATATCATCTGCATGTGTGCTTATTTTTGTATAACGTCTGTCTATAGAATATTTTCTCAATTTATTAATTAGCTCAGTACGTGTATTTTCCGGAAGAGAAGATTTTTGAATGAAAGCTTCTTCAATACTATATATTGTTTCGTGTGTGATATTGACCCTAGGGAAATCTTCTGGGAAGTCTTTTAATATATGTTCTTGAAAATCCTTTTCTGTTATTTGTATAGTAAGTGGTAGATAGTCCGTATCTGGATTTTACCTCCAACCAGTGCCATAATAGTCCTATGATTATTAAACGTCTTAAAAGTTCAGTACTCAACTTTTAGGACTGGTTAGGAGGCATTTCCTATGAGTTCTATTACTACAGCAGTTGCTGCTGACTATCGTTTGCAATAATGGACCCAGTTGGTCAAAGAATGCCAGAACCGTCCTTCCGATATCTCGATCGAGATAAATGGATGTAGTCGTAGTCTGGCATACGCTTTTGAGAGCGGTCGCATTGTTTTGGATAAAGACTTAAGTTTTTGTGAAGACCTGTTGCCATGGGCACCAAATTTTCCAGAGAAATGCAGAAAGACAGAGAAAAAATAAGACCGCCGTTTGGCGGTCTAAAATTTTGTCAAGGTACGCACTGTCTACCACTTACTTAATTAGAGTTAATTTAAAATTATATTGACAAACAAACAGAAGTTCGATATATTGCTATTAATAGAAGAAAAAGAAATTATTAGAAAAAAGTTATACTAGAAAAATGTATTTACTAATATACAATAATAAATATAATAGAATATATATTAAAAATTTTATACGAATTGAGGAATGAAAAATGGTTAGTAAAATTAGAAAAGTATTGTTTTATCGTCTTTCCATGAATGATAAACAGGGAAAAATAATTTCTCCAAAGGAATTAGAAGCAAAATTTGATAAAATTATACAAGAATACATGATAAAAATACCTAACTCTAATAGATATGCAATTTCTATTGAGAAGGAAAATGAAATATTTGTTATCGAATTAATTAAGAAGAATAATAAATTAGCGTTTTTAAAATTGGGGATTCAAAATGCTTCTAATGCAGTTGCACTGAGGAATGGGGAAACATTAGAATCTGATGAGGTGGATATCGCCCCTAATCAATCATTAGAAACTTATACATATTGTCTTATAGATTTTGCGACAACAATAGTAAGTTATGTTAATACAAATACTTCTCCAAGAATTTCTGTTTTAAAAAATTTATTTGAGAAATGTTATGGGAAGGAAGGCTTTTCTCCGAGCATGAATATAATTTTTGCACCGGATGCAATTAAGGAAATTTTGAAAAAGAAAAGGGTACTTAAAATACAAGTGGATGTAGCTGTACCTTCGGATAATGTTCTTACTCAGTATCTAGAAGTATCGGAGGGTACCTTTGATGGTTTGGGTGGAAAAAGTTCAAGCACAGTTTCTTTTCAAATTAAAGCAGATAGGGGAAAGAGTCTTTATAAGGAAGAAGGGAAATTTAATAAAATATTAAAAGAGCTTACCAATAAAGCTGGTTCTGATAGAATTCAGAGGATAGCTGCATGGGGAAAAGATGATAATGAAACTGAGTCGCAAATGTTTGATCTATTATCATATAAAGCGAATGTGAAAGGTAAGGTTGGAAGGGAAAGATATGATAATGCGTCAGAAGAAGATCAGCTAAATATGATAGAGATAGAATATGAAAGTAGAAAAGAAGAAATACTTGGATATATATCAATACAATAAAGTTATTTTATTATAAATAAAGAAGTATAGCTTGTAAGGGAAGGAGAATTACAGTGAGTGATAAGATTGTGCGTCGAAACTGCATAATGTTGGGTAGTGTAACTATTGGCACAATTATAATTACTGCGATTTTAATGAAGTCTGATATTATTAGTATAACAATGATAAATAAATTAGGGAAAGATTTTCAGTATAATTTATTAAGTTTTTCAGGTGTGTTAGCAGGCTTTTTGTTTACGGGTGTAGGAATTCTAATATCTGCTATTGATAAAGAACGAATAAAAAGACTTTGGTATAATCGGTATTTAGACAATCTTTATCATTGTGCGGCATTAGGAATTTTGTGTAGTATTTTTACGATTTTAACAGTATTTTCAGAATTATTTTGTACTTTTTCAAAGGAGATTCAGAAAAAAATTCTAGAATTTCAGGTTTTATTTATTATACTTGGTATGGTATATTTTATTTGGTGTACCTATATGCTTATTGGTTTGATTTCTAAGATGAGGAAAGAGATATAATGAATATTGGGATTAAAAAAATAAAAATTGGAATAAAAAAAGGTTCGGAAATTGAAATAAATAAGTATAGGAAGAAATAGATAAAATGATACAAGGATTTTTTCAGTATATAAAAAATAGTGATAATGCAGAAGTGGTAGTTGCGGTAATAGCACTGGTAGCATCAGTGATAGCTTTTCTTTGGGGATTATATCATCAAAGAAAATTAGATACGTTAAACAAACTTACAGAATTACGTACCAAGTATCCGAATTCAGATAAGCTAGATGAAAAAGGGAGAGAGAACTATTTGCGTGAATTAGAATTTTTTGCCACAGGTGTTAATACGCATATTTATAGTTATAAAATTGTCAAAAAAATGAGTAGGGCAAGATTAAAAAGTCAATACAACAATTGGATATATGGTACCATTCAGAAAATAAGGGGAAATGACAATAATAAGGATGCTTATAAAGAATGTGAAAGAATGATGGAGAGATTAAAGAATTCATCTGAATCTAAATTGATAAGGCGTATGAAATTAAATATTCAATTTTGTATTCAGAAAACAGATACAGGTCAAAAATTTATTAAGATATTGGGTAAATATTGGATTTTGATAGGGTTGGTAGCAACCTTAATTATTAAAATTATTTTTTCACCTGCTCCTATGATGGAATGGTTGAGTAAAATTGAATTTTGTAATAAGATTTTATTACGTCCGGCGGAGAAAACCGTATATTTTGAGGTACTTTCTTTACTTGATGCAGTTGCGACATCGTTTGTAGCAAGTTTGGTATTTTATGGGCTAAACGTAGTTTTACCTTCTAGAGAAAAAAATAAACAGATACAGGGAGAAATTCAAGATATAGCAACTAGAATTTTAGATGAAATTAGAAAACCACATGCAAGATGTGCAAACGAATATCATAAGCAGCCCCAATTTAATATTGCAGTTGCAAGTGAAGAAGATATTAAATTATTTCTGCAGACAATGAATTACGAAAAAGAGCTATGTTATGAAAAGGATGAATTTGTAGAAGGAATTGAATTGGTACGCACATCCATACAAAGAATAGAAGAGTATATAAGAGAGTTACGTAGAGTATATTTGTCTTCACTTAATTCAGAACAATTGAATATTTTGAGAGATTTACAAAATTCTTTATATATAGAAGAGTTTAAAAGGTATTATCAGCATTTACATAGCATTAATAGATTTTCTGTACCGGAACATGTATTAAAGGAAAAATATAAAAACTATAAAGATGAAAAGCCAGATGGTGAAGGAGGAATAAATCAGGATAGTTTTAAGATTGAACAGGCATTATATGATGCGAGTGTTTTGTATAAAAGACTTAAAGAAGCTTTTAAAATATAATAATATTATTATTAAGTTTGAGATAAGGAGGTGACACAAGAATTTTTTACTTAACAAAAGACATTTGGAACAGTATATTGCTTGATTTTAAGCAACCCATAAGTTATCTGATACCAGCAATAATTATAACAGTCTTTTTGGCAGTTATTTATAAGGTATGTAGGAGACAGAAAGCGAGAGTTACCTTATCTTGCCTTCTTCTTATTGTTTATATACAAGTTGTTTTATAGACAGCTTTTTTCTCCAGAGAGCCGGGAAGTAGGATGCAGATGGATCTTCGATTGTTTGGTACATGGGGAGAGACTCCGATAGCGCATGCGTATTTTATTGAGAATATTATTATGTTTATTCCGTTTGGAATATTGATGTCAATGGTGTTTAAGAGGATGCAGAAGATGAGATACTGTGTGCTTGCAGGATTTTTGTTTTCTTGTATAATTGAGATTAGTCAGTTAATTACACAGCGGGGATTTTGCCAGTTAGATGATGTGGTTACGAATACAGTAGGTGCGTTTGTTGGCCGGATAATATGGAGCTGTGGGAATTATTTTATAGAATCACGGAGGAACAACCTTGGATAAATGGACAACAACGAAGTCAGAAAGTTTAGTAGATAATCACTGGGTGAAGATTCGAAAGGATAGTGTAGTTCTTCCGAATGAACAGAAAATTGATGATTTTTATGTGATTACAATTAACAACGCAGCAGCGATTGTAGCGATTGATGAAGATGGTAATTGTATTCTGAAGAAGGAATATCGTTACTGTTATGATAGAGATTTAATTGAAGTTCCGGCAGGAACTTTTGAGGAAGATGAGACAGATGGTTTAGCAGTTGCAAAGCGTGAGCTGTTAGAAGAAACAGGCTATGAGTCGGATGAGTGGCAGTATTTGGGAGCCACGGTGGAAAGCTCAGCCAAGCTTACGAATTATATGCATATTTATTTTGCGAATCATTGTAAAAAAGTTAGTGAGCAGCATCTTGATGCGACAGAAGATGTGGAGGTAATTGTGGTTCCTTTTGAAAAGGCGATTGATATGGTTATGAATAATGAGATATGTTGTAATAGTTCGGCGCATGGGATTTTAAAAGTAGCAAGGATGTTAAATATTTAGAAATGAGAGAATGAGGGGGGGACAGAATAATGCAGGAACTTTTTTCAGATAATACACCTTCGGTTGAGTCAGAGCGTATTCTTTATACACCATCAACTTTTGCACGTTCTTCTCTTCTTCATTTACAGGAAGTTGGTTCATTAAAGGCAATATCGGCACATACTTCTTCCAGAAAGGATTTGGTTTCTTTTCTTTGTTTCGTAGTATTAGATGGATGTGGAGAACTGGCTTATGAGGGGAATACATATTTTTTAAAAAAAGGGGATTGTGTATTTATTGATTGCCGAAAGGCATACAGTCACCGGACAGGAGTGGCAGATTCAGCCGATACTGAAAAGGTAAATAAATTGTGGTCATTGCAGTGGTGTCATTTTTATGCTCCGTTTCTTCCAGCGGTTTATGAGAAGTATAAGGAGCGAGGGGGAAGACCGGTATTCCATCCAAAGAATTTGGCAAAGTTCCGGGAACTTTTTTCAGAAGTGTATTTACTTGCTTCTTCTTCGGACTATATTCGGGATATGCGGTTGAATGAGAAGCTGAGTATGCTTCTTACGATGCTGATGGAGGAATCCTGGCATCCGGAAGACAGCATGGTTTCAAAGAAGCGTATGGAACTTACAAAGTTAAAAGAGTATCTGGATGAACATTATACGGAAAAGATTTCGCTGGATGAACTGGCAATACACTTTTTTATTAATAAATACTATCTCACGAAGATTTTTAAAGAGACGTATGGAACGACAATTAACAGCTATATTATTGCGAAAAGGATTACGAGAGCGAAGCAGATGCTTCGTTTTACAGATATGACATTGGAGGAGATTGCGATTGCGGTTGGCATGAACGGAGGAAATTATTTTAGCCGGATGTTTAAGAAGATAGAGGGAATTAGTCCAAGAGAATACAGGAAGCAGTGGTAGAGAAAGCTGGCATAATATTAGTTAAAAACCAATATTGTGCTAGTTTTATTTTTTATATGCCATTTTTTTCTTGTTTGAAATCATTTACAATGGTATCCGTCACAGAAAAGTACGGTGATAAGGTTATTATCACTGAGAACAGATATATACTTCATAAAGAAAGGTTAGGAACAATATATGAAAAAAGCTCTTATTACAGGTATTACAGGACAGGACGGTTCTTATTTAGCAGAATTTTTATTAGAGAAGGGATATGAGGTTCACGGTATTACTCGTCGTGCTTCTATTTCAAATACTGCACGTATTGATCACATCATTGATAAGATTACATTACACGATGGAGATTTATCTGATTCTTCTTCTTTAATCCGTATTATCAGCATGGTTCAGCCAGATGAGATTTATAACCTTGCTGCACAGTCTCATGTTCAGGTATCTTTTGATGTACCTGAGTATTCAGGAGATGTAGATGCACTGGGTGTTCTTCGTATTTTAGAGGCTTGTCGTATCTTAGGTCTTGAGAAGAAGACAAAGGTTTACCAGGCATCTACTTCTGAACTTTACGGAAAGGTAGAGGAAGTTCCACAGCGTGAGACTACTCCATTCCACCCATACAGCCCATACGCAGTTGCAAAACAGTATGGTTTCTGGATTACAAAGGAATACCGTGAAGCTTACGGAATGTTTGCTGTAAATGGTATTTTATTCAACCATGAATCTGAGCGTCGTGGAGAGAACTTCGTTACTCGTAAGATTACTCTTGCAGCAGGACGTATCGCAGAAGGTCTTCAGGATCACTTAGAGCTTGGAAATATGGATTCTTTACGTGACTGGGGTTACGCAAAGGATTATGTAGAATGTATGTGGATGATCCTTCAGCATGATACACCAGAAGATTTCGTTATTGCTACAGGTGAGCAGCATACAGTTCGTGACTTTACAGAGAAAGCTTTTGCAGCTAACGGAATTACAATCCGTTGGGAAGGTGAAGGTATTGACGAAAAAGGTTACGATGCAGAGACAGGTAAGATGCTTGTATGTGTTAATCCACAGTGGTTCCGCCCTACAGATGTAGATAATCTTTGGGGAGATCCTACAAAGGCTAAGACTGTTCTTGGCTGGAACCCACAGAAAACAAGTTATGAAGAGTTAGTTGAGATTATGGCAAAACATGACAGAGCGCTTGCAAAAAAAGAAGCTGCCATGAAAAACGCATAATTAAACGTGTTTTAGACAAAGGATTGGAGATAGATAACGATGATGGAGAAAAATGCAAAGATTTATGTTGCTGGTCACAGAGGAATGGTAGGTTCTGCTATCGTTCGTGAATTAGAGCGTCAGGGATATACAAATATTATTACCCGTACACATAAAGAGTTAGATCTTTGCCGCCAGGATGCGGTAGAAGAGTTTTTTGCAACAGAAAAGCCAGAGTATGTTTTCCTTGCGGCAGCTAAGGTTGGCGGTATTGTTGCAAATCAGGAAGCATTAGCTGATTTCATGTATGAAAACATGGTATTGGAGATGAATGTAATTCATTCTGCATGGAAGAATGGATGTAAGAAGTTAGAATTCCTTGGTTCTTCCTGCATTTACCCTCGTATGGCTCCACAGCCAATGAAGGAAAGCTGCCTGCTTACTTCTGAGCTTGAAAAGACAAATGAAGCATATGCATTAGCTAAGATTTCCGGATTAAAATACTGCGAGTTCTTAAATAAACAGTACGGAACAGATTATATTTCTGTAATGCCTACAAACCTTTACGGACCAAATGACAACTATCATCCAACACACAGCCATGTACTTCCTGCTTTAATCCGCCGTTTCCACGAGGCAAAGGTAAACGGATTAAAAGAAGTTACATGTTGGGGAGATGGTTCACCATTACGTGAGTTCTTATATGTTGATGACCTTGCAAATCTCTGTGTATTCTTAATGAATAACTACAGCGGAGATGAGACTGTAAATGCTGGTACAGGTAAGGAATTGACAATCAAAGAACTTACAGAGTTAGTAGCTAAGGTAATTGGTTACGAAGGTGAGATTAAGTGGGATTCCAGTAAGCCAAACGGTACACCACGTAAGTTATTAGATGTTTCTAAGGCAACAAATCTTGGATGGACTTACAAGACAGAGTTAGAAGAAGGTATCCGCTTATCTTATGAGGATTTCTTAAATAACCCAATGAGAGCTGAAAGATAGATATAATAGACAGGCCGCTTGCCCCAGTCGGGCGGTGGCCTTTTTTAGTAACTTTAGTAATCGTGTGGAAAAAGAATAAACATCATAGAGGCGTTCTGCAGAATAATTTTGAGTAGTTATGATAACTTTCAATAAAGAAAGATTTGAAGATAAATATAGGAATATATAGGAGAAAAAATAGATGAATATTGTATTATTATCTGGTGGTTCAGGTCAGCGTTTATGGCCTTTATCCAATGAGATTCGTTCAAAACAGTTTATTAAGATTTTTCATAAAGAAGATGGTGAGTTAGAATCTATGGTGCAGCGTGTGTACCGACAGATTCGTACAGTAGATACAGATGCTACCGTTACAATCGCAACTTCTAAGTCTCAGGTGTCTGCGATTCATAATCAGTTAGGGGAAAATGTCGGAATCAGCGTAGAACCTTGCAGAAGAGATACTTTTCCAGCGATTGCATTAGCAGCAGCATATTTAAAAGATGTGCAGCATATAGGGGAAGAAGAAGCTGTTGTTATCTGTCCGGTAGACCCATATGTAGAAGATGATTATTTCAAAACAATTGAAGCATTAGGAAACAGAGCAGCAGAAAGTGAAGCAAATCTTGTTTTAATGGGAATCGAACCTACATATCCAAGTGAAAAATATGGATATATCATTCCAAAAAGTAAAGAAAACATCAGCGAAGTTTCTATGTTTAAGGAAAAGCCAACGGCAGAAGTAGCAGAAGGCTACATTTCTCAGGGCGCATTGTGGAATGGCGGAGTATTTGCGTTTAGGCTTGGTTATGTATTAAAGCGTGCGCATGAATTAATCGACTTTAAAAACTATGATGATTTATTTGCAAAATATAATACACTGAAAAAAATCAGTTTCGACTATGCAGTAGTAGAGCATGAGCCATTAATTGAAGTAATGCGTTTTTCCGGTACATGGAAAGATCTTGGTACATGGAATACTTTGACAGAAGCGATGGACAGCAACAATGTTGGAGAAGCACTTTTTAATGAAAAATGTGAAAATGTTCATGTAGTGAATGAATTAAATATGCCAGTACTTTGTATGGGATTAAAAGATGTTGTTGTATCTGCCAGCCCAGAAGGAATCCTTGTTTCCGATAAAGAACAGTCCAGTTACATTAAACCATTTGTAGAGACATTTAATAAACAGGTTATGTTTGCAGAAAAATCATGGGGAAGTTTCCGTGTATTAGATGTGGAGAAAGAAAGTCTTACAATTAAAGTTACCTTAAATCCGGGACACAAGATGAATTATCACAGCCATACAAACAGGGACGAAGTATGGACAGTTGTTTCTGGTACAGGTTACACAATAATTGATGGACAGAAACAGATTGTAAGACCGGGAGATGTACTTAGAATGCCTGCTGGCTGTAAGCACACAATTGTTGCAGATACAGAATTACAGGTAATAGAAGTGCAGATGGGCAAAGATATTAGCGTACATGATAAGGAAAAGTTTGAATTAGAACTGTAAAACTGGAAGAGAAATAGGAGAATTTATCATGAATGATGCAATTTTAAATAACTATCAACGTTGGACAGAACGAGCAATTGCTGATGTTGATGTGATAAATGAATTAAAAGATATTGCTGAAAATGAAGGGAAGATAGAAGATGCTTTTTACAAAGATTTAGCATTTGGAACTGGTGGATTAAGAGGTGTTATCGGTGCCGGAACAAATCGTTTGAATGTATATACTGTTGCAAAAGCGTCTCAGGGACTTGCAGATTATGTTATTAAAAATTTTGCTCCGGAAAAAAGAAAGATTGCAGTCAGTTTTGATTCCCGTATCAAATCCGATGTATTTGCTAAAGTAGCATCAGGAGTATTTGCAGCAAACGGCATTAAAGTAGAAATCTATTCTAAGCTGATGCCAACACCTTGTCTTTCTTTTGCAGTGCGTTATCTGGGATGTGTAGCTGGTGTTATGGTAACAGCTTCTCACAATCCAGCCAAATATAACGGATATAAAGTATATGGGGCAGATGGCTGTCAGATTACAACTGAAGCAGCTGCAGAAATTCTTGCAGAAATAGAAAAACTAGATATTTTTGATGATGTAAAAAGGATATCTTTTGAAGAGGGATTTGAAGCCGGAAAGATTTCTTATATATCAGAAGAAGTTTATACTGCATTTGTAGAAGCGGTAAAAAAAGAATCTGTATTAGGAGACACACAGGTCAACAAAGATGTTGCGATTGTTTATTCTCCTTTAAATGGTACAGGCTTAAAGCCCGTCATTCGTACATTAAAAGAATCTGGTTATACAAATATAACTGTCGTAAAAGAACAAGAACAGCCAGATGGTACTTTCCCAACCTGTCCATATCCTAATCCGGAAGTCAGACAGGCAATGGAACTTGGCATAGAGTATGCAAAGAAAAACAATGCAGACTTACTTTTGGCAACAGACCCAGATTGTGATCGTGTTGGTATTGCAGTAAAAAATACACAGGGAGAATATGTTCTTCTTTCCGGAAATGAAACAGGAATGTTATTATTAGACTATATCTGTTCCCGCCGTACCCAGATGAAGACAATGCCAGAAGATCCTGTCGCTGTAAAAACCATCGTAACTATTGATATGGCAGAACGTATTGCTGCAAAATATGGTGTGAAAACAATCAACGTCCTTACTGGATTTAAGTTTATCGGAGAGCAGATCGGATTTCTCGAAAAGCAGGGAAAAGAAGACTCTTATATCTTTGGAATGGAAGAAAGTTATGGCTACTTATCCGGCAGCTATGTACGAGATAAAGATGGCGTAAACGCAGCATTTCTCATCTGCGAAATGTTCACTTACTATGCTTCTCAGGGAATTGGATTATTTGAAAAGCTAAATGAACTCTATGCAGAATATGGCTACTGCCTCAATACACTTCATTCTTATACATTTGAAGGTTCTGCTGGTTTCGAAAAAATGCAGAATATTATGGTATTTTTCCGTAAATCCATTACAGAATTCGCAGGGAAAAAAGTTCTTAAATGCCTTGATTATAGTGAGGGAATTGACGGACTTCCGAAATCAGATGTTCTTAAATTCTTTTTAGAAGATAACTGTTCTATCGTAGTTCGCCCTTCAGGAACTGAGCCGAAATTGAAGGCCTATATTTCTGTTAGTGCAACAACGAAAGAAGAGGCACAGGTAGTTGAGGGAAAATTGGCGAGAGCTGTAGAAGAAAAAATGTAGAAGGAGAAAAAACTTTTTTATTATCCGTTTGATGATAAAAGTTTGATGGTGCCATTCTCCTCCTATAGGTGGGGAGGATGGCACAAAAGATAAGAGTAAATATCATTAAGGAGTGTTTAAGATTAATTATTCAACAGAAAATATATGGAATAATATAATAATGGACTTTAGACAACCTATAAGTTATTTGTTTCCTGCCATAATCATCACTATGGCAGGCGTTTTCGTTTTTAAAATATACAAAAAAGGAAAAGGGAGAATTCGATTTTCCTGTATTCTATTCATAATTTACATAGAGATTCTCATGCAGACAGCTTTTTTTTCACGTGAACCAGGAAGTCGACAGCAGATAGACTTGAATTTATTTGGAACATGGGGTCAAACAGCGATAGCGCATGCTTATTTTATAGAGAATATTATTATGTTTATTCCGTTTGGACTTTTAGCACCAATGGTATTTGAGCGGATGAGAAAAGTGAGATTCTGCGTGTTCATAGGATTCTTGTGTTCATGTGGAATTGAGTTAAGTCAGCTTATTACACAGCGAGGATACTGTCAGTTGGATGATGTGGTTACAAATACGGTGGGGATGCTAGTAGGATGGGGGATTTGGAAGATGCTTAGTAGTGTGGGCATAGCAGGGAATCCTCTGTTTTAGGTGCAAGACGATTGGATTTACATAGAAATAGGAATTATAAAATGGCAGGAAGACCAAAAAAGAAACCAGAATATAATCCAGAACTTCAATTTAATAATTTTCTTCAAGAGTTAAGAGATGCCTATGAAGAAGCAGATTCCTTAAGATCACTGGCAGATGAGTTAAATATTAGTCTGCTTAAACTTCGTAAGCTAC
>OLQK01000894.1_pt1 | contig 25071 bp, 29 predicted proteins | sample 1672501 | NCBI WGS metagenome assembly OLQK01 (sample SAMEA3136693, study PRJEB25190) | human gut metagenome | biome: human gut; feature: human-associated habitat; material: faeces | place: Austria | collected 2013
TATATGAGTTAAAAACAAAAAAAGAGCCAACTTCTTAAGTTGACTCCATTGGGCTATATCTAAAATAGCCTTTTTTATTTCGTCTAAGTTCTTACCTATTAAAAGTAAATCAAAGAGTTCTTCATATTGTTTGGTTGATAGATTTTCTAAAAAAAATGGATCTACATTAGGGAAACGAATAAAGAAAAGTTTGAGAGCATTTCTTCTTGCAATCAGTTTTTTTGTTTTTCAAAAGAAGTATTTTCTTGATTCATAAAAAGCCTCCTTCTTTCATTATAGAAAAATATATTTTTTTATAAATGGACAGATAGTCCAAAATACTCCTTAAAATTATGCCAAAATAAAAATGGTCTTTCGACCATTTTTTAATTATCTTAGTTTTGTAATATCAATTAACGATGGCACACCATGTTTACGTTTTTCAAGTGAATCAATAAGTGCTTTTGCTGTATCAAGTGAAGTATAAATTGGAATACCAGCTTCTACAGCAAAACGTCTAATTAAGAAACCATCTTTTAAGTTATCATTTCTTGTTGGAATATCGATAACTAAATCTACTGTATCCGTAAACATTAAGTCAAAGATTGTATTTGTTTTTTCACAAATACGATTGACAAAATGTACTGGTACATCATGTTCTTTTAAGAATTTATATGTTCCTTCTGTGGCATATAAATCATAACCAAACATATAATATTGTTTAGCGATTGGTAAGAATTCTTCTTTAGAAGAATCTTTAATTGTACAAATGATATTCTTTTTCTTAGGTAATTGAATACCTGTTCCCATGAATGCTTTATAAATAGCTTCATCTAAGTTTTTAGAAATACCTAAAACTTCACCTGTTGATTTCATTTCAGGTCCTAAAGAAATTTCTGCACCTTTGATTTTTTCAAATGAGAACACTGGCATCTTAACTGCAATTGTTTCTTTTTCAGGAACAATACCATAAGAATATCCTTGTTCTTCAATTGTATGTCCCATAATAGCTTTTGTAGCAATAGCTACAATTGGGATATCTGTAACTTTTGAAATATAAGGAATTGTTCTTGAAGATCTTGGGTTAACTTCAATAACATAAACTTGATCTTCATAAACAATGAATTGAATATTGATTAATCCAACAACATGTAAAGCTTTAGCAAGACGTTTAGTATAATCCACAATAATTTCTTTAATTTCAGGTTTGATTTTTTGTGGTGGGTAAACAGAAATACTATCTCCCGAGTGAACTCCCGCACGTTCAACATGTTCCATAATACCTGGAATTAAGATACCATGTCCATCACAGACTGCATCAACTTCAACTTCTTTACCAGATAAGTATTTATCAATTAAGATTGGATGTTCTTGGTATTGTCTATTAATGATTTTCATGAACTTTTTAATATCACCATCATTTAAGGCAATTTCCATACCAGCACCACCTAATACATAAGATGGTCTTACTAAAACTGGATATCCTAATTTATTAGCAACTTCAATTGCTTCTTCTGCAGTAAAGACTGTTGAACCTCTTGGACGATCAATATGACATTTTTCAAGAATTTCATCAAATCTTTCTCTATCTTCTGCAGCATCTACATCATCGGCATCTGTTCCTAAAATTTTAACACCCATATCTGTAAGTGCTTTGGTAAGTTTGATAGCTGTTTGTCCCCCAAATTGAACGATTGCTCCATCTGGTTTTTCAATGTCTACAATACTTTCTACATCTTCAGCAGTAAGTGGTTCAAAGTATAAACGATCAGCAATATCAAAGTCTGTTGATACTGTTTCAGGGTTGTTATTAACAATGATTGTATCGTATCCAGCTGCTTTTAAAGCCCATACACAATGTACTGAACAGTAATCGAATTCAATACCTTGTCCAATACGAATTGGTCCTGATCCTAAAACCATGATTTTTTTCTTTTCTCTTTGTGGTTCTACTTCGTTCACTCCACCTTGAATTGAATAGTAATAAGGTGTTTGTGCATCAAATTCTGCCGCACATGTATCAACAACTTTATAAGCTGCCACAATATTATTATCTTTACGCATTTGATGAATTTCTTGTTCTGTTTTTCCAGTTAATTCAGCAATGACTCTATCTGGGAATTGTAATCTTTTTGCTTGTTTTAATAAATCAACTGTTAATTCTTCTGTTTTAATTCTTTCTTCCATTTCTACTAAATGTTTTATTTTATCAATGAACCAAACATCAATTTTAGTAATCTCATGGATTTCTTGTTCAGTAATTCCTTTTCTTAATGATTCAGCAACTGCAAAGATACGTTGATCATCAACATCTTTTAATTTTTGTTTTAATTCATCATGTGTTAATTTTGTAAAGGCATCTAAGTGTAAGTAGAAGACATTTTGTTCAAGAGAACGTAAAGCTTTCATTAAAGCTCCTTCAAAGTTATTACAGATTGACATAACTTCTCCAGTTGCTTTCATTTGTGTTCCTAATTTTCTTGAAGCATCAACGAATTTATCAAATGGCCATTTAGGAATTTTACATACCACATAGTCTAATGTTGGTTCATAAGAAGCATATGTTTTACCTGTAACGGCATTTTTGATTTCATCTAAAGTATATCCTAAAGCAATTTTAGCTGCTAATTTAGCAATTGGATAACCTGTTGCTTTAGAAGCTAAAGCTGATGAACGAGAAACACGAGGGTTTACTTCGATAACACAGTATTCAAAACTATTTGGATTTAAAGCGTATTGAACGTTACATCCACCTTCAATATTTAAAGCTGTAATGATATTTAAAGCTGATGAACGTAACATTTGATATTCTTTATCAGATAATGTTTGAGAAGGTGCCACAACGATACTATCACCTGTATGAACCCCAACAGGGTCTAAGTTTTCCATGTTACATACAGTAATGCAGTTCCCTGCACTGTCTCTCATTACTTCATATTCGATTTCTTTCCATCCAGCAATACATCTTTCAATTAAACATTGACTTACTCTTGATAGACGTAAACCATTTGAACAAATATCATGAAGTTCTTTTTCATTATTTGCGATACCTCCACCAGTACCACCTAATGTATAAGCAGGTCTTACAACAACTGGATAACCAATTTTTTCTGCAAATTCTAAAGCATCATTAACATGGTTAACAACGATGGATGCAGCACATGGTTCGTTAATTCTTTCCATTAAGTTTTTAAATTCTAAACGATCTTCTGCAAGTTTGATTGTATCTGTATTTGTCCCAATTGTACGAACATTGTGTTCTTCTAAGAATCCTTCATCCGCTAAAGCCATAGCGATGTTTAATGCATTTTGTCCACCTAATGTTGGTAAAATGCTATCTGGTTTTTCTTCCATGATTAATTTTTTAACAACAGGTACAGTTAATGGTTCGATATAAACTTTATCTGCGATATCACCATCTGTCATGATAGTTGCTGGGTTTGAGTTAATTAAAACAACTTCTACCCCTTCTTCTCTTAAAGCTCTACAAGCTTGAGTTCCAGCATAATCAAATTCTGCTGCTTGACCAATGATGATAGGTCCTGAACCGATAACTAATACTTTTTTAATACTTAAATCTCTTGCCATCTTATTTACCCTCCATCATTTTTTCAAATTCATCAAATAAAGCATCTGTATCTAATGGACCAGCACATGCTTCTGGATGAAATTGTACTGTTTTAATATTTTTACCCATATATTCAACACCTTCGATTGTTTGGTCATTTACATTAATAAACCAAGGTTTTGCAATATTACGATCAATAGAATCATCACAAATTACATAGTTATGATTTTGTGTAGAAATATAAACACGACCTGTATTTAAATCTTTAACAGGATGATTTGCACCATGGTGTCCATATTTTAATTTTTCAGTTTTAAATCCATGAGCTAAAGCCATTAATTGATGACCTAAACAAATCGCAAAGATTGGTAAACCACTTTCAGATAATTTCTTTACTTCTTCAATAATTTCTATATTTTCACTAGGATCTCCAGGACCATTTGATAACATCACACCATCATAATTTCCTTCAATGATTGTACTTGCTGGAGTAGATGCTGGATAAACTGTGACTTCCATATTTCTATTTGCTAATGATTTAGCAATATTTTTCTTAGCTCCAAAATCTAATAAAGCAACTTTTCGATTTCCTGTTCCTACTTTATATGGTTTGTCACATGTTGTTTTTTCAACGACACCAGTTACTTTAAAGTTATGTATTTTTTCCATCACTTCACTTAAATCATCATATTTTGTTGTTGTAATCATTCCATTCATACAACCTTTATTTCTAATGATTTTAGTTAAATGTCTTGTATCGATTCCTTGAATACAAGGAATGTCATGTTCAATTAAATAATCTTTTAAATCAATATTTTTTCTAAAATTACTTCCAAGTCTAGCAAGTTCATTCACTACAAATCCTTCAACATAAGGTTTTGTAGATTCTTGATCTTCTAAACATACTCCATAGTTTCCAATTAATGGATATGTCATGACAACAGATTGTCCTGCATAGGAAGGATCTGTTAATACTTCTACATATCCTGTCATTGAAGTATTAAATACAAACTCACTTACAACTTCTTTGTTAGCCCCTACGCTTTCACCTTCAAATACGTTTCCATCCTCTAAGATTAAATAGGCTTTCATATATTGTCCTCCTTTTTTTCTATAAAAAAACATATCAATTAAAAATGATATGTTAGAAACAATGAGAATATAAAAATGAGGCACTCGTATTCAATTGTAAGCAATCATATTTGACACTTTGTTGTAACATAGCCCTCATCTCCTTTTGTTCTTGAATAGTATAGTAGATTTGATAACATTTTTCAACACTAATTTATAATTTTTTATTATTCTGTAATTTTATTTGATTAACAATTTTTTAGTATAAGAAAAAAGAGATTTTACTCTCTTTCTATGATTGTAAATACTTTTCTATTTCTTTTACTTCCTTTTCAGGTATTTCTAATAAGTTAATTGCTTCTTTAAATGACATTTGTAATCCTATCATTAGTTTTTTACATGCGCTATATTCTTTTCTTTACGTTCTATTTGTTTGCCTTCATTTCTTGCTTCTAAGGCAATGCTTTCACCTAAATCACAAATATCTTTAACCTCACTTTCTATTTTCTTTGTATCAAATCCATACTCTTCTATAATTCTTTGTTTCCCATTATAATCTAATACATTATTTAAAAAGGCCATCAATGGTGTCAATAATTCATCATATACTTACTTTTTATTTAAATCATGTTCTTTGTTTGAGTATACCACAAGAATAACTTCCTTGTCATAAACTTCTTTTTCTTCTACTGTTGCTCCACAAATAATCCTTTCGTTTGTTTCATAGGCATTCATATGACCATCTTTTCTTTTAGGTGCCTTTAGCATGAATAGACCTTCTTCATTCCATCATAGTTTTTATCATCATACTCTGTTTCCAATTATCCTGACACTATCTTGGAGACATAAGCATAGCCACTAGTAATAATAGAATATCCTTTTTGTATTTCTACATTTAAATAGACCCGTATATTCTTTCCATCTTCTTGTGGCACATCAATATAACACAAAATATCATAATAAACCACGCCTTCATCTTTGATAAAGCCTTCCTTATCTACAAGATGAAAATGTGGATTGACCATTCTATCACCTATATGTACTCCTTTTATTAGTCTTCTAATTTCTTCAAAACTTAAATACTTTGCTTCATCTACAACTACCTTTATGATTCTTGATAATACTTCTTCATTTCCTATGATCATCTTGTATAAATGATCATACATTGTTGTTTGTTTACTTGTTGTTATTTTATTGATTGTTTCCATAAGTAGTCCTCCTACTTATCTGTTCTTTTTTTGAAAAAAAATAAAAAAATTGTTAGGAAATCAGATAATTTCCTAACAATCATGTATCTTAGTCTTTAATTGCTTTATGATATTCTTGAAGTGATTTTACTTCATGTGTTCCATGAATTTCAGCCTCTAAGATACCTTCTACAGCTGCATTTGCAGCAGCAATGTTTGTCATGTATGGAATTTTCATTTTAATAGCTGTTTTTCTAATATAACTATCATCATGTGCAGATTCTTTACCATGTGGCGTATTGATCACCATATCAAGTTCACCATTTGTAAGAGCATCTGCAATATTTGGACGACCTTCTTTGATCTTTTTGATTTTGATAGCTGGAATATTATTGCTATTGATTAATTCAAATGTTTTACCTGTAGCAACAATTTCAAAGCCTGCATCATAATATTTTCTAGCAAGAGCAACAACATCTTTTTTATCTCTATCAGAGACAGAAATTAAAACACGCCCTGATGTTGGTAATTTTGTTTGAGTAGCTTCTTCAGCTTTAAAGATAGCCGCTCCATAAGAATTAGCTAAACCTAATACTTCTCCTGTTGATCTCATTTCAGGTCCTAGAATTGGATCAACTTCAGGGAACATATTGAATGGGAAAACAGCTTGTTTTACACCAATATGAGGAATCTTTCTATCTTTTAAATCTTTAACAGGTGATGGTCTACCTGTAAGTTCACGCGTAACGATATCTGTTGCAAGTTTTACCATGTTGATGTTACATACCTTAGATACTAAAGGTACTGTTCTTGAAGCACGTGGATTCGCTTCTAAAACATAAACTTTATCATCTGCAATGGCATATTGCATATTCATTAAACCACGAACATTCATTTCTTTAGCAATTTTCTTAGTATATTCTTTTATTGTTTGTACATGTCTTACTGGAATATGTTTAGATGGTAAAATACATGCTGAGTCCCCTGAGTGAATACCAGCAAGTTCAATATGTTCCATAACAGCAGGCACAAAAACATTTTCTCCATCAGAAATAGCATCTGCTTCACATTCCATCGCATCATTTAAGAAACGGTCAATTAAGATAGGACGATCAGGTGTTACCCCAACAGCAGCTGCCATATATTGTTTTAATGAATCATCATCGTAAACAACTTCCATACCTCTACCACCTAATACGTAAGATGGTCTTACCATTAATGGATAACCAATTCTTTGAGCGATTTCTAAAGCATCATCGATTGTTACAGCCATTCCTGATTCAGGCATTGGAATTTCTAATTTTTCCATCATTTCATTAAATAAGTCACGATCTTCTGCCATATCAATTGTTTCAGGTGTTGTTCCTAAGATATTTACACCATTTTCTTTTAATTGACTTGCTAGATTTAATGGTGTTTGTCCACCAAATTGAGCAATGACTCCTAATGGTTTTTCTTTTTCATGAATACTTAAAACATCTTCTAATGTTAATGGTTCAAAATAAAGTTTATCAGATGTATCATAATCTGTTGATACAGTTTCTGGGTTACAGTTGACAATAATTGTTTCAAAACCTAATTTCTTTAAGGCAAGAGAAGCATGAACGCAACAATAATCAAATTCAATACCTTGGCCAATTCTGTTTGGTCCCCCACCTAAAATCATGATTTTCTTATTATTTGAAACTTCATCTTGATCTTTTCCATTATATGTAGAGTAATAATAAGAACTATCTTTTGTACTTGATACATGAACTGGTTCCCAGACTTGATGCATACCCATAGCAAGTCTTTGATTTCTAATTTCTTTTTCTTCAACATCTAATAACTTAGAAATATATTTATCAGCAAATCCATCTTTCTTTGCTTGTTTTAAAACGTCATCTGGTAATTGATTTCCTTTATAAGAAGCAATTTTTTCTTCTTCTTCAACGAGTTCTTTCATTTGTTCAATGAAATAATGTTTAATTTTTGTAAGTTCAAATAATTCATTAACAGTAGCTCCTTTTCTTAAAGCTTCATACATAATGAATTGTCTTTCACTTGTTGGATTAATTAATAATTTTAATAATTCATCTTTAGATAAATCATTAAAGTTCTTTGCATATCCTAAACCATAACGTCCTGTTTCTAAAGAACGAATTGCTTTTTGGAAAGCTTCTTTATAAGTTTTACCAATACTCATAACTTCCCCAACAGCTTTCATTTGTGTACCAAGTTTATCTTCAGCCCCTTTGAATTTTTCAAAAGCCCAACGAGCAAACTTAATAACAACATAATCCCCATCAGGATAGTATTTATCTAATGTTCCATATTTACCACAAGGAATTTCATCTAATGTAAGACCAGCAGCTAACATTGCTGAAACTAAGGCAATAGGGAAACCTGTCGCTTTAGAAGCTAAAGCAGATGAACGTGATGTTCTTGGATTGATTTCAATAACAACAATACGATCTGTTACTGGATCATGAGCAAATTGAACATTTGTACCGCCAATAACTCCAATTGATTCAACAATACGATAAGCTTGTTCTTGTAAACGATCTTGTACTTCTTTAGAAATAGTAAGCATTGGTGCACTACAGAAAGAATCTCCAGTATGTACTCCTAATGGATCAATATTTTCAATAAAACAAATTGTAATCATGTTATTTTTAGCATCTCTTACAACTTCTAATTCTAATTCTTCCCATCCTAAAATAGATTCTTCAATTAAGCATTGGTGTACTAAACTTGCTTGCAAACCTCTATTTACAACTATTTTTAATTCATCAACATTGTAAACAAGTCCTCCACCTGCTCCACCCATTGTATAGGCAGGTCTTACAACTACTGGATATCCTAATTTATCAGCAATAGCTAAAGCTTCATCAACCGTATTTGCAATTTCACTTCTTGCCATTTCAATACCAAGTTCATTCATGGCTTTTTTGAATTCTAAACGGTCTTCTCCACGTTCAATAGCATCTACTTTTACCCCTAATACTTGAACGTCATATTTGTCTAAAACTCCGGCATTACTTAATTCAGAACATAGATTTAAAGCTGATTGTCCACCTAAGTTAGGAAGTAAAGCATCTGGTCTTTCTTTTTCAATGATTTGTGTTAATCTTTCTACATTCAATGGTTCAATATATGTCACATCTGCAGTTTCTGGATCTGTCATAATTGTAGCTGGGTTAGAATTGACTAAAACAATTTTATACCCTAATCCTCTTAATGCTTTACAAGCTTGTGTACCTGAATAATCAAATTCACATGCTTGACCAATAATAATCGGTCCTGAACCAATGACTAATACTGTGTTAATATCTTCTCTTTTTGGCATCTTTAATCCTCCTTTTGATTGTAAAAAAAACATATCTTAGAAAAGATATGTTTCAAATTAAAAAATAAAAAGCGAAAAAGGGCCCATGTCTTTATATTGAATTGTCATAAGTAGATCTTTTTTCATAATGGCCTCCTATAAGCAATTTCGCTCTATCCATAGAAAGATTATATAAGATAATGATTGGGAATTAAATAAATTAAAATATAATTATCATACTAATTTTTTATTTCCATACCAAATAATATCCTTGCCAATTCTTTTTAAGTTGAGTTGTTACTTCTTGTTTCTTTTTTATTTCCATTTCATTTGTATACATATATTCAACCATCACAGTATCTTCTTTTTTTATATTTTTACATGTATATGCTTTTTCAAATTCAATATATTCTTTATCCCACAAATAGATTTCATCTTTCTTTGTCTTATTTCCACTAAATGAAAGAGTAAAATCACCTTTGTTCTTTTTTTCATTATAACTTTCTAACATAATTCCACCACTAGCATCTTCATCTAAATAGTTTTCAAAGTTCACATCTATATCTAATACTTCCGAATTTGTTTTACCATTTGTTTGTGAAATAAGTTGTGCAAATTGAACTGTTTGAATAGGTAGATTTATTGTTCCTTTAAAATGATCCTCTTCTTTATTTAAAGAAAGTGTATATGTATCTTTATCCGTTTTAAAAATAACTTATGCTGTTGTATTATCTTGATAATTTTTTAAAATCAAATCAATATTTATATTATAACTATCCTTTTTAATATCACTGATATAACCACTAAAATAAGAACAAATAGAATTTGTATCTAGTGAAATTGGTTGATCACCATAAAAGTCATTGATTTGTTGTTGCAACGAAGAATTTGCTTCTTCCAATGCATCCATTCTCTCACTCATCTTAACTGCTACATAGCTTTCCATAATAAATGCTAGAAAAACAACAATTCCAAAGATAATAATCATATTTCGATGATTAGTACTTTGATCCGTTTTTATTTTTTGCTTTCATCTAAAAGTTCCTCTAAAGAGATGCCAAAAACATCAGCCATAGCCTTACAACTTTGTATATCAGGTGATGACAGATTACTTTCCCATTTTGATATTGTTTGTCTTGATATATGTAGTAATTTACCTAATTCTTCTTGCGATAATCCCTTCATTTTCCGATATTTTTGAATACGTTCTCCAAGTGTCATAGAATCTTTCCTCATTTTATTCATCATAACATGAAATAAGAAGAAGATATGCTCTAAGGATTAACATTTTGTCTATAAATCTTTACTTTAATAAAAATCAAATATTTAGTACAATTATCTAAAGGAGGAATTCTATGAAATCTAAAATACTCTTTATTTGTTGTTTTATTTTATTATTATGTGGTTGTTCAAAAAAGGAAGACACTAAAACCGAAGAACTTCTTACAAATAATGATATTGGTTTTACAATTATCGTTGAAGATGGTCGTGGAATTACAAAGGATTCTAAGATAAATCATATAAATGATTATATTGGTGATCAGTATATAGAATCAAAAAAGAATAATGATACAGTTTATTATAATGATTCTATTCAAATTACTTTAAATAAAAAGAATAAAGTTAAAAAAGTAGAACTATTTACAGATCATTACAAAGTTGAAGGTAATTTCTACGTTGGTTTAGAAAAAAATAATTTAGATTACGAAAATCACAAAGAAGCGAACAATCAATATATTGCATATAGTGAAAATAAAACAGTTAAAATGACCTACACGCTTTCAAACAATACAATTACAAAAATCACATTAGCCTAAAAATAGTTATCGATCAGATAACTATTTTTCTTTTAATTTCTTCATTTTTTCTTCTTTTGCAATCGTTTTAAAAATAATACTTTTACTTGTAGGACTATATGATTCAAAATCTATCTCATGTGCATGCTCATCATATATTGGTGCATCATCCACAATAATCGTTACATTCATACGTAAAATATCATAAATTCTTTTTACTAATTTATTATTGGGATTTAAATTAGGATTTGTTTCAATTCTATAAATAGTACTCTCACTTACTCCTAAGCCCTCTGCAAGCTCTTTTCTAGAAACGCCTCTTTCTATTCTTTTATTCATAATTATCTCATTAACATTCATTATCCGTCACCCTTTTAATTCATGTTAACAATTAAATCGTGCATTTTACGCATTATAAAAGATACCTTCAGGAACTATAACTATTCTTTCATGCGCGTTCTATTGACTTTATATTCGTGTCAAATATAAAGTACACTTAAGGAGGTAATTATGATAAACTATTTAATTGAAAAATACTTTGCATTGTTAGGCGGGGTAGCTTACTTAGGTGCCTCATCAGAATCAATATTCAATTTATATGAATTCGAAAAACCTGAACAATTAAAGAATTTAAACAAATAAGGAAGGTGGCATCATTATGAATATTTTGATATTAGAGGATACAAATACTTTTGTAGAGGAGTTTGTTGATATACTCAAAAATAACAATCTATTCGCTGATGCCCATTTCTTTTGTCTAGGGGATCATTTTGAAAAGATTGATAACACAAAAGACTACCAAATTATTTTTATAGATGTTCATTTAAGTAAATCAATAAATGGTATCGATTTTTCTATAAAACTTAAAAAGAGGTTTCCCAAAGCACTTATTGTTTTTGTGACCATGAACAATAACTTTGTTCATAAATCCATGGAACTTCAACCATTTTATTTCATTAGAAAAGATCATTTAAATGAAGATATGTCTATCTTCTTTAAAATGTTTAAAGAACATTTAGAAAACACAAGTTTTATAGTCATTAACGCTAGAGAAAAACATGTACGTATTAATACCAGTGATATTATCTACATAGAAGCTGATGGTCATTATTTAAAAATTGTCACATTAGATGGTGAATATAAATTCAAAGAAAAAATAAAAGAATTTAAAACTCAACTCAATAATAACAATATCATACAAGTACATAGATCCTATCTTATTAATTTAGATTTTGTCTATGATGTAAATTCCAAGTTCGTCATCTTAAGAAACAAGAAAGAAATCAATATAGGTAAAACATATAAAAAGAAATTTAAACTAACTTATCAGGATTATTTACTCAATGGTAGCTTATAGTATATTTCTTAATTTTGTAGAAGTATTTACACTTACTGCTTTCGTTTTCCTTTATTACTCATTTTCAAGTAGAAAACAGTTTTGTCTTCTACTTACTTCTTTATTCTTAATATGTGAATTATGTGATATTTTAAGAGAAAATGGCATCATAATTTTACTTAGTTATTTTATTGTCAGCTATCTATTTATTATTCACGAAAAACAGAAATTAAACTTTGGAGATGCATTTATATTAGGTAGTTATATTTTTTTAATGTCCGTGTACCCATATTTGTCTTATTGTTTATTTGGCAGACTTCTTAACTCAGGATATGATTCTATATACTATATTTGTGCAGGAATTACTTCTAAATTATTTTTAATTTTTATTACATTATGGTTATTAGATCACTTGAATTTTAATTTTCCAACTCCAAATAAACAATATTTTTTAACAATTATTACCGAAATAATTGCTTTAAGTATATTTGGTATAATAGGATATGCCGCTGTTGATTCTACAGTTAGCTATAATTCACTTATTGTATGCTCATTAATCTTAATAGTTTTCTTTCTAATAATTATTAACGGTATTTACTTTAATCGAATATACGCAGAAAAGATGCAATATGAAAAGCAATTACAAAAAGAAAAATATATAAAACAAAGCTTACGACTCATACAAAACATTAGTTATGATATTGATGATAAGAAACATCGTATTCATTGGATATTAGAACACATTAAACACTTAAATAACGATATCAATCCAGAAATATCCAAAGCTATTGAACAATATCAATCTAAAAACACTTACCAAAAATTAGTTGCATCTAAAAATCCGGTATTTGATATTTTGATTTCTGTAAAAATCAATAGGTTACAAGATGATAATATAAGTATTAAACCTTTCTTTGAGATTAGTCAAAATGAAAAATATGATGATTTAGATTTTACTGATGTTATTTCTGAAATTTTAAATTACGTTAAAAGGAATAGTGAAATAACTTTGCACATCAAAGGTCAAGGTATTTATACGTTAGTTGAACTTTATTCAGAAAATGATTTTTATGATTATGATAGATGTAAAATTGAATCTGATTTAATTGTTAAGAAAAAGAACATTTATAAAGATGGTATTTATTACATGAAATTTTTATTAAAAGGAACAGATGATGATGTTAGAGAAAATTTATGATAAATATGATTTTGATCAAGATTATGAAGTATATAAGTATGGTCAACAAGTTTTAATATTTAATTCAATCGTTAATATATTTATGTTTATTCTAGGATTATGTTTACATGAAGGACTTATGACACTAGTTTGGATGTTAGCATTTTCCGGATTAAGAGTGAATTTAGGTGGATATCATTGTGATAGTCCTGTTAAATGTTTTGTATCTTCCAATTTAATATTTTTTCTATCTATGCTTTCTTATAAATATTTAAGTTCGTATTTCTTATTATTATTTATTCCACTTGGAATACTATTTATGTTATTTTTTAAATATATTCCATTTATAAATAAAAAAGCAAAAATTACAATATGTATAGAACTTATTTGTTTACTTGTTCCAAAAATAAATATGATTGTTATTCTAGCTTTATGCGAAAACATCATTTTATATTTAATGACAGCTAAAGAAAAAGTCAATTCGTAATGTGAATTGACTTTTTAAATACTATTTATTTTGTAGATATTCATCCATTGCTTTAGCTGCTTTTTTACCAGCACCCATAGCTAAGATAACTGTTGCTGCACCAGTAACAACATCTCCACCTGCATAAACACCATCTTTAGATGTTTTCATTGAATCTTCATCAACGATAATTCCACCCCAAGATTGGCAATCTAAACCAGGAGTTGTATGTCTAATCAATGGGTTTGGACTTTGTCCAATAGCAACAATAACTGTTCCTGTTTCAATTGTGAAGTTAGATCCTTCTTTAGCGATTGGTCTTCTTCTTCCAGATGCATCAGGTTCACCTAATTCCATTTCAACACATTCCATAGATTTAACCCATCCATCTTCACCTTCAATTTTAACTGGATTAGTTAATAGTTTGAAGATAATTCCTTCTTCTTTAGCGTGATGTACTTCTTCAGCACGAGCAGGAACTTCTTCAGGTCCACGACGATAAACGATATATACGTTTTTAGCTCCTAAACGTTTTGCAGTTCTTGCGGCATCCATAGCAACGTTACCAGCACCGATAACACATACTGTATCTGTTACTTTAACTGGAGTTGGATGATCTGGGAATTGATATCCCTTCATTAAGTTAACACGAGTTAAGAATTCGTTCGCTGCATAAACACCGTTTAAGTTTTCCCCAGGAATTCCTTGGAAACGTGGTAAACCAGCACCACTACCTACGAAGATTCCTTGATATCCTTGTTCTTGTAATTCATCAATTGTAATTGAACGTCCTACAACAACATTTGTTTCGAAATCTACACCTAGAGCAGCAACACCATCTACTTCGCTTTGCACTAATTTTTTAGGTAATCTGAATTCTGGAATACCATAAGATAATACCCCACCTGTTTTATGTAATGCTTCAAAAACAGTCACATCATAACCTTTTTTAGCTAATTCACCAGCACATGTAATACCAGCAGGTCCTGATCCAATAACAGCAACTTTTTTACCATTTTTTTCAATTTTTAATTCTGCAGGTTTTCCATGTTCTCTATGATAATCAGCAACGAATCTTTCTAATCGTCCAATTCCTACTGATTCAGTTTTAATTCCTCTAACACATTTACCTTCACATTGATTTTCTTGAGGACAAACACGTCCACAAATTGCAGGTAATGCGTTTTCTCTTGTAATTGTTTGATAAGCTTCTTCAAATTCACCTTCAGCAACATGATGAATGAATTCAGGAATTGGTACTCCTACTGGACACCCGTCCATACAGAATGGTTTTTTACAGTTTAAGCAACGAGTTGCTTCTTCCATAGCTTGTTCTTTTGTATATCCTAAAGAAACTTCTTCAAAGTTTTTATTTCTTACATTAGGATCTTGTTCAGGCATTTTAACCTTATTTGGTGACATATTAGGCATTATTTTGCACCTCCCATTAAATTACAAATACGATCTGCATTCGCATCTACTTGATGTTCTTCTTCTTTAAACATTCTTTGGCGAGCCATTAATTCATCAAAGTCTACTGATAAACCATCAAAGTCTGGTCCATCAACACATGCGAATTTAATTTTACCATCAACAGTAACACGGCAGCATCCACACATACCTGTACCATCAATCATAATAGGGTTTAATGAAACCATTGTTTTTAAATTATGAGGTTTTGTTACCCCAACAACAGCTTTCATCATAGGTACTGGTCCAATAGCGATAACTTCATCAATTGGATCACCATTATCAATTAATTCTTGTAATTTAACAGTTCCAAATCCTTTTTCTCCTAAAGATCCATCATCTGTCATCACATATACATTTTTACAGAAAGCTTTGAACTTATCTGCCCATAATACATATTGTGCTTCACGTCCACCAATGATAACATCCACATCTACACCCATTTCAGCTAATTTTTTAAGTTGTGGATATAATGGTGCACTACCAACCCCACCGGCAATACCAACAACATGATTTGATTTATGTAAATCAGTTGGTACACCTAAAGGTCCAACGAAGTCAGTGATTTCATCACCTTCGTTTAATTTTGCTAATTGACGAGTTGAAAAACCTACAATTTGATAAATAATTGTAATTGTTTCAGCTTCTCGATCATAATCAGCAATTGTTAAAGGAATTCTTTCTCCATCTTCACCAACTCTTAAAATAATGAATTGACCTGGTTCGCACTTTCTAGCAACCATTGGAGCATGAACTTCCATTAATTCAACAACATCATTTAGTCTTTCTTTTTTGACTATTTTGTACATTTCTGGTTTCCCCCAATTCTTTTAGACTACCTCTATTATACGCTTATGTGAATAAAAAAACAACGTTCCTTCTAGTAAGATTTACTAAAAGAAAATCGTTGTTTTAATTTTTTAAAAATTCTATATTTTGAATATTTTTTGCTCTTTCAAGCTTTTCAATTAAGTTAATATTATAGTTATTTTTAAACAATAAAGCGAATATAATATCCATTATATAATCTGCACTTACCTTTGATGAATAAGATCCTATCTTTGAAAAAATATTTTCTTTAGAACATATCGTTAAACAATAATCTGCATTTTTCTTAAATAGCTATCACTAATAGAAGTAACAGCAATCACTGTACCTTCTTTTTGTTTAATATAATTCACAATTCTTTTAATCTCTTGTTCCTCTCCAGAATACGAAATCACAATAGCAACACTATCTTTATTAGAAAGCATTGCTTGTCTATTTTGATCAGATGATATATGTTTTAGATTTATAATCACCTATTACTGAAGAGGCAAAATGTATTCTAAAGTCGTTATAGCTTTTTTCAACTAATTTTTTACAAAATCTTGAAATTGTTGATGGTGATGTATATGTAATTTCAGCTAAATCTGTTATTTTCAAATCAACAATATAATTGGCTATACCTTTTTCTAAATCTGTAAAGTTATCTTGATATTCTAACTTATAAAGTAAGCTCATAGTATCACCTCAATATAAAAATAAAATATTCTTACAACAATAAATAGTGTTATAGAATACTTTATAATTTATTTTCAAATATCTTAAAAAAATCACTTTTTATTTTGAAAAATTTTTATTCTTTTTTTCCAATATAAACAGAAACCTTTTGACTTAAATCTTCATATACTTTTGTTGAAATGCGATGATCCGTAATAATACCATCGATTTCTTCCCAAGAACAAACTGTATATAATCCTTTTTCTTGAAACTTACTACTATCAGCAACCACAAAAACATAATCACTTTTTTCAATCATTTTCTTTTTAACTCCTAATTCTTGATAGGAATGACATGTTGGTCCATCACTATTTAATAATCCAGAAGTTCCTAAAACACAGACATCTACTTGAACTTTATCTAGATATTCTTCACTCCAATGTCCTACTATTGATTGATTTTTTTCTCTTTTTTTACCAGGAGTTAAAAACACATTATGTAAATTTCCATCTAATTGTTCAAATGCACCTATAGAAACCGTAAAAATATCTTTTGAAGGCATTAAATTAATATATGAACAACAACTTTGACAAGTACTTCCTGAATCAATGATCATACTATTATGTGCCATTAATATTGAAGAAATACAACGTGCAATTTCTTTTTTTTCATCATATTTTTGTTTTTCTCTAAATTCGATATTTTTTTCTGTTCCTAACGTTGCAAGTGTTGCTCCACCATATTCTTTTTTAACAACTCCTTTTTCTTCTAAAAAAGTTAAATCTTTACGAATTGTTTCCATACTTACTTGATATTTTTGGGAAAGTTCTTTTGCTTTGACATATCCTTTTTGATCTAATAAATCTACAATTTCTTGTAATCTTTTTGTTGCAGTAATAGCCATATTTCATCACTCCTTGAAGAGATTATAGCTACCTATATACAAAAACACAACTTGCGATTAGTTGCGTTTTAAACATACTTTTTATTTATTATAAAAAAAAACTTAGGATTTCTCCAAGCTCTATTAAGCTTCTACAGCTTGTTTGTTTTGATATTTTTCGTAAAAAATTAAGAATGGTGTGTAAATAACTACAGAAATTGCAATTAAAATTGCTTGAGTTACTGCACCCATAATATTTGCACCTGTTGCCAAGAATCCAAAGATCAATGATGGACATGTCCAAGGTACTGTTAAACATGCAACTGGACAGAATCCAATAACTGTTAATACATAACCTACGATTTCAAGAACGATTGATGTTAATACAAATGGAATACCAAATGTAACTGTTTCGTTGATTTCGAATAATCCTGGAATTAATGATAATGAAGCGATTGCTTTGTTATCTTCACGTTTAGAGAAAATAAAGATAGCAATAACTAAACCTAATGTACATCCAGAACCACCAATTTCACCCCACATTTGAATAGCATACATATTAATAATGTTTGTTGTTTTTTCACCTCTGTTGAATTTTTCAACGTTTTCAAGTGCTAATGGAGTAAAGATTGATTCTTTAACAGCTGATACCATATTATTACCATGAATACCTACTAACCAGAATAACATGATTACTAAATATAAAATAATAAAACCAGGAACAGTTGCACCTAAGCTTCCTAAAGGATCTTGGATACTGTTTTTAATAATATCATTTAAATATAAACCTGTTATGTTATAATATGCTGATCCAATACAAGCAGTAATGATCAATGTTAAAATAGCTGGTACTAAAACTTCGAATGCACGAGATACACCTGGTGGAACTTGATCAGGCATTTTAATGCATCTTGTTTTTCAAAGAACGAAAAAAGGAAAAGTAAACGGGCGTCGCTTACTTTTCCTACGTCATTCAATGAATATAGTTGTCAAAAAAATATCTAAGAGAAGAATGACTTTATAATCTTCTTTGATTACACTTTCATTTTACATATCTTTTATGAATTGAAAATGAAATTTATAGATTTTGATAATTATTTTCATATATTTTTTTATTTATGATTTAGTGTATGCAAATTATTTTCATCGATGTGCTTGAATAAAGGAAATATTTTTTAATTCAATTTCATTAAAATACTCTGACATATGATTATTCATCATTTCTGATGTCAAAGTTTCATCTGCACTATACCAACTTTTAGATTTAAAATAGTCTGCAATCTCAGGTGTTTTAAACGTACAATGATGTCTAGCATAAATTTCATTAAGTCCTAACCGTAACTGAGAATCATCTTTATTTTCTAAATCAGCTTCTGTAAGAAGTTCTGTATCACTATGAGCAAATATATATTCATCCTCATCTGTATTTTCTTCTACTGTTGTTTCTATTTTTTCATTTACAATAACTTGAAGGGCTTTTTCTTTACCTGATTCACTAGTACAAATTATTTTTGTCTTACCTGATGATAAAGCCGTAATTTTACCATTTGTATCTACGATACATATTTTTTCATTTTTCGATTGATAAGTACATTTAAGATTAGTTTGAATGGTATATTCATCTCCAATATTTAATGTAACTTTACTTTTTTCTAAATGTAATGGTTTTTCAACATGTTGACTAACAAGATTATCTGGTGAATAAGATGGTTTATTTCCTTTAAAAAATAAAATAAATCCTAACATAGCAACCACCACGACAAGTGCTATGATTCCTAAAATAATAATTTTAGTTTTTTTACGCACTTCTTTTTTATGTTTTTCTCTATTTTTAACCCTTGAACCTGCTTCTTCTACTTGGATATCCTCTTGCGATATTCTTGTTCCACAAATATCACAATATTTGGCTCCTTTTGTTAGTAAACTATGACATTTTGGACATAACATAATCATCATCTCCTTACCTTTATTATAAAATAAAATATATTGATTTTCACTACCCGTTTTAGTATAATGTCAAAGACTGGTTCGAGAGCCAAACCCAGTATAAAAAACTAAGAATAAGTAATAAAGATGGCTCTGTCATCTTTTTTATTTTATTTGGCTTCTAACTGTACTTTAGAAGAGGAGGACTACAAATGAATAATAAAAAGGTACAATTAATTGTAATGAATGCCATGATTGGTGCTGCTTATGCCGTTTTAACAATTTTAATTTCACCTATTGCTTATGGAGCAGTGCAAATGCGCTTAACTGAAATTATTGTTTTACTTGCATGTTACAACAAGAAATTTATTCCAGGACTTACTATTGGATGTTTACTTGCAAACCTTGCATCTCCAATGGGATTATATGACATTTGTTTTGGAACAACTGCAACATTGATTGCTTGTTTTGGTATGTATTATGTTAAAAATGTTTTTGCTGGAGCTTTAATTGGTGGGGTTGTCAATGGTTTAATCGTTGGTTTAGAACTTTATCTAGCTTTAGAATTACCATTTATGATTAATGCATTCTATGTTTTCATTGGTGAATTTATTGTTTTAATTATTGGAGCATTCTTATTTAAATGTTTAGAAAAAAATAAAACACTTATGAATAAATATATTTTAGAATAGTAAAAAAAGCTATAACAGCGAAATGCTTGTTATAGCTTTTATTTATGTTCTTCAATATAGTTTACTATATCGTTTACTGTTTTAAAATTCATAACGTCTTCATCAGGAATTTCAATTCCAAATTCTTCTTCAGCAGACATGATTAATTCAACTGAATCTAATGAATCTAATTCTAGATCTTCTTTTAATTTAGCATCTAAAGTAATTTTTGATTCATCAATATCCATTGTATCTTTTAAAATTTCTTTGATTTGATCAAGTACCATTTTATTTCCTCCTTCTGTATACAGCTATTATAACAAATGCTTTTGATTTGTAAACAAAACAATTTGACAAACAACCTAAAAGTCTATATCATTTAGGAAAGTATGTTTGGGAGGTAAAATAATGATTTTAAGACCAACGAAAATCGAAGATATTTCACGTGTCATTGACATTATTAATCAAGCAAAAACTTATTTCAAAAATAATGATATTGATCAATGGCAAGATGGATATCCTAATGAAGAAACAATTGAAAAAGATATAGAAAATAATGAAGCTTATGTTTTAGAAGAAGACGGTGTTATTTTAGGAACGTGTATGGTAACGATTCATGGAGAACCGGCTTATAACCGTATTGAAGGAAAATGGATTTTAAATTGTCCTTATATATGTGTACATCGTATTGCTGTTGATAATGAATATAAAGGAAAAGGATTAGCTTCTACGATTTTAGATCAAGTAGTTGCTATGTATCCAGATTATCATAGTGTTAGAATGGATACACATCATGATAATCTTTCTATGCAAAGTTTTTTAACTAAATATGGTTTTAAATATTGTGGAGAAATCACTTTAAAAAGTGGTGCTTTAAGAAGAGCTTATGAAAAAAGAATCTAAGCTCTTTTTTTATGTCCTTAATTTTCCTTCTTTAAGTAATCTTAATAATTCATCATTTTGCCTTTGTGAACCTGTATAATTATCTATTCCATTTAATTTAGCTAATTTTGTTCTATTAGCAAAAGAAGCATCTTCTTGAATAGAACGCAATGCATCTGTAAAACTATTGCCTGTATAATCAGGTGCACTTAAATATCTTATCTTTCTTTCTATGACCTGATCATTGACCCAGCCGGCATCTTGTCCTATAAGATAGGGATTTCTAGCACCTTGAACAATTCTCGTAATAATTCCAAAATGACGATATGGCATTAATGGTTGCGTAGATTCACTTGTTAAAAATACATGGTGAAATTCTACCTCATCGCCTATCTTATACCTTGTTAAATTCGTATTAGAAAAATTATTATAACCACCTTCTTCGATGATTTGTGGAAAATCTTTATAGGCATAATTTAGATCCACCATTGTATCAATTCCTAAAACATTTCCTGTAGCGCTATATTGCCACATACCATATTCTCCATCATAATTAAGTTCATCATTATATCTTGCAATCCATTTTGTATACTCATTAAAGATTGGACTTGTAAGTTTAGTTCTAAACCAAAACAATGATGCATACATTCCTACATAGTAACCTTCTTGTTCGAGTCTTTGAGCAAATGTTTGTGCAATATTCGCTATTGTTTGATTACTTTGTCTTCCTGTTGTATTATTATCTTCTAAATCATAATAAACAGGATAGGCCATTTGATAATCCTTTACGAGTCTTAATACATGTTTAGCTTCTGATAGAGCTTCTCTTTCATTGGTTGCATAAGAATATAAATAAACCCCAAAAGGGATTTTTAAACGTGTACATTCATCCGCATTTCTTTTAAAATACGGATCATCTTGACTTTCCAGATTACTTCCATACCCACATCTAATGATTGCAAAATCAATATGTTTTTTAACTTCTTGCCAATCAATCAACCCTTGAAATTTAGAAACATCAATTCCATGTTTTACCAAAATTTTTCACCTCATTATAAAATATGTCACAATGTCAAAAATGTTATTATTATCGTTGTTTATATTTACTTTTGGTTAAAAAAATAAGATAATAGCTACGGGAGGAATTATAGTTATGAAAAAGAGTTTAATCTCCATGATTTGTTTTACTTTGTTAGTATCCTTTTTTTGTTCTACAAGTCAAGTTCATGCAGTAAACTTTGAAGGACAAGAAGATAAATATATGAAACTTTGTTCTAGTAAAAGTTTATCTAATAATAATTATAATACTTGTAAACAATTTAATTCATACTTAAAAAAGAAAAACAATCAGTTACAAAGTTCTATTGATGAATCTAAATCTAAAATTTCAGATACTCAAAGTTCATTAGATGACGTTGTTTCTAAAATTGCTGATTTAAATAACCAAATTGAACAAAAGCAACAAGAAATCAACTATTTAGAAAGTTCAATTAAATCATTAGAAGCAAGTATCACAGCTAAAGAAAACGAAGTTAAAGAACGTATGTATGCTATGCAATCATACAATAATAGTAATAGTTATATTGAATTTATTTTTGGTGCTTCAAACTTCTCTGATTTCTTTTCAAGAATTGATAGTGTCAATGAAATCACTCAATTCGATAAAGAATTAGTAGAAAAAATTGCTGATGAAAAGAAGCAAGTTGAATCTCAAAAAGCAACTATTGAAACAGTAAAAGCAAATATTGTTTCTCAACAAAACGAACAATATACTTTACAAACTCAATATGAAGATCTATTAGCTAAACAACAAAAAGATTTAGCATCTGCTGAAAGTGAACAATCTAAAATTTCTGATACTCAAAGTTCATTAGATTCATTCTTATCATCAGTCGTTGTTACTCAATCATCTTCATCAGGTAGTAGCAGTAGTGGTTCCACAACTATTAAACCATCTACAAATGTTCCTACTACAAATAAGTATGGTTCTACAGTTGTAGCTGCTGCTTATTCTAAATTAGGTTGTCCTTATGTATGGGGAGCAAGTGGACCTAATTCATTTGACTGTTCTGGTTTGGTTATGTGGTGTTATGCACAAGCAGGTGTTTCACTTGATCACTATTCTGGATCTCAAGGTCAATCTGGAGCAATTGTTCCATTAAGTCAAGCTCAACCAGGAGATATCTTATGGAAAAGTGGACATGTAGGTATTTATATTGGTAATGGTCAATATATTCATGCACCACAAACAGGTGATGTTGTTAAGATTGCATCTAATGTAAGTAGATTTACTTGTGCAGTTAGACCTTATTAGTAATGACTTAAAACCTTTAAGTTTATAAGCTTAAAGGTTTTTATTTTGTATAAAAACAACTTTTATTTACTTTTTTTAGAAAGTGATGTATAAATAATATGAGGGGGTGTTTTGTTTGAAAATTAAAAAATATTTTGTAGGATTTATTGCATCTACAATGCTTGTATCAACATGCTATTGTATAAAACCTGTAGAAGCTATTGATTTTTCAAAAGATGAATCAAAATATATGTCACTATGTGCAAGTGGAAAACTAACAAATAGTAATAAGAAAACATGCGAAGAATTCAACAGCTATCTCAAAGCTAAAAACAAGAAGTTAAAAAAAGATTTAGAAAATCAAAAAAGTGCTGCGGCGAGTACAACGCAAACATTAGACAGTGTTCAAAAAAAGCTAAATTCATTAAATTCGGATATTTCATCTAAAGAAGCTGAAATTCAATATGTTGAAACATCTATACAAAATACCCAAGCAGATATAGATAAAGATAATCAAGAAATAAAAGATCGTATGTATATCATGCAATCTTATATGAATGAAAATACTTTTATCAATTATATATTTGGGGCTGATAATTTTACTGATATGTTATCTAGAATAGATAGTTTCAATACACTTACTTCAAGTGACCAAGATTTGATTGCTCAAATGTTAGAAAAGAAAAAGGAAATTGAAAATCAAAAAGTTACTTTAGAAAACGCTAAAATTGTTTTAGAAGAACAAAAGAAAGAACAAGCGGCTATTCAAGTTCAATATGAAACATTATTAGAAGAACAAAAGAAACAAATTGCTTCTACGCAAGATGCTATATATGATTATGGTGCTGCAAGTGAATCATTAGCTGCTGCTATTGATAAATTCAATGCTGAAGCTTATGAAACAAAACCATCAACAGCTAGACCTGCTCCACCAGCATCAAATAATACTGGTAATAATAATTCAAATAACAACAATAATAATAATTCAAGTAATAATAACTCTAATAGTAATACAAACAATAACACTAACAATTCTAACACAAATAACACAACATCTTCTAATCTTGGATATAAAATTTATGAAGTAGCTCGTTCAAAATTAGGATGTCGTTATTATTGGGGTGCAAATGGACCAAATATGTTTGATTGTTCTGGATTAGTCTATTATTGTTTAAACCATGCAGGAAAATCTGTAGGTAGAACAACCGCAGCAGGTTATTCATCTATGTTTTCAGGGGTAAGCTGGTCAAATTCACAAACTGGTGATTTAGCTTGCTTTGGAACTGGATCAGTTACACATATTGGAATTGTAATGTTGAATAGTGATGGTACTAGAAGTTTAATTCACTGTGGTGGTGGCGGATCACATACTTTTGGAAATGATCCAAATGCTTGTGTTAAAATTAGTGATTTTCAACCTGGTTCTTATTACTATAAAAGAATTATAACAATTAGACATGTTTCATAAGGTCCATCTGGGCCTTTTTCTTTATAAAGAAAAAAGGTAGACGAAATTCGTCTACCCAATGGCGTCAACTTAAGGAATTATGCATTCTTTAAGTTGGCGCTATTTTTGT
>OLQK01000895.1_pt1 | contig 25039 bp, 26 predicted proteins | sample 1672501 | NCBI WGS metagenome assembly OLQK01 (sample SAMEA3136693, study PRJEB25190) | human gut metagenome | biome: human gut; feature: human-associated habitat; material: faeces | place: Austria | collected 2013
AGAGCACTTGACTTTTAATCAAGTTGTCCGGGGTTCGAATCCCCGATGCTTCACTGTTTGACTGGAAATCTGGTATAGGTTTCCAGTTTTTTTGTTAAAAAAGAACACAGCCCGAATTATATAAAGTAGTGTATTCATGCATCTGGGTGTTTTGAAAACTTGCAGAAAGCCTTTTTCAAACACGCTCTAAGCTACATGAACACACTATTTTAATTTTACAGGCAATTCCTGCAAAGCAGGATTATTTCTTGTACAATCAGAAGCTAATATTTTGCCGGGAAGTTACGGACGAATAATGGAGCTGGCATTTTCCATAATTTCTACGATTTCATACATATTTGTAACGCCACCAACAGTAAGTTTTTCTTTTAGGCCATAAAAATCAAGGCATGTTCCGCAGGTAAGAATCTTTACTCCCTGCGCTTCCATTGCTTTTAAGTCATCCAGTGAATCAGAGTCCTCGCAGGTGAGAAATGCACCGGAATTATAGCAAAGGATAGTGTCTGGCAGCTGATCCTGTTTAGTAAGGGCAAAGATAAAGGATTTCATAAGAATTTTACCAAGCTGTTCTTCACCATTTCCCATTGTATTGGCAGAAAGAACTGCAACAAGTCCTTTTTTTCTTGAATCAGGGGAGCAGCTGATTTCTTCACTGTCAGTTGTGGTTGCTGCCTGTGAGACCACAGCGTTCTGGTGCTGCTTTGAACTGCTGGCAGAAATCTGGAAAGTGACACTAAATTCTTTTTCACCTTTTTTCTCGGAAGAAACCTGGAAGTTTCGGCTGGTTCCAAATTTGGTAAGGTTTTGTACTGCAATTTCATTGTCAACGAGAATGGTAAGAACACCGCCTTCGGTCATTTCTTCAGATGCTTTTTTGGCATTAACTACAGGAAGAGGGCATGCCATTCCTCTTGCGTCTACAGTTCTGTTTTCCATATAAAATTCCTCCTTAGATCATGCATTCATAAATTCCCTGTGGTTGGATTTCCTGTGTATGAAGGATTTCTTCAAGTAATGTACGACTGGACAGTTCTGCACACCAGGAAAGACCGCAGCTGGCTGAAATTGCTCTTGGCACAGGGATCAGTCTTCCGGGGGCACCGATTGCTTTGCAGGCTTTTTCCATGGCAATGGCGTCAGTGGTGCAATGAAATGTGATAACAAGTCGTAATTCTTGAGAAATCATATAGATGCCTCCCAGGGGATGATATATTCTAAAGTATTATAGTTGGATTATTTTTTTATTGCAAGTCAATTAAATTTGCTCCATAATCGGTTTCAATGGGGACTTCTGAATTTTGTAATGTACTATTAGCTAAGATATCATTTGCTGAATTAGCTGCAATGTCAATCGAACTATCATTTACTGTCTCCGCTTTGTTGCCAGTTAAGGTATCAGGTACTGTATCAGTCAAGGGTTTTGAATTATCTGTTGTTTCAGGAGAATTAGGTTCAGAAAATTCTGGTTCAGGAGATTCAGGTTTAAGTGATTCAGGTTCTGGAATAACGAGATAGCCGTGGGACACAGGCTCAATTGTCTGTTCCATAATCCGGTGAATTACTTCAAGTCCGCCTGCACCCTTAAAAGCACCGTACAGGAAGTTTTTTGAAATCTCTTCAGTTATGGATTCCAGCCCTTCCATAATCATGCCTTTTCCAGGCGTTTCATACCATCTGATTAAAATTTCGTCATCAGGTAAAAAGAAAATATTGATTTTTCTTCGTACACATTCTTCCAGGAAAGTAAGTTCCAGCTTCAAAACAGTAGTACCGTTTTCGTCTTTGGTAAATTCTCCCAGTGTTCCAAGTAGATAACTTTCTTCATGAATGGTAAGCCAGGATTCTTTTGCATGTCCAAAACCAACAGAGACAGGATGCCATTCTCCAGATTCCAGGAAATTCACAGTGAAAGTTCCTTTTTCACAGGTAAAAGAGATTTTCTGTACACCATCGGTCATGTTGTTGTGGAAAACCTGCATAAACAGCGGAAAAAGTCCGATGCTCTGTGGAGAAAGTTCAAAAATTTTGCCATCCAACTGTTGACAAAGTACTTGATTGCCAGAGATATTCGTGCGGTGTTTTGCCAGAGAAGTTCCTTTTTTCCAACCGCCTCTTCTAAAAGCTGGAAGTGTCTGAACTGAGGCAGTGCCATTTTCCAGCTCTGCGGTGAGACGGGAAAGAAGCATCTGTGCACAGGGATTCTCCGGTAAAACATCGGCTGGGTGAAACTGGCGGGGAAAATACTTTCGGATAATGTTTAACATAACGCAATTCTGGAAAAGTTCATTATTTCCGGCATTTGTGACGATTACCATATTCATGTCAGGATAGACAATAACGTTTTGGCCAAGCATCCCGTTAAATTCGAAGCTGCCACGGCGGGCTTCCATCCAGATCTGATAGCCATAACCGTAAGTGCCTTCAATGCTTTCTTTATGACGGGCTGTTGAAACTTCTACCCAAAATTCCGGAATGATTTGCTGACCGTTCCATTTACCCTTCTGCAGATAAAGCTGTCCAAGCTTTGCCATATCTTCCGTGCAAAGAAACAATCCCCAGCCTCCTTTGGTAATCCCCATAGGGCAGGTTTCCCAGAAGTACCGGGTAATGCCAAGAGGGGCAAAAAGCCGGGGCTCCAGGTATTCTGTAAGCTTCAGTCCGGTTCGTTCTGTAATAATAGCAGAAAGAACATAGGTGTTTAAGCTGTTGTATAGAAAATTCTCGCCTGGATTTCCGGTAATGGATGCGTTCAGATAACTTGAAAGCCAGTCATTGCCGGAAACAATGCCAGATTCATTAAATGTAACTCCACTGGTCATAGTAAGAAGATTTTCTACAGTAACTGTGGGACGGAAAATCTTTGTAAAGGTATTCAGTTTTTTCTGAAAAATATCGTAAATATTTTCGTCCAGGGAAAGCTTTCCCTCTTCTACAAGCAGACCAATTGCCATGCCTGTTATACTTTTGCACATGGAATGGGTCACATGCCAGATCCGGCTTCTATATGGGGCAAAATTAGCTTCACAGATAACTTTCCCATTACGAAGTGCCATAAAATGATGCATATCTGTATAGTGAGAAGCATTTAGTTCCCTAAGAAGATCTGCCAGCATATCAGATGAGATTCCCTGACTTTCCGGGGTTGCTCTGGGAAATGGCTGCTTATATGGTTTATCAAAGGGAAATTTAGGCTTTTGTGGGAAAAAATCTACCCGGCCTGGAGTATCTGTTTTTCCAAGAATAATGTTTGTGATCAGTTCTGCAACTGCAATCTGTTCTTTTGCCATAGTCTGCTCCTTTCAGGTGAAAACCTATGTGCTTAAAGGGTATAGTAGTCATTGTAACAGTGGGGCAAGGTGGTGTCAATAAGGCGAGAAAGTATGGAAAAGTGTGTTGCTGTAAATATTCAAAAAATATAAAAAAGAGTTCTACATTTGTAAGGGACAGGCATAGATATTTACTACACCTGCATGGGAACATGTTTGAAAAAAATATTCCTGCAATTTACACGTATCATTTGCGGTATATTTTGTCCGAATTCGGCTTACGTAGCCATCATCCGGATAAAATTTTCCACAAATTGTGACACTTATTTTGTAGAAAGACATTTTCAAACACTCCCTAACATGGAAAAGGCGCAATTCCAAAAGTGCAGTCAGAAATGAAAAAAGGAGGACCTTTATGAAGCATATGAAAAGACATTTCAACTGGAGCAATTCTATCCATTTAGCAAAAAATTTCAGTTTGAGAGAACGTTTCAATATGATGATAACTGTGGTAACCTGCTTTTTTACAAAAATGCTTCAAGGCGATAAAGCTGTTTTGCAGTTGGTAAGGGGACTTGCTGTGGGACAGGCTATGATAATGAAAGAAAGGTGCGGTATTGTAGGTGGAGAAGTGCGACAGGGGTGTAAATTTGTTACTGGATACAGGAATGCCGCGGGTGCAGCTGAAAGTTTAAATGGGGAACAGCTGGTGAGGGCAAAAGGAAAAATTTTAGATACAGTCGTCGGAAGGCGGGGAAAAGAATGTAACAGGATCAGAGATGGAAATAAAATAAGAGCTGGAAACGAGATAAGAGCCAGAAACAGGATAAGAGCTGGAAACAGGATAAGGGCTGGAAACAGGATAAGGGCTGGAAACGAGATAAGAGCCGAAAACAGAATTGCAGGAGTGTAGGAAGCTGATTATGACAATGCCGGTCTGAATTTATCAGGGTAAGTCAGACCGGCAAAGTATCATCTAAATTTATCATTTAAATTGTGTTGCACATCTTGTAGAAAGCCCCTGGAGAACTCGCTCCAATAAGGGGGGGAAGGGTGTGCTTGTGCTATTGAATGAAGTTCACGGTGATGGGACAGATTTCGCTGTTGGTTCCTACTCTCATGTTGGGTCCCCAGATTCCTGCTCCGGAAGTGACGATATTGTGCATGGAACCTTTTTGAAGGTATCCGCATGAATTTTCCCAGAATAGATGGATAATGAGATTTCCGGGGAAAATCTGGCCATCGTGGGTGTGACCGCAAAGATCGAGGTCAACACCGGCGGCAGCTGTTTCATCCAGTTCTTTTGGCTGGTGGTCAATAAAAATAATTGGTTTGCTCTGGTCCAGCGATTGTGTAAGCTGGGCCGGAGTCTGCCTGGAACCTTCTACTTTCTCACAGCGGGAAGCATCCCGGCGTCCGACTATGTAAAACTTATTATCAATCAGTACAGATTCATCATCTAGCAGGTGAATGCCTGCATCTGTAAGAAATTCTTCCATTCTCGGGTCATTGTAGCTGTCTTTTGTTCCATTGAAGGTGAAGCCTGCAAGAATCGGTTCATTCAGATCATGATTTCCCCAGCAGGCATAAACTCCATATCTGGATTTGATTCCCCTTAAAATTTCTTTTAATTCATCGGGTTTGGCAATTGCATCGTATTCGTTGTCAAAAATATCTCCGGCAATACAGACAACATCTGGATTCTGGGCGTTTATTTTTTTTACAATACGTTTTGCCTGTGCGTTGCCGATGTTGTAACCAAAATGTGTGTCGGCCAGAAGAACAACTTTCAGGGAATCCATGCCGTCTACAGCTTTGTTAATCTGTACTTCATAAGGAGTGGTTTTTATTTTTGATACATGAAGGATTCCGTAAACACTAAGACTGATGATAAGGATAGTGCAGATCAGTCCTGTAAGCACAAAAGTACTTCTCTGTCCAATAAATGGAGCGTGAAAGCTATATTTCAGTATCAGGCGTCCAACATCGACAACGGCAATTACCAGAAGAATGTAAATAAAAGTGCCCAGAAAATAGTTGCCGATGTGCTTCAGAATGCGATGCAGCCAGGCAGGTTTTTTTATAAGAAAACCAGTGAGCAGTGCTGTGGCAAGCAGGATGTAAATTCCAACAAAGGAAACTCGAAATGCCATAGTTTGAAAAAGCCTGTGACATGCACCCATCCAGCGGATCATCCATTGAACTACATAAAAATTAATCAGAATATACAGTGGTGCAAGAAATAATGCGGCCATAAAAACCTCCAGTTTTTTTGCTTTTTGTAAAATGAATCTGATGTTTTTGTAGCAGTGGCTCAAGTATACTACGGTTAATAAGTTTTTGCAATTGTGCATATAATAGAGATAAAACCAGAAACATGAGCATGCAGGAAAAAGATTTTTTGGCATGCTTTTGGGAAATGCAGGGATATGAGAAAGTGGTTTCGGAAGTTTTTTTCATCGGGGAGCTTTATCCCCTTTGTGTTGTTATTACCTTATGTGGTTACAATATTGTTTAACGGGGCAGATAAGGCACTTGTCTGGGGCAGGTGGGATGCGGAAAAAATGGTGCCGCTTTTGCTTATGGTTCAGCTGAAAGGGGATTATGAACCGGAACTTGTGAAAGCGCAGGCAGTTATTGCCCGGTCGGATTTGTATAGAAAGGCAGAGAAAAACGAAAAGGTAAGTCTTGAGGGAAGAAAAGGTGCCTGGGGAATAGAACGTATAATAAATCTGGCAGGAAATATGGAGCTTTATCAAAGAGCGGTAGAGGATACGGCAGGGCAGGTGCTTACCTATGAAGGGGAGCTGCGGCTGCTTCCTTATCATGAAGTAAGCTGTGGAATTACCAGGGACGGGGAAGAGGTGTTTCAAAGCCCGGAATATGGGTATTTGAAGTCTGTGGACAGTAGTCAGGACAAAGAATCACCTGATTATATTAATAGTACATATGTGGAGGCAAGCCGGCTTCCGGCGCAGCTGGTAATCCAAAAAAGAGACAGTGCAGGTTATGTTACGGCGTTGACTGCAGATGGATACTGGATGGAAGGGGAAGCCTTCAGAAGGGGAATGCATCTGGCTTCTGGAAATTTTTCCGTGCAGAAAATCGGGAAAGCAGTTAGGTTTTTGTGTAAGGGAAAGGGACATGGGATTGGTTTGTCCCAATATGGGGGAAATGAAATGGCGAAAAACGGCAGCAACTGGGAGGAAATTCTTCTGACATATTTTCCGAAAATGAAAATTGAGGAAATTGGAGAGGTGGAAATAAGTTTGGAAAAATAAAAATGGGAAAAATCTGTATTTGCTTAAAAAAAGTGAATAAGCTGTTATATTCTGGACACCCTATAAATACAGACGGTACAACAGCTGTGAACAGAATGTATGTAGAGGTGAAGAGAATATGAGGAAAAACAGAACAGCAAAACTTATTTTCAATGGCACGCTTCTGGCACTGATGGCAGTTTTGGGAGTGACAGCTTATCAGGTTTCAAACAAAAACGAACATATTCAGGAAGTGCTTCCTTTGGAGAGCGTAAAGGAAAGTGATACAGCAAAAGGGGATGAAGGCAGCTCTAAGCAGTCGGAACCGCTGGCAGAGACGGGAACAAATCTGGTAGAAGCAGAGCTGGATGATACAGCGGATACGGATTTTCTTGATGAAGAGGTGCTGACAACAGATGGAGCAAATCTTCCGGGGAGTCTTAACAGCAGCGAAATAGATAATTCTGCAAATGTGGGAGAAAGCACCAGTGTAAATGCACAGGTTTCTTTGCACAAAGGCCCGGAAATTAATTTTTCTGAGGATACGTTGATGGAGTGGCCGGTGAATGGACATGTTCTGATTGATTACAGTATGGATCAGAGCGTATATTTTCCAACACTGGATCAGTATAAATTAAGCCCTGCTATTTCTGTACAGGCAGTGGAAGGGGCTCCGGTAGTTTCAGCTGTAAATGGAACAGTATATTCTATTGAAAATGATGCACAAACTGGCACAACGGTAACAATGGAGCTTGGAAACGGTTATCAGGCAATTTACGGACAGCTTACTGATCTGGATGTGGCAGAGGGAGATACAGTGACAAAAGGTTCTATTATTGGTTATATTGCAGCTCCAACCAAGTATTACAGTGAGGAAGGCAGCAATCTTTATTTTGCCATGAAAAAGGATGGGGAGCCAATTGACCCTATTGCTTATTTGCCGTAAATCATAATCAGTTTTACGCGGTCATTCACAAAAAGAAAAAAACAACGTATAATAAAGCAGGTGGGAAAATTCGCAGTCGGTGTCTGGAGCGTATTGGAGATTGTTCAGGCAGTCTGTACGTCCGGGTCCTACCTGCTTTTTGGCAGCCTGCATGAGGAATGATCTAAGAATGATTTAAGTGATCTGGAGTTTGCCTTGTGCTTTGTAATTTGGCGGACTTATATGTAAAATACCAGTGTTTGAACCGATTGCTTTTAATAAAAATAAGAAGTGCTTTGGGCGAAATCTGCAGCTTAAATTTGCTTTAGATTTTTATGACAACAGGCACTTCTTTACATAAAAATTATATGACATAACTGGTGGAGACAGAAATTTTTTTATAAGTTTTGATAGAGCGTGTCCCAAAAGGCTTTCTGCGAGATGTGTTACGGTTTGTGGGAGATTTTTCAAATACGCTCTAAGGAAGGAAAAAATGAATTATACATATATTGTGAAGTGTGCGGATGGAACCCTTTATACAGGGTGGACAAACTGTCTGGAAAAGCGGCTGAAGGCGCATAACAGTGGGAAAAATGGAGCGAAGTATACGAAAACAAAGAGGCCGGTGACGCTGGTGTATTATGAGGGATTTGCAACAAAGGAAGAGGCAATGAGCAGGGAATATGCGATTAAGCAGCTGACCAGGGCGAAGAAGCTGGCGTTGATGGAGTTTTGAACGGCATTTCCATACACCCGCTTTTGAAAAATAATAAAAAATACACTTGTAAATTAACATTAACAATGTTATTTCGCTTTATAATGCGATTAACAGAAATGGTATGGAGAAGAAAGCGGGCAGATGGGAGAATAGCCTGTCAGAAGCGTATGAGAACTTATCAGGTGAGCCGAAGTTAGAGCTAAAGGCAGTAGCAGAAACCAGCAATCAAATTGAAGTGGGTGGAGTGAAAACTATGCTGAACGATTTCGCTCCACCCATTTCAGGCTGTAATCTGATCAAACCGGCATATTGGCAACGAAGCAATACATTACGATAAAGTGGCAGGCACTTCCAAGCATAATAAATACGTGAAAAATTTCATGTGATCCGAAATTTTTGTGTCTTGCGTTGAAGATGGGAAGCTTCAGTGCGTATATGACGCCGCCGATGGTGTAGATAATACCACCGGCCAGAAGCCAGCCAAATCCGGCCTTGGGCAGTGCGTGGATAATGGGAACGAAAGCCAGTACGCACAGCCAGCCCATTCCGATATATAAAACAGAAGAAATCCATTTGGGGCAGGTTACCCAGAATGCTTTAAAAATAATTCCAAGAATGGCGGTAGTCCATACAAGCGCACAAAGTGTATAACCAATCTTGTTGTGAAGAACGATCAGGCATATTGGAGTGTAGCTTCCGGCAATCATGACAAAGATCATCATGTGATCCAGCTTCTTCAGACGACGGTTTACCTTGGCTGAGGAGTCTACAGAGTGGTAAAGAGTGCTGGCTGCATAAAGAAGCATCATGGTAAGGATAAAAATGCTTAATGCAAAAATGTGAATGTGGTCGCTCCATACTGATGAACGAAGAAGTAATGGGGCGGCGCCTGCGGCTGCCAGAAGAAAGGCAATTCCATGGGTGATTGCACTTCCAGGATCTTTTAATTTAAATTTCATAGTGACACCTCCTGATGAAAAATTAAAATAAAGTAGTATCTTACAAAATGTAATGTAGTATTAAAAACTATATCAAAAAGTATGCAATAACTATAACACCTTTTTTCAAAAATGCAAGGGGTTTTAGAAAAGTTTTATAATAAAAGTTTTTTGATCTTTGTTTTTTCACAAGAAGGTTTTTACAGGAAACGAAATATGTAGCACTTAAGATGTTTACATGGTAAAATAAAGCAACTAAAAAGCAGGGGGTAACTGGTAGTGAAGATAACGGAGGAGTTTTTGAAAAATGCAGAGGAGATTCCTAATTTTTCAGATGGAGTCATTATGCCGGATGGGGATTACAGGCTGATTAATGAGGGTGGGCATTTGCAGACGTTAATGTCCCTTTTGCCGTATCCGGAAAAGGAAATCTGGAAGATGATTCCGGAAAATGATTCTGCATTGTTCTGGCTGATTGAAAAGACGGGATGTGTGCTTACAGACTATAATTCTACGGTTGGAATGGCGTTGACGCCGGAACAGAAAGAGGTTTTTGATCTGCTGGTGAAGCACGGAATTGTTTCTGAGGAATATTTTGATATTACGAAGCAGCGGCAGAAGATGCATGGAGAGATTCTGAATCAGAGAAATATTGATTAAAACTGAAAAAGCTGCTGTATCAATGAAAATTTTTCAAAATATAATGTGAATTTTCATGTACAGCAGCTTTATTTTATTGTTCCATCTGGCGGCCAAGAAATCCGGCAGCGGTCTGGGCGAGGAGCTTTTCGCTGGCACCCATTGTGTCTTTGTCGTTTTTTCCGATGAGGATAACGCTGCCAATAGCATCACCGGCAGCGATGATGGGATGGATTACCTGGGAGCTGGAAATATCGGGTTGCTCATCCACAACTGGAATTTTGCCCCGGTCTTTGGGATTGAGGCATTTGGATTCACGGTCATTGATAACGCCTTCCAACTGGCTGCTGATCATTTTTCCAATAAATTCTTTGCTTCCCGGTCCGGCAGCAGCTACCACCTGGTCATGATCAGTGATGCAGGAAAGCATTCCGGTGGACTGGGAAAGAGATTCTGCGTATTCTTTTGCAAAAATGCTTAATTCTCCGATGGGAGAGTACTTTTTCAAAATGATTTCGCCCTCACGATCGGTAAAAATTTCCAGTGGCGTACCTTCTTTGATTCGCAGGGTCCGGCGGATTTCTTTTGGGATGACCACACGGCCAAGATCATCAATTCTTCTTACGATTCCTGTCGCCTTCATTTATTGGTTCCTCCTGTATTTTTCATCTGTTTCCATATTTTGTAGTGTATGGGTAGTATGTGAAAAAATGGAGGAATTATGCGTTTGCCAAGAGTTAATTTTCAAAGTATATTTTTTACAGGAAAATCCAGATATTCTTCCAAGGTCATGCCTGTAAGTTTCAGATAGCTGGAGAGCTCACGGGTTACATAGCGGATGTGCCAGGGTTCGTATGGAATCCCGGTAACAGATTCTTTATTTTCGGGATAGCGGAGAATAAAACCAAAAAGAGAGGCGTTTCTGGCAAGCCATTTACCTTCGGCGGTGGCAGCAAATTCTGGAATTAACTGCATGTTAAGGGAAGGGCAGGAGACGTCCAGGGCCAGTCCGCTTTGGTGCTCACTTGTACCGGGAGCGGCAATGTAAGGATTGCCTGTGTAAAGCTCCTGCTGGCGTTTGTAGGAGCGGTAACCGGAAATCCCGTAAAGACATAAGCCTTCCTTACAGGCCGCCTGCACAAGCCGCAGGGCTGCGTGAGCCGCCTTTTTTTCCATAAGGCGTTTGGGATCACAGGCGGGGGCATCAAAAGGAATTCCTGAATCAATAAGGTTTAGCGGGATATAATCAGATGGAAGCGGGTGAGCTTTGTTGATTAAGCGAGTGTAGATGTTTAGCGTTTCTGGCATAAAAAATCCCCCTTTCTCTTACATCCTTTTATGTTTATGATGCAAGCATGGGGGATATGTCTGTAAATTGCAGGAATGGGGCGTAGCAGTGGATATGTCCTAAAAATCCACCGGTTCATAATCCAGCAGTTTCGCCAGAAATCCTTTCTTTTGAAGCTCTTCCTGAATGGCGTCGAGGATTTCTTCGCTTTCTGCGTCTACGGTGTGATAATGATAACCGGAGGTTACATTTTTCAGAAGGCTGGATTTGCCGGTGCCAAGTTCGTCCATATAATTCTGGATATCCCGGCGGGATTTAATTCCCATGCTAGCCCGGATGACTCCATATATTTTGTGATAGACGAATACATCACGGATCTGTCCACCGGCATCTACGATGGTGTTTAATTCGTCTTCTACCTGCTCATCGGAGTGGAAAACTTTGAAAACACGGGAACATTTCTTTTCTTCCTGAAGCAGATAGCCTCTGTTTGTGGACAAGATGGTGGCACCATTGGCGCGCAAAAGAGAAATATCCTGTACTATGATCTGACGGCTTACATGTAGCTTCCGAGAAAGAGTACTGCCGGAAACGGGGATATTTTCAGATGATAAAATATATAAAAGTTGTTTTCTTCTTTCTTCGCCATTCATGATTTTTGCTCCTGTTTTTGGGGTTGTATCTGATACATAATGTACACCCAAAGGAGGAGACTGGCAAGAGAAAACTGCTTTAAAAGGATTACAGAATTACTGGTCACGAAGTGAACAGTGACATTCCAGAAACTGCTTCGGAGACATTCCCGTGAGTTTCTTAAACACCTTGCTGAAATAAAGGGAATCCTCATATCCCACAAAAGCTGCAACATCCTTTATTTTGCAATAAGGATCTGCAGTAAAAAGTTCTTTTGCCTTATCAATGCGAAGCTGGATAATGTAATCCGCAGGCGTGATATCCTTATATTCCCGGAAAATTTTACTCAAATAAGCAGGGGTAAATCCAAACTGTTCCGCAATGGATTTTGTGTTAATGGGATGGGTATAATTTTCTTTCATATACGCATCTATTTTTATGAGAATATTGGATTTTTCTGTAGGCATTTTTTCTTCTTTCAGAAGGAATTCAAGAAGAGAAGAAAAGATGGACTGCAGGTTTTCGTACAGGCTTTTGTAGCTGTCGGAAAGCATGAGGATATCACCAACTGTAGTCTGGACATCCAGTGCAGCAGGAGGAATTACATCGTCAGTTGCGGCTATGCAGGTGTGAAGAAATTCCTGTAAAATGCGGTACAGGATCACGGTTGGAAGCTCCTGTTTTTTGATAGCTTTGATGTAACTGTATAATTCAGCATCAAACAGAGAAAGATTTTTTTTAATAAAAAGGCCGGATAACCGCATGTGATAAGGATGAAAATCTGTGATTGTTTTTTCATAATTTTCATATCCGGTATCCATACTGTCTTTCTCATAAAAAAGCAGGCTGGAATGTTCCAGATGTACCTGGCGGTTCAAAAAACTGCGGAGATCCAGAATTGCCTGATGGATATTGCGGATTCCGTGAGGATGGGTGTCAATGGCAATGGTGATGGTAAAATCCTTCTGGGTAAGCTCCTGCAAAACTTCAGAAAGACCGGGGGTATCTGTATTGCCTGCCCCGTCCGGAGGAAGAAAAAGAACGATTTTTTCTGCAAGGGTAAGCCCGTCAATGATCCAGTAGTGATCCTTTAATTCCGTATATTTTTCAAATAGTTCTGAAAGATTAGTCTTTTTCCACAAAGATGGAAAAAGCTCATTGTAGGATGATGCATACATAGGAAAAGAACTGATAGATAAAAGTGCAATCTGGTAGCTGGAATCGTGGGAGGCAGAGGCATGAGTGCGAGGTGTTTCCACTTCATCCGGTCGGTTGTGGATATAATCCAGACATTTTTGTGCATAAGCTTTCTGAAGCTGTTTATGCAGCTCGTCCTCATCAATTGGTTTCAGAAGATAATCAAAAACGCCATAGCGGATTGCCTTTTGTGCATAATCAAAATTACTGAATCCGGTAAGGATAATACTTAAGATATGGGGCAGCTTTGAGTGGGTATATTCAATCAGTTCCAGTCCATTTATAACAGGAACCTGGATGTCTGTGATCATTACATCAATGCGCTCGCCCTGGCTTTGGAGGAAGTCCATTGCCTCCTGCCCGTTCTGTGCTTTTCCAATGATCTGGTAATCTTCATGGAAAGAATTTATGATTGCAATAATCTCTCTTAAAATAGGTGGCTCATCCTCAATCACAAAGATATTCATCTTCAAGCAGACCTCCTAACATGATAATTGTTCCACCTTCCGGTGCGTTATTTATAGTAAAAGAAATACGGTCTTTGTACTTTAATTTTAGTCTGGCAACGGTGTTTACAAGTCCCATTCCACCAATTTTCATAGACATGATGGCATCAGAAGGATGAGAAAGAAACTCCTGTATCTTATCCATAATTTCCTGCTTTTTCTCATCAGAAACACCCTGTCCATTGTCTGTAACACTGACATACCAGCGGGGAGCTTCCACCCAGAAACGGATCTGGATCTGCCAGGGCGGTGCTACAGATTTGAAGCCATGCTGGAAGCAGTTTTCCACAAGAGGCTGTAAGGTCAGGCGGGGGAGAAGAAGGGTTTCCGTATTTACATTGGAGTCAATGGAAAAGCTGTAACTGAACTGATCTTCGAAACGTATTTTCATCAGGTTCAGGTAGTTTTCCGTGTGAGTCAGCTCTTGTTTCAGGGAAATATTATGCTCATCATAAGAAGAAATATAGCGGAGCATTTTCACCAGATAATCACAGGTCAGTGCAATCTGACGGGTATTTCCTTCCCGGGATAAAGCCTTGATAACAGTTAAAGTATTGTATAAAAAATGTGGATCCATCTGTGCCTGCAAAGCGATCATATTTGCCCGGGCTTCATAAGCCTGCATGCGGACAACTTCATCCATGGACTGCTGTAGACGCTGGAACATTTTTTCAAATGCCTCGTTAAGTCCGGAAATTTCGTCTGGATAATCGGAGAAATCCATTTCCAGGGAAAGGTTGGAAAGAGAAACCTGGCGCACGGAATCTGTAAGCTCCTGGAGGGGCTGTGTGGCTTTCCTGGTAATCACAAAGATTACAAAAATCATTAACATAAGGGATGCAATTCCCATAAGCAAAATAATCAAAATCTGCGGAAGTATGATCTTCCAGATATAGGCCGTCTGCTGGGTAAGCACAAGGGTAAACCCGTTCCTGACAGTCTGGCTGCTGTAAAGAAGCGAGGTTGGTTTCGATAAGTTTCCGGCAGCTTTCTGGAGGGCAGCATCATATAATGCTGCTGATGTACCGGAATCATCGGAAAGGGGATAAACCAGAGTGCCATCTTTATCATAAAGATATGGAACGTAATTGCTTTTTTTGAAATTCAGGATGCTTTCAATGGTGCTTAACGGGCACTGAATTTCTATTACTGCGTTTGCTTTAAATGCGGAAGTTGTACCAAAAACAATACGGAATAAGGAAAGGTATTTTTCCTCTTTTTCTGACCAGAAATCAGAGTGAAAAGCATAAACGGAAGCACCGTTCCGTATGATGGGAAGGTCCTGATACCAGCTGAAAAAATCATCAGAGGACAGCTTTTTTGAAGTAAAATTTTTGTTGTAAGGAATGCCAATGGAGGTAAAAATTCCATTCCTGTTGTAAAGAGAAATACGATAATGAGAACTGCTGGTAGGAATGGAAATGTAAGAGAGAGTCTGGCTGATTTCTTTTTCCAGATCGGAACTGGAATAATCGGTGGTGGCTGCCTTATTAAAGGCTGCGCGGATATCCTGGCTGGTAGATACATAAAGAGCCAGATTATCCATATTTTCCAGGAGGGTTTTCATTTCAGAACCGGTATGTTCACTGATGTACTGAAGATTACTCTGGGACTGGCGGTACAGATTCTGATAAGTATAAACAGAGAAAGCACCAATACATACAACAATTAAAATGACCATAAATGCGGAAATCGATAAAAATATTTTTTTCTGAAAAGACTGTTTCATAAGGCATCCTCCACAGCAAAATATACGGATTTTGGATTGTTTTATGATAGCAAACATATATGGAAAAAACAATAGCATTACAAAATGTTCCATGTTTTTACCATAAATCTTCCATTCCGAAAACGGATAAGAAAGGGTAAAATAAGGTCATCAAAAAGAGAACGTCAACAGCAATAAAGGAGGAAAAAAGAAATGAAAAAACGTTACGCAAAAGCAGCAATCAGCCTGGCTATGGCAACGGTTATGGCTTGCAGCATGGGAACTATGGTAAGTGCAAGCGACAATGGAGACGGAGCTGATTATTCTATTCTTGAGGGAAAAACAATTTCCTTTATGACCAGCCAGGCAAAATTCTTTGATGCTTACCAGACAATGGCAGATGCTATTGAAGCTGATTATGGATGCAAAGTAGAATTCCAGGTTGTTCCGGATGACCAGTACACATCCATGACAAACCTGAAGCTTTCCACAGGCGAGGTTCCGGATGTTTTCGAGCAGAACTATCCGTCACAGAACTCTACTTTAAATGTTTATGAATATTGCGAAGACTTAAGTGATGAAGCATGGGTAAGCCGTCTGGTAAACCCGGAAATGCTTAAAGACTCAAAAGATGGAAAGATGTATGCACTTCCAAAAGAATCTTCTTCCGGATACCAGGTTGTATATTACAACAAAGCATTACTGGAAGAGTGCGGAATCACAGATCCGGAACCACAGACTTATGATGAGTTCCTGGATATCCTGAAAGCTGTAAAGGAGAATTCTGATGCAGCACCATTCCTTCAGACAAACAAAGATACCTGGGAAACACAGATCTTTATGACAGGTGGTATCCCGATCGCTCTTGGCGATAACGCAAAAGATACATATGACAAACTTCTGAACAACGAGATCACATGGTCTGATATTCCGGAAGCAACAGAAGTTCTTCAGAAATATATTGACCTTTACACAGAAGGTTATGTAAATGAAGACAACCTTTCTGTTGGATATGATGACGCAGCACAGATCATGGCTGACGGAAAAGCAGCAATGTACCTTACAGTTGACCAGTGGGCAACAGACTTCACCAAAAACCATCCGAAAGTAGAGCTTGGCTCTTTCGTAATCCCATTTGGCGAAAAACCGGTACTTCCTACAGGAAACTATGTACAGGGTCTGTTTGTTCCGAACGCAGGAAGCCAGGTAGATGTTGCAAAAACATTCCTTGAAGTTTGGTCACTGCCTAAATATCAGGATATGTACTATGCAGAAAACCCAGGATATCCGGCATTTAGCGATGTAAACGGCGGCGAAGCTACACCATGTGTACAGAGCATTGTAGACAAATACATTACAACTGGTGATTATGTATATGAGTTAAACGGACAGCTTGCTGATGCAAACGGATGCTTTAATGACCTTTGGAACTTCTATGTAGAAGCTGCAGCAGGAGAGAAAACAGCAGAGGCTGTATGGGAGGATTTCCAGTCAATTTATGAAGATTATATGGAGCAGCAGGGCTACGAAGCTTTTGAATAATTGTTACCTGTGCCCGGTAATAAAAAATCTTCACATTGAATGATAGCAAAGGGTGCTGTAGAAATATGGCACCCTTTCTTTTGAAGTATGCCCTGTCTCTGGGATTATGAAAGGAAGAGATACATGAATCAGAAAAAATTTTACCCGAATTACTTTACATTTCCTGCAATTATTGTTTTTGCGATTTTTTACTGCTTTCCAATTATTGCCAGCTTTGTAATGAGTTTTACAAACTGGAATATTAAACGTATTTCCAGTCCAAAGTTTACCGGACTGAAAAACTTCTCCCGTCTGTTTTCAGATGATTATTTCTTACTGGCACTGAAAAATACCGTTTTGTTTGCGGTTGTTACAACTGTTGGAATCGTTGTTCTTGGTCTTTTGCTGGCGCTTCTTCTTAATTCTGCACTGGTAAAAGGAAAAGCATTTTTCAGAACTACATTTTATCTTCCGGCAGTACTCAGCCTTATTGTTGTTGGAATTATGTTCAGAGCAGTTTATAAGCTGGATGGTGGTATTTTAAACCAGATTTTAAATATGATCGGGCTGTCTGGTCTGGCACATGACTGGTTAGGTGACGGCCATACCGCTTTGTGGGGAATTGTTTTTGTTCAGGTTTGGAAATGGAGCGGTTTCGCAATGGCAATTTATCTGGCCGGACTTCAGGCAATTCCGAAAGATTATTATGAGGCAGCAGAGATTGACGGTGCAACTCCATTACAGCAGTTTAAAAACATTACCCTGCCTCTTTTAGCCCCGGCATTTACAGTTGTAATTACACAGAATACTATTGGTGGATTTAAAGTATTTGAGCAGGTTTACGTTATGACTAACGGTGGTCCTGGAAATGCAACTCAGGTACTGAACACCTATATTTATAAAGAGTTCAGTAAAGGTACACTGGGAAGATCTTCAGCAGCCAGCCTGATCCTGTTTGTGGTCATCGCTGTGATCGCTGTTTTACTGAACCGGGCTTTGACAAAACGGGAGGTGGAATTGTAATGAAAAAGAAAAAAATTACAGGAAGTGTACTTCTGACAGCGGTTGCATTACTTAGCTCCCTGATCATTATTGTTCCGCTTTTGATCGTTATATTTGGTTCCTTTAAAGATGCTCCGGAAGCACAGGCATTCAGCCTTGCATTGCCGTCCAGTTGGCACTTCGAGAATTATTCTGTTGTTATTCAGAAAGGAAATATGGGACGGGCTTTTCTGAACAGTATGATCATTACTGTGATCGTAACAATATTTGTAGTAGTGGCAGGAAGCCTGAATGCATTCGTAGTTTCCAGAAAGAAAACAAGATATACTTCTTTTGTATATTATCTGTTTCTTCTTGGTATGATCTCTCCGATCCAGATCGTTACCACTTATGGACTTCTTCAGATGCTTCACCTTACGGGAACTTTTGTGGGGGTTATCTGTGTTGAGATCGCATTGCAGATGCCATGGACCATTTTTACGTTATCAGGCTTTATTAAAAATGTTCCAAGAGAGCTTGATGAGGCTGCATTTATTGATGGCGCTTCACCTCTTAGAATGTTCTTCAGCATTATTTTCCCGTTGCTGAAACCTATCATGGCAACTGTTGTTGTAACAACTGCAATGGGTGCATGGAATGAATTTATGGTTCCGCTGTACTTCTTCAGTTCTTCTTCTAAGTGGACAATGCCGCTTACTGTATACAACTTCTTCGGACAGTACTCCAGTAACTGGAATTATGTATTTGCAGATCTGGTACTGACCGCACTGCCGATCACAATTTTGTATCTGGCATGCCAGAAGTATGTTGTTGCCGGAACAACTGCCGGTGCAGTAAAAGGTTGATTTATAACAAAATTTATAACAATATTGATGCCTGCCGGAAATACTCGGCAGGCTGTTTAATAAGGAGGAAAAATAAATGCTTCCATACAGACAGGTTCATCTTGATTTTCATACATCAGAGTGTGTTCCCGGAATTGGTTCCAAATTCGACAAGGAGCAGTTTCAGAATGCTTTAAAAACAGGACATGTAAATTCTATAACAATATTTGCAAAATGCCACCATGGATGGTCTTACTACCCAACGAAGGTAAATGCTATGCATCCGAATTTAAACTTTGATCTGCTTGGAGCGCAGCTGGAAGCATGTAAGGAGATTAATGTAAAGTCTCCGGTTTACCTTTCTGCCGGTTTTGATGAAAGGATGGCAAGAGAACATGGGGACTGGCTGATCCGTCATCCTGATGAATCATTGTCCGATACAAAGGACTTTACAATACCGGGATATCACAGGATGTGCTATAACACTCCGTATCTGGATAAGCTTCTGGCTGAAATTGAGGAAGTCATGGTTTTGTATCATCCTGGCGGAATTTTTCTGGATATTTCTGCAGTAACGCCTTGTGTGTGCGGAAAATGCCGGAAGGATATTGTAAGCAGAGGAAAAGATTACCGGGATCCGGATGCGGTCTGGGAACAGGCGGAAATTACTTTTGCAAACTATGTGAAGAAAGTGGAAGAAACTATTCATAAATATAATCCCAAGTGTACGATTTTCCATAATGCAGGACATATTACAAGAGGCAGAAGAGATCTGGCGCATGCCAATTCTCATCTGGAACTGGAAAGTCTGCCAACCGGCGGATGGGGATATGATCATTTTCCAATGTCTGCATCCTATGTAAAAAATCTGGGAATGGAATATCTTGGAATGACTGGTAAATTCCATACCACATGGGGAGAATTTGGGGGTTACAAGCACCCGAATGCACTTCGTTATGAGACTGCATTGTCACTGGCGTTTGGAGCAAAATGTTCTGTCGGCGATCAGCTGCATCCAAATGGAAGGATGAATGAGAAAACTTACAGAATTATTGGTGAGGCTTATAAAGAGGTGGAAGAAAAGGAGCCCTGGTGTTATGAAGCAGAAAATGTATGCGACATTGCAGTCCTTAGCCAGGAAGCCTGCACACATGGCGTTTCTACCTGTGATACAGTTTATGATGGAGATGTAGGTGCAAACAGACTTTTCCTGGAAGGAAAATATTTATATACATTTATTGACAAAGAAGTTGACTTTAATTCTTTTCATGTGCTGGTTCTGCCGGATTCCATAAGGCTTGATGAAGAACTTAGAGAAAGAGTGCAGGAATATTTGAATAACGGCGGAAAACTGCTGTTAAGCGGAGAAAGCGGACTTCTTGCTGATAAAGATGAATTTGGCGTAAAAACTGGTGCTGTTTATAAAGGAAAAAATCAATTTAAGCCAAATTATTGTGTATTTCCTTCAGAAGGAGAAGCGGAAGTTATTTATGAGCAGAACTATCGGGTTGAGCCGGTGACAGGAAGAGTTACTGTGGAGGAACAGGATTCTTATTTTAACCGGGATATTTATCATTTTTCTTCTCATCAGCAGACGCCAAATGATGACAGCAGAAATTATCCGGCTGTAATTGAGACGGAAAATACAGTTTATATTGGCTGGAATATTTTTGCAGAATATGGGAAAATCGGGTCTTTGCAGGCGAAGAAACTGATTGAGGACGCTATTGATTATTTGCTTGGAGACAGACGTTCTATAAAGGCTGCTGTTCCGGATCGAGGGGTTCTTACTTTAACCAGACAAGAGCAGGAAAAACGTTATATTGCACATTTACTGTATGCACATACTACTTTGCGGGGACATTTTACTCTGGGAAGCGGAGCACAAAAACAGGTGGAGGCTATTGAGGATATTGTGCCGCTGTATCATGTGGATGTGCAGCTTCACGTTCCACAGAAGGTGAAGAAAGTTTATCTGGCACCGCAGATGACAGAGATTCCTTTTACAGAGGAAAATGGAATTGTTCGGTGTGAGATTGAGAAGGTAGAATGTCACCAGATGGTTGTTTTTGATTATGAATAGCCCAGTATTTCAGCGGAAAGAGTTATCTGGCTCCTGTATCTACAAGCCAGGTTGGAATTTTCAATGTAACATTTGAGCCGGGCTGCAATCCAGTTTTGTAAATATGAAAAAAGGAACCCTGTACAGTTATGAGAAAAAAAGGATAATCAAAATTGATTAATGCAAGTCTTTCTCCTGCTGTACAGGGACTTTGTGTGTATTAGAAAAAAATTTGCGGAATTATCAAGAATGTGGTTCTCAAATAATTCAGCAGCTTTTTTCTTACTGATGCGTTCTTCTTCTCTGGCGAGAGCAGCAGAGTCGTAAAGATTCAGTTTGTTTTCAAGCATAGTCTTACCTCTTTTTTATTGACTGTCTGGAAAATTTGTATGTTACTGTGAATGGAATGAACAATAATAATTATGTTTTTAGTATATCATAAATTCAGTATTGATTCTATAAATGTTTTGGAGATTTAATATTGTTCCAGCATTTTTACCTTATCCTGCCGTCCCATAAGGGCATAATAATATTTCCATTTTTCCAGAGAATGTAAAGGAATTTCCTGCCCAAGAATGATGATTTTTTCTGTGATTTCAAATGAAAACAAAAAGATTTTTGGGGAGACAACAGTCTTCTGCAAATATATGATATAATGAGAATACTAAGTTTTACGTAAAGGAGGATTCAATGAAAACACGAAGATTAGGAAAAACAGGTTTACAGGTAAGTGAAATCGGTTTTGGGGGAGAATGGCTGGAGCGCCACCCGGAAGAAGAGGGAATTGATCTCATTCATTATGCATCTTCTCTGGGAATTAACATTCTGGATTGCTGGATGTCTGACCCGGTATCCAGAGATATTATTGGAAAGGGAATTAAAGAAAACCGCAGCAAGTGGTATATTCAGGGACATATCGGTTCTACCTGGAAGGACGGGCAGTATTTCCGGACAAGAGATATGAAATATGTAAGTCCTGCATTTGAGGATCTGTTAAAGAGATTACAGACAGATTATATTGATCTTGGAATGATTCATTATGTAGATTCAGAGGAAGAGTGGGAGCAGATCCAGCACTCTGATTACATGGATTATATAATGGAGCTGAAAAACAGTGGTGTGATCCATCATATCGGTATGAGCTCCCATAACCCGAAAGTTGCCATTAAGGCAGCCCAGTCCGGTTTTGTGGAAATGATCCTTTTCAGCATCAATCCTGCTTTTGATATGCTTCCTGCAAGTGAAAACATTGATACCATGTTTGCAGAGAAATTTGATGCCAGCTTAAAAGGAATTGATGCAGAGCGTGCACGCTTATACAAAGTCTGTGAGCAAAATGATGTGGGAATTACCGTTATGAAAGGTTTTGCAGGAGGAAGGCTTTTTGATGAAAAACGTTCTCCATTTGGGGTAAGCCTGACTCCGGTGCAGTGTATTCATTATGCGCTGACCAGACCGGCAGTCTGTTCTATCATGTGTGGATATGATACAAAGGAACAGGTGGAGGCAGCAGTTGCATATGAAAATGCTTCAGAAGATGAGAGGGATTATGCTTCCGTGATCGCAAATGCGCCTTTCCATTCATACAAAGGAGAATGTACTTACTGTGGACACTGTAAGCCGTGCGTTTCCAATCTGGATATTGCCATGATTAATAAATTTTATGATCTGGCAACCATGCAGCCGGAGGTTCCTGCGTCTGTGAAATCTCATTATGAACTTCTGGAGCACAAGGCAGCAGAGTGTGTAGGATGTCATGCATGCGAGGCCCGTTGTCCATTTGGGGTTCCAATTGCAGAGCGTATGAAAAAAACGGCAGAATTATTTGGATGTTAAAGTTCTCTCAAAAATTATTTTCACAATCTGCGTGACTAACTTTGGGGGATATTTTGCAGAATCAGGTGCAATAAAATGAAAAAACAACAGCTTTCCGGGTGATTTTCTATGTGTCAGGACTTCTTATCCTGGCACTGGGAATCATCCTTAATACCAAATCATTTGTACTTTATACGATATTTGTTTTAATCGAAATGATTTTACATACCATTCGGAATCGAAAAGAACTAAATGTGGAAGGCAAAGCTCTGGAATCAGCAGTGAGAAAATCGTTGCCGCTGGTTCTGGGAATGGATCTTTTGCAGCTTCCATTAAGCCTTGTTTTTACAAGGTTTATGAATTTATTTTCGGCATGGATACCGGCACCTTCTCATGGATTTGCCTCCCAGCTTCTGGTGCTGGCAGGAGGAATTATCTGTACCGGAATTGGTGCGGCGATGTCTCTGGGGTTGCGGTTCTGGGTGTAGGGCGCGTTGTTGCGTTGTTTAATCATCTTTTTATGGAAAAAATGACAAAAGCGGCCGGAGTGGAATATTAAGGTTTGCCAAATGTATAGAGAGATGGTAAAATTAGTTAAAACTAATTTTAATGGTGATAAAAGGAGATTGTAACACTTGGAGAGCCTGCAGGAATGATTTTTGGGGCAGGCTCTAAGTGGTGGATATAAAATCTTTATTCAAAGGAGGACTTTGCTATGGGAATTCAGTCAATTGATGCAGAAGACGATCAGTTTGCATACCGTTATGATACGCAGCTTCTGATCGAGAGAAGGGACAAGGATCTGGATGAGGATGAAATTGCAGATTATATCACAGATCATTTCGAGGGAAACAGCCTGATTGCAGCAGGTGACGAGGATCTGGTAAAAATCCATTTCCATACAAATGAACCCTGGAAAATATTAGAGTATTGCAATTCTGTCGGTGAAATATTTGACATTGTTGTGGAGGATATGATCAGGCAGTCAAATGGATTGCAGGGATAGAACATAGCTCCAGAGACTTTCTGCAAGATGTGAACCAGTGTTTGCAGGAAGTTTTGTCTGAATGGAAATGATAGAGATTATGAAGAAGATGAAGCGATTTTTATGTGCATTACTTGTTGTACTGACAATGACAACCCTGTTATCAGAGCCAGTCTGGGTGCAGGCTGCCACAGCAAGCGGAAACCAGGGGGAAGAAATTTATGAGTACACATTGTGACATTGCCTTGGGAAGGGGGCTGTATGAACAGAAGTAAGAAAAACGTACAAAGGTATGGATGCCTTTTACTGTGCATTTTTTGCTTTGTACGTTGCTGCCGGTTTCTGCAGCCGCCGAGGAAGCAAATTCAGAAAGCATCCGGGTTGAATGATGAAGAGGAATGGCTGGAACAGCATGGATCTATCAGGATCGGCTGGCTGAACCATGATCCCGGAATCAGTGAATTTGACGGCGAAAGTGGAGAGATGCTGGGCGTATTAGATGACTATGTCAAGGCTGCAACGGATTGTCTTGGAAATCAGACTCTGGATTTTGACCTGGTAGGGTTTGATACCCAGGAAGAACAGCTGCAGGCACTGAAGGATGGCGAAATAGATATGATTTTCCACTTCAGTCAGCACCCTGATGCAGCAGGGCAACACATCCTTTGCAGTAAATCTGGAAGATACGGTTTTGCTGTCGATCCTGAACAAGACGCTGAAAACCATGTCTTCTGGCAGTAGCTACAATCTTTATTTTGGTATTTCTTTTGATTTTAACTGTAGTTCTTGTATCTCTGAAAAAATCAAGGATTGCAGAGTCGAAAGCGAAGAAAGCTGCGATTCAGTCACAGGAATTAAATAAAAAACTGCAGGAAAGCCACCGGGATCTGGAAATTGCATTGCTGCGGGCAGAAAGTGCGAACTCTGCCAAGACAACGTTCCTTAACAATATGTCCCACGATATCCGTACTTCTATGAATGCCATTATAGGATTTACTTCTCTGGCAGCGTCGCATGTGGACAATAAGAATAAAGTAAAAGAATATCTTTCCAAAATTTTCACATCAAGTGAGCATTTGCTTTCTTTGATTAACGACATTCTGGATATGAGCAGGATCGAAAGTGAAAAAGTAAAAATCAATGAGAATCCGTTACATCTTCCGGATCTGCTTCATGATATCCGAACCATTGTGCAGCCCAATATTGCTTCCAAGCAACTGGATTTTCTTATTGATACAGTAGATGTCAGGGACGAAGATATTATTGCAGATAAACTGCGACTGACACAGATCTTGCTGAATATTTTAAGTAACGGCATCAAGTTCAACAAGATGGGCGGCACTATTACAGTAAAAAGTGAAGAAGGAAAAGGCAGTGAATTTACTGTCAGACTTTCGTTTAAATTAAGCGGAGAGAAGAAATCTTACGAAAAGATTGACTATCTTCAGGGCCTTAAAGTACTGGTTGCTGATGATGACACAGATACCTGTCTTAGTATTTCAAGTATGCTTACAGAGATTGGAATGCGTTCTGAATGGACTGTTTCCGGAAAAGAAGCGGTTATCCGTGTGAAACATTCCATGGAAATCGGGGATGAGTTTTATGCCTATATTATTGACTGGCTGATGCCTGATATGAATGGAATTGAGACGGTACGGCGTATCAGAAGAGTGATTGGCGACAGTAAACCAATTATTATCCTTACTGCATATGACTGGTCAGATGTGGAAGAAGAGGCAAGGGAGGCATGAA
>OLQK01000922.1_pt1 | contig 23893 bp, 25 predicted proteins | sample 1672501 | NCBI WGS metagenome assembly OLQK01 (sample SAMEA3136693, study PRJEB25190) | human gut metagenome | biome: human gut; feature: human-associated habitat; material: faeces | place: Austria | collected 2013
AAGCGGAGTTCGCGGTTCCCGCTATACGGGCGAAGCACGGATATTTTGCGCTACGCAAACGTAGCAAAGCGGAGTTCGCGGTTCCCGCTATACGGGCGAAGCACGGATATTTTGCGCTACGATTTACAAATAAGGAGAATAAATAAGACATGAGAGCAAACAACCTGACTCTGCTCACGGATCTCTATGAACTTACCATGATGCAGGGGTACTTTAAAAACCCGACTGATCAGACTGTAGTTTTTGATATGTTTTACCGTGATAATCCATGTGGAGGCGGCTTTGCCATCTGTGCCGGACTGGAGCAGGTAATTGAATATATTGAAAACCTTCGATTTACTGATAAAGACATTGAGTATTTACGCGGCCTTTCCATTTTTGAAGAAGACTTCCTGGAATATCTCCGGGGATTCCATTTCACAGGAGATATTTATGCAATTCCAGAAGGAACAGTAATTTTCCCAAGAGAGCCAATGGTGAAGGTTGTGGCGCCGATTATGGAAGCACAGCTTGTAGAGACTGCTATTTTGAATATTATGAACCACCAGAGCCTGATTGCCACCAAAGCAGCCCGGGTATGTTACGCTGCCAAAGGTGATGGAATCATGGAATTTGGACTTCGCCGGGCACAGGGACCGGATGCGGGAATTTTTGGCGCCCGTGCTGCTGTAATTGGTGGATGCATCGGAACATCCTGTGTTCTTACCGGACAGATGTTTGACGTACCGGTTCTGGGAACCCATGCACATTCCTGGATCATGAGTTTCCCGGATGAATATACTGCATTTAAGACTTATGCAAGAATGTATCCAGATGCATGTATTCTCCTGGTTGACACTTACGATGTGCTGAAATCCGGCGTTCCAAACGCTATTCGTGTATTTGAAGAAATGCGTGAAGAGGGAATTCAGCTGAAAAAATATGGTATCCGTATTGACAGTGGCGACCTTGCATATCTTTCCAAGGAAGCTTACAAAATGTTGTCTGCAGCAGGATTTGATGATGCCACAATTTCAGCATCCAGTGACCTTGACGAGTACCTGATCGAAAGCCTGAAAGCCCAGGATGCAAAAATTAATTCCTGGGGTGTTGGAACCCGTCTTATTACCTCTAATGATAATCCTGCATTTGGCGGTGTATACAAGCTGGCAGCAGTAAAGGACCCATCAACAGGTGAGTTTGTCCCGAAGATTAAACTTTCCGAAAACACAGCGAAAGTAACCAATCCGGGAAATAAGACTGTATATCGTATTTACAGTAAATCCACAGGCAAGATCAAAGCAGATCTGATCTGTCTTGCTGATGAGAAAATAAATCTAGATGAGACTATGATTGTGTTTGACCCGGTAGACACCTGGAAAAAGACAAGGATTCTGGGTGGTACTTATGAAGTCCGGGAACTTTTGGTTCCGGTAATTAAGGAGGGCAAACGTGTTTATACCTCTCCATCAGTAATGGAACTGCGTACAATCTGTCAGCAGGAACAGAATACTCTCTGGGATGAATCCAGACGATTCTCCAATCCACAGAAGGTTTACGTCGATCTTTCAGCCAAGCTTTTTGAGGTAAAAAGAGAGTTAATTGAGGAAATGAGCAGGAAAGACCTGGAAATGGAAGAATTATAAGTATTGTTTGGACTTATAATTGAAGAATTATATAAGTGAATTTGGATGATTTATTTAGGACTACCCTCTGTCGATGGTGATGGAGGGTAGTACTTTTCATATAAAAAGTTATTTTGAAAAATGTAAAGAAGTGGGGAACTAACAATGAAATACACATTTAAAGCTGCAAAAAAAGAAGAAATTCCAGAGATATTTTCACTGTATCTGGAACGGATTCAATGGATGATAAAGGAATCCGTCGGGAAAAACGGGTTTTGTGAACAGTATTTTGAAAAAATCAGTTGCTTGTTACTGTCTTTATTACATAGAAGCCTTTACCCCCTGCCGGATTCGCTGAATCTTTCCCGCACCTAAATTTTGGGCAGTATAGATAGATACAGCAGCACCAATGGCCACAGGTCCCTGTTCCATAATAACGTCTATTTTATTGCCTATTGTGTAGGCTGTAACGGCCAGGGTACCAAGGCTGTTAAGGGAAGATTGGATGATCAGCATACCCACAGAAGTAATACAAAATTGCAAAGACATAGGAATTCCAAGTGATAATTCTTCCCTTGCAAAATTTATATTGTACCAGATAAGAAAGAAGCTTTTGAGTACAGATATAGTAATATTCTCTGAAAAAATATGTTTAAATAGATTATTTACTTAATTGACGGTATTTGCAGCATAGCGTATACTGTAAAAGCAATTATTGATGATTTTTTCAAGAGGATTAAATATATGAAGAAACACCGGAAATATAAAGGCTTTACACTTGCAGAGCTATTGATCGTAGTTGCCATAATTGCAGTGTTAGTTGCCATTGCTATTCCCATTTTTACGGGGCAGCTGGAGAAGGCGCGACGGGCGGTTGATATTCAAAATGCCAGGTTAATACAGTCGGCCATTACGAATGCATATAGTGCCGGGGCAATCGAAGCTGGTTCTGCGACAGATAAACATGGGAATGGAATATGGGTCACACTTTGTAGAAATTCAAGTTCAAAACCGGAAAGTTATGTTGTTGAACAGTTAAAAAATGGAACATTATTTTGCGGAGCAAATAATGGAGTAAAAATTAATGGAGTCAAGGCAACAGAAAAGTGGACAACTTATAATCCGCAGGTTGAAAAACTGCTGACAGATTACGGACTTGACCCGAATTCATTGAAAATTAAAAGTCATGGCGGTAAGGATGGATGGGATTGGATTGTGATAGAAGTTGGTTTTGTAGGAACTGAACTCAAATCACGTATCTATAGTGGCTTCGCTGGGAAGCAGGCAAGTATAGGAACTAATTCAGAAGGCTCAACCAATATTGAAAAGCAGATTTTCGGTGAGAAAAAGTAATTAAAATCTTTTGCCAGATAATATCAGTGGAAATTATATTTGACGCTCATTTTCCCATCTGCTATACTCATATCAGATGCAAAAACTCTAATATGAAAAGGGGGAAGAAACCTATGAAAAAGGGATTCAAAAAGCTGATTGTTTTATTTGCATGTCTTGGAGTTTTGCTTAGCTTTTCTATGGTGCAGGTTTATGCAGCGCCATCTCTTTCTGCTAAGAAAATTTCTGTTTATGTGGGAAAAACAAAGCAGCTGAAGGTTCGCGGAACTTCAAGCCGCGTGAAGTGGACTGTCAACAACTCCAAGGTTGCCACGGTGTCATCTAAAGGCGTAATTAAGGGTAAAAAGGCAGGAAAAGCAGTTGTTACTGCAGCCACTGCAGGTAAGCGTTTGAGATGTACTGTAACCGTAAAAAATGTAAACGCAAAAGCCAGATCCATTACCTTTAAAACAACTGACGGTGGAGATTTTATCTTAAATTCCGCAAAAGCAAATGTGAAATTTAAGATGGCAGCAAACAGTACCGGTGTGAAAGTATCTGTGGTAGATGCAACTGGCAAGGTTTATTATTCCAAGACTTTTTCTTCATGCAAAAAGAACAAAGAGTACTCTTTCCAGTGGAATGGAAAAACATCCAAAGGCAAGAATGTAGGAGCTAGTGCTTACCGTATTTGTGTTACAGCAGGCACAACAAAGACCTATTCCGGATTCCTCCGAGTATATGCAAAAACAGATTTTGCAGGAGGAAATGGTTCTTCTTCCAATCCATATAAAGTAAGTAATCTGGCGCAGCTTCGTAAGATCAGTCTGTATCCGGACAAGCATTTTGTTCAGGTTGCAAACATCAATGGCGGCTATGAAAGCTTCCAGCCGATGTGTACGATTGATGCACCATTTAGTGGAACTTATAATGGTCAGGGATATACTATTTCCACACTTAACATCAGTACTGCTTCCGAAACTGGATTGTTTGTAGCTGTTTCAGGAACCGTATCAAATGTGAAGATTGACAGCTTCCTGGTAAACGGACAGGATAGATATGACGTACATGGAATTGGTACGATTGCTGCAAGAAACAGTGGAAAAATTGTAAACTGTGTTGTTTCCAACAGCAATATTGCGGGTCCAACATCTAACAGTTGTGGTGGAATCTGTGGAATTAATGATGGCATTATTCAAAACTGTACTGCACAGAATGTAACGGCAAAGACTTCTGGTTATTCCAATGGAGAGGCCAGTGCCGGTGGTATTACCGGAAGAAACCGTGGAAGCATCATAAGCTGTTCTGCTGAAAATATAAATACAGCAGGCTGGAAAGCAGGCGGAATTACAGGATTTAATGAGGGCAACGGACAGTGTGTTATGTGTGAGGCAACTGGTATAATCAAGGTAAATGTAGAGGATTATTCCGGCACATATGAAGGTGCAATTGCAGGATATAATGAGGGAACAATAAGCTCCTGCTCTACTACCAGCGGACTGAAACTGGCTGGTTCCGGATCTGGAATTGTTGCATAAATTAAGCTGAAAATTTTATATATGTGAATGTTATAACAGGAGAAATTCTTTCTTTTTACGGGAAGCAGTTTCTCCTGTTTTGATGTATTTGGAGTGTTTTTTTGCTTTTTCAGAGCGTGCCTCCAAAGGGCTTTCTGCAAGATGCGCGTTACAATTTGTGGGAGATTTTGCCCGGATGAAGGTGCCGTAGAGAGCTACAGCAACCGAATTCGGGTGAAATATACCGTAAAATAGGGCAGGCAGATTGTAGAAATATTGCGGGAATGATTTTGGGGGCAGGCTCTGATACCATGTATAACAAAAAATCCTTGCATATTTTATCATTGCCTGTAAAATTATATTGAGAAAATTAGGATTTTTATTTGAATTATCTGGAGAGAAGCTTTTATGAAACGAATTGATTTTGAAAATGGAAGTGTAACAGGAAACATTTTTAATGCGGCTATTCCTATGCTGGTGGCACAGATTTTAAGTCTTTTATACAACATTGTGGACCGGATTTACATTGCCAGAATTCCAGAAGTGGGAACTACAGCGCTTGGTGCGGTAGGGCTTTGCTTTCCTGTTATTATGATTATTACTGCGTTCGCAAACCTGTTTGGAAGCGGTGGAGCTCCACTTTTTTCCATAAACAGGGGAATGAAAGAGAACAAAAAAGCACGAATGATCATGGATACTTCTTTTACTATGGTGTGTGTCAGTGGTGTGATTCTTATGGCTATTGGTTTTTTGTTTGCCAGACCATTACTGGTGCTGTTTGGAGCATCCCAGGATGCTCTTGTATATGCATATCCATATATGATGATTTACCTAATCGGAACAGTTCCATCTATGATTGCAACAGGAATGAACCCGTTTATTAATGCCCAGGGGTATGCAACAACGGGCATGTTATCGGTAGCAATTGGAGCTGTTGCAAACCTGATTTTGGATCCGTTATTTATTTTTGTGCTGGGATTTGAAATTAAAGGAGCTGCGATTGCAACGGTATTATCCCAGTTTTTATCTGCTTCTTATGTACTTGTTTTTCTGGAAAAAAAGGCAGAAATGAAGGCAAGACTGCTGAAAAAAGAAGAGCTTCGCAGCTGTATGGAGCATGCAAAAAATATTATCAGTCTTGGAACTGCGGGCTTTATTATGCAGCTTACAAACAGCCTGGTAACCATCTGCTGTAACAATGTTCTGGGAGTTACAGGCGGCGATGTATACATATCTGTTATGACTATTGTCTCCAGTGTAAGACAGATGGTAGAGACACCGATTTATGCTATTAATGAAGGCACCTCACCTATTTTAAGCTACAATTATGGAGCGCATCGTCCGGCACGTGTCCGCCGTGCAATGGTGACTATGGGGATAATGATTCTGGTTTACACAGCAGTAATGTGGAACGTTATTATCTTTATACCGGACTATCTGATTGCTATATTTAGCTCGGATAAGCTTCTGATAAAAGACGCAGTTCCTGCATTGAAAACCTATTTTGCAGCATTTATTTTTATGGATCTGCAGTACATTGGACAGACCGTTTTCAAGTCTCTGAATAAGAAAAAACAGGCTATTTTCTTCTCACTTTTGAGGAAAGTTTTTATTGTAGTACCGCTGACTTATCTGTTTCCATATGTGTTTAAAATGGGAACAAACGGAGTTTTTATGGCAGAGCCGGTGTCAAATGTAATTGGTGGAAGCCTTTGCTTTTTCACAATGCTGCTAATGATATTGCCAGAGTTGAAGCGTATGGAGCAGAACATTAAGTAGACTAGTACAGGAGATATTTTTTATATGGAAAATACAATTACACTTGTAGTTATCAGCCTGATTTGCGTACTGGCACATATTCCCAGTTTGCTTCTTCGGATTGTACCATTTCACGATAAAATGAGTGATAAAAGTAAATATCAGCTGTCTGTAATTTACCTTACAGCGCTGTTATCAGACTTTGTAATCTGTATGATAAAGGGGATGAACGGGGGAATTACAGTCCCTTTTTATAAGCTGAATCTGATTCTTTTTTGCATTGCAATGGCATTTGCAAATGTGCGGATCGTCCGGGGATTTACCAGGGAACATTTATTTGTATTTGGTATTGTGGCTAATATTGTTATGATCACATTGGCAATTGGGGCGTATATAAGTACACTTCTGGGGTTTGGACCGGATGGGATTGGAATTGCACAAACAAGTGTTATTGGTATTATAATATATGCATTATTATATCCACTTCTTGCCAGACTGATGCGTTATACAGTGCGCCCATTTTTGGATATTGACTGTAAGGATTACTGGAATACAGTGTGGCTTATTCCTATTGCAATGTTTTTTGCAAGTATTTTTTCTTATGGAGCAGGTGCTTACACAGCAACATTTTTGCAAATGCTGAGTAAATGTATGATTGGTGTGGCAACGTTGATGTTATGTATTGCCATTGCCCATGATCACCAGCGTTTTCATGAAACAGAACAGCTGAATCAGCAGATCGACCAGCAGAAAGGTTATTATAATGCGCTGACAGAACAGGTGTTGAGGGAACGGGAGGCAAGGCATAATTTCCGTCATCAGGTGGCTGCAATCAGAGGCTTTCTGGAAACGGATGATCTTCAGGGGCTGTACGAATATTGCGATGATCTGGAACTGGAACAGGTGGAAAAAGTAGATATTCCATATACAGGAAATGCTGCTGCAGATGGTGTTTTGTATTATTATGGCTGCCAGGCAAAGGCAAAAAACATTAAATTTTCAGTGTGCTGCCAGCTGAAAAAACTTTCCATATCCGATCAGGATCTGTGTATTATTCTTGGAAATGCACTGGATAATGCAGTGACTGCAGCTGGAAGTTATGAGGGAGAACGGTATATAGAAGTTCTTTCAGAAAAGAAACATGATATGCTTTTGCTCACTGTTGACAATTCTTTTGATGGAATATTGCTTCAGGAAAAAGGAAAAATTTACTCCAAAAAGAGAGCAAAAGGGGAAGAGGGGATTGGCATTCTTTCCATCAGAAAACTGTGCGAGAAAAACGGTGGTGCCAGCAAATTTGAGGCGGATGGAAATCACTTTCAGGCAAGTTTTTTGCTAAAGAATCTGGACGTAAGTTAAATTAACCTATAAAAACAGGAAGAGCTTCCGGAAAAAATTTTCAGAGGTTTTCCTGTTTTTTGTATGTGTATTTTTATATAAAAATTTTACAAAATAATGCTGTGAATAACAGTTTGAATGTAGTATTATGAAGTGAGAAAAAGAGTAAGACAAATAATGAGGGTGATAAAGATAACATGTCGATGAAAACAAAAATGATGGAAACCGATTCCGTGACGGGGGCATTAAATCGGACTGGATTTTTCCATAGAGTACGGAAGTTTCTGGAAAGTAATCCGGAGCGGCTGCCGGAACTTTTGCACAGAACCTATAATAAAGGGGCTATTAAGCTGGATATTTATGGAAAATGCGGAGTTTATTTTATTCCCCGGCATTGCAGCCTGAGTGTATCTGATATGTGTGACCGAGCCAATCCACGATGCCAGAACAGGGAAAATCGTATTGGCAGAGGCTCTGACAAGATGGTTCAGTTGTGAATTTGGAAGTGTTTCCCCGGCGAAATTTATTCCAGTTCTGGAGGAAAGCGGGCATATTACAAGACTGGATTCTTTTGTTTATCATACGGTTTATGAACTTCTTGAGAAGCGTCAGAAAGAGGGGAAAAGAAATGTAGATGTTGATGTCAACCTTTCCCGTATGGATCTGATGGATAAGAACATTATGGACTCTATCCTGAATGATGTAAAGACTTCCGAATTGCCCAGAGAAAGTATCAGTTATGAAATTACAGAGTCCGCATATGCAGGAATATCAGAGGCAGGAAACCGTTTTCTGGAAGAAATGCACGCAGCAGGAGCAAAGCTTCTGGTCGATGATTTTGATATTTTGAAACTGGATATGGGCTTTGTCCAGAATATTGGACTGAACAGAAAAAAATAACAATATTATCATTTCTCTGATCGAGCTTGCACACCGTCTTGACCTGAAGGTGATTGCAGAAGGTGTAGAGACAAAAGAACAGGCAGATTTTTTGAGAGAAAATGGCTGTGATTATTTCCAGGGATATTATTTTTCCAGTCCTATGCCACAGGAGGAGTTTGAGGCACTGTTGGATGAACAATGAGATAAAAGAATTTGCGGAAGCGTGCCCATAAATTGTGACATACATCTTGCAGAAAGCCCTTTGTGGGTACACTTTAGGCTGGGAGAAAGTTTGTGGAAGGCATACATGAGGTGACAGGTGATGGTAAAGGTAGATTTAATTACAGGTTTTCTTGGTTCAGGAAAAACCACTTTTATAAAGAAATATGCATCCTGGCTGATGAAGCAGGGATTAAATATTGGAATTCTGGAAAATGATTTTGGTGCGGTAAATGTGGATATGATGCTTCTTCATGATCTGGAGGGGGAAAACTGTGAGCTGGAAATGGTTTCTGGCGGCTGTGATAAGGACTGTCACAGAAGGCGGTTCAAAACCAAACTGATTGCAATGGGAATGTGCGGATATGACCGTGTTCTCATCGAGCCATCCGGGATTTTTGATGTGGATGAATTTTTTGATGCGCTTTATGAAGAGCCGTTGGACAAGTGGTATCAGATTGGAAATGTAATTACGATTCTGGATGCCAGACTGGAAGAGAAGCTTCAGCCGCAGGCGGAGTATCTGCTGGCGTCCGAAGCGGCAGATGCAGGCTGTGTGATTTTAAGTAAAAGCCAGGAAGCATCCGGCGAAGAGATTAAGGGAACTGTAGCGCATCTGAACCGTGCTTTGGAAGATATAAAATGTAAACGACGTTTTACTGAAAATGAGATTCTTTGTAAAGACTGGGAGCAGTTTACAAATGAAGATTTTCAGCGTATTTTTTCCAGCGGATATGTGATGGAGGACTTCGAGAAACAATGCTTTGATGAGGATGAAGGCTTTAAGTCTGTGTATTTTATGAACCTGGAAATTTCCAGGGAAAAGCTGGAAAAGGCGGCACATGAAATTCTTGAGGATCCTAAGTGCGGCGCAGTTTTTCGGATTAAAGGATTTGTGAAGATAAATGGCAGTGATTCTGCAGGTAGCTGGCTGGAATTAAATGCTACCCGTAAAGAATTTTCTCTGAAATCGATTTCGGTAGGACAGGAAGTTGTAATTGTTATTGGGAACGAGATGAACGAGGAACGGATACGGGGGTATCTGGAAGGGCCTGTATAAATAAAAAATGAAACGAAGGAATCCCATCATATCCGGGATTCCTTTTTTGTAAAAGATAGCAAAATAGCAAAATCCAGGATTTCCATATTTTTTATCCTCCAGTCGAAGATCAATTCAGATTACTTTACGCCCCTGCACATATTTCCCAACCAGATTCCTGTCATCGGACAGGTAAACAAGGCGTTCCAGACGGTCACGGGCTGTAATTTCCTGGGGATGACGTATATTAGTATCGTCCAGGATCATAGCGTCAAATTCATATCCCTTCTCAAAGCTTCCAACTTTTCCAAAGAAAGAACCGCCGCCAACAGTAGCCATATAAAAGGCTTCATCCAAGGTAACTGGTGCCAGCGTCTGGTCTGTAAGTCTCCAACGCAGTTTGGACACCTGAATGGTGTCTGCAATTGCACGGAACATGGAGAGGGAAAATCCACCGGCAACATCGGTCCCAAGACCTACATGCAAGCCCATATCCAGGTACTTCCGGATGGGGGCAATGCCGGATGACAGATCTGTGTTAGACTGTGGACAATGTGCAATATATACGCCCTGATCTTTGATCAGATGCAATTCGTCGTCACCGGAATGGACACAATGTGCCATGATTGTGGGACAGGTGTCTTGAGACGGTTTTGTCCCGAACAACCCGAACTGGTCATAGGCGTCTCCATAAAATCTGCTGGTGGGGCAAAGCTCTTTCACCCATGCGATTTCGCCGAAATTTTCGGACAGGTGAGATTGCACAGGAAGGTGATATTTTCTCTGGATTTTTCCAAGCTCTGTCATCAGTTCATCCGTACAGGATGGAGTAAAACGTGGGGTAAGGATGGGATAAGTGTGGTCGTAGCGGTCTTTGGTTTCTTCCAGCCATCTGCGTGTCTCTGCAGCAGATGCCTGTGCACTTTCCTCCTGAAGCTGTGGCGCACCGTTTCGGTCCATGTTTACTTTTCCAACCATAGTGGAAAGTCCGCTTTCCTCCAGCATGTCCATAAGAAGCTCGGTAGCCGGTCGGTGCAGGGTGGCAAAAATGCAGGCTCTGGTGGTAAAACTGTGTTTCAGGTCATCTACGAAAATAGAGTATGCTTTTTTCGCATAGGATAAATCAGCATACTGGGCTTCCTGGGGAAAGGTGATGGTATTCAGCCAGTCCAGCAGCTCCAGATCCATTCCGGTTCCACGGTAAGCGTATTGGGGAGCATGGAGGTGAAGATCAGTAAAGCCTGGAATAATCAGCCGGTCACCCATATCTTTAACCGGAATATCTTTGTATTCCTCTGGAAGCTGGGAAAAAACGCCGGCGCAGATGCCGTTTTCACAAACTACATAGGAGTTCTCCATGAAAACAAGTTCGTGCACGTTTTTGCTGTAACAGATAGTACCTTTTAAAGCAAACAATTCTTTTTTCATATCAACACATCCTTTCAGCGAAAGAGGAATGCAGATAAAGAAAAAACCACCTCTAATATTCTATATCTGCAAATTCAAAAACTCTTTCGTATGCAGCTTATAGACAACTATTAGGGTAGTTGGTAGAAACGTCCAACCAGATTATGGACATATATAAGCGTTCGCTGTTTTATTTTTTATATCTCTATTGTACATGGTACGAAAGCTGGAAGCAAGGTATTTTTCACAAAACTTTCCACTTTTTCATATCATTATTAACTATTTTGTTATATAATGAAGTAAAATTGCGTAGCGAAATGATATGCAGAATAGGAGATTGACAGCAATGAGTTACAGCTTTAAGGGTCGTGTGAGATACAGTGAAATTGGAGAAAACGGATGCCTGACTTTGCCAGGAGTCCAGGATTATTACCAGGATTGCTGCACTTTTCAGTCAGAATCAATCGGGCAGGGAATGGAAGTGCTGGAAAAACGCCAGAGAGCGTGGGTTCTGTCCTCCTGGCAGATTGTGGTGAAGAGCTATCCGAAAATGGGAGAAAGCATAGTGGCAACTACTGCACCATATGGTTTCCGGGGATTTCTTGGAATGCGTAATTTTACCCTGGAGACAGAAGAGGGCGAGCTTTTGTCCTGGGCCAACAGTATCTGGACGAATATTGACACACAGACCGGACTTCCAGCCAGACTTACCGATGAAGATGTGAAGGGTTATGTCCTGGATGAAAAGCTGGATATGGACTATGCGCCGCGTAAGATTGCATTGCCCGAAAAAATGGAGAAAAAAGAACCATTTTCTATTCAGAAACATCATCTTGACACCCATCATCATGTAAATAACTGCCAGTACATCCGTATGGCAGCAGACTATCTGCCGGAAGGCTTTGCAATCTGGCAGATGCGGGCAGAATATAAGAAGCAGGCTTTGCTGGGAGATATTTTTTATCCGTCAGTGAAGCAGGAGAAAGGAAGAGTTACCGTCGCATTATCCTGTGAAAATGGAGAGCCTTATGCGGTAGTGGAATTTATGGCAGCAGGAGAGGGAAAAGAGAGCAGGTGAAGCTATAGAGTGTGAAGCCCATGGGGATAGTACAAAGCAGTTCGGAAAATAAGGCTGACTACAGCAGCCAAAGGGCGATGCAGGAATATGCAATAGCAATCCTGCAGGAATTGCCCACCATTGACCGGAAAAAATGTGGTATCTATTCAGAGATTGCAGCACCTGTTTTTTTTCAGAATAAAATTGCAGGATTTATCGGTCTGGATAATCCTTACCAGAATATATCCCAGCTTTTTATTCAGCAGCTTGCTTTTGTTGGGGCGCATCTCTTCAGAATATCTTGCTGACAGATCAGCTGCGTTTGAGCCAGATTTACTAAATAAGCAGAAGGATTGACGCAGGAGCAGAAAGCGAAAAAATTTTTTGAAAAGATACAAGTAGAAATACATCCATACAAGTGATATAGTATAATTTATCAAAATCGGTTACAGCAGGCTCTAAAGTCTGTCCATGGTATGTAAAAAGGAGGATACGGTAATGCTTGAGAAATTAAAAGAAGAAGTTTACAAAGCAAATATGGATTTGCCAAAATACGGTCTTGTAACTTTCACATGGGGAAATGTAAGTGGAATTGACCGTGAGAAGGGGCTTTTTGTAATTAAGCCAAGTGGCGTGGATTATGATAAGCTTACTCCGGAAGATATGGTTGTGGTAGACCTGGAAGGAAACAAGGTGGAGGGAAGATACAATCCGTCCTCCGATACAGCCACACATGTGGTTCTGTACAATGCATTTCCGAAAATTGGTGGAATCGTGCATACTCATTCATCCTGGGCAACCAGCTGGGCACAGGCAGGAAGAGCAATCCCGTGCTATGGAACCACTCATGCTGACTACATCTACGGAGAAGTTCCATGCGTCCGCAATTTAAGCAAGAGCGAGATCGAAGAAGCCTATGAGAAAAATACAGGTATTCTGATCGCAGATTATTTCAAGGATAAAGATTATGAAGCAGTTCCGGCAGTTCTCTGCAAGAACCATGGACCTTTTACATGGGGAAAGGATGCTCATGAAGCTGTACATAATGCTGTTGTTCTGGAAGAGGTTGCCAAAATGGCATCCCGCTGTGAGCTGATTAATCCGGATGTGAAACCGGCTCCGCAGGAGCTTCAGGATAAGCACTATTACAGAAAACATGGTGCAAATGCTTATTATGGACAGATAAAATAATACCTGGAGCTAACTAAAAATAATACAATAAATCGAAAATTCCTCTCCTTGTTGTCCGATTACAGGGGACTTATAATATTTTATATAAGTTTATCAGCGGACGGCTGTTGCAAGACAGACTCAGGAAATGATCTTGTGACAAAGCAGAGGATGCTTCTCCGTTTCCTGCTTTGACACAGATTGAAGTGTATGGATTTGATCTGGTGGATGAAAATTTATAAAAATAGCTATGCGACTATTTCAGTAGAGGACGAAGAGTGATGACAGGTCATGCTGTTGGAAAAATAAGTATATCTGGAAAATGGATGTTGTCACAGGTAACTTGTGAGATATAATAAAAGGAAAAACAGAAAATACAGGCAAAAGGAGCAGGAGCATGATTCACGAAAAAATAGAAATCCAATTAAAAAACTCTGCATATAAGGCAAATTTATATACATATTTTCTGGACAATTCGCCGGAGATTGCACCAGAGAGAAAAAGACCTGTTGTATTGATCTGTCCGGGAGGCGGATACAGAGGAACTTCTGACAGAGAGGCAGAAGCACTTGCTGTTAAATTTATGGCAATGGGATATCATGCGGCTATTCTTCGCTACAGCGTGGACCCGGCACGTTTTCCAGAGGCTCTTTTGCAGCTTGCAACAGCTGTTTCCATGCTCCGGGAAAATGCAGATAAATGGCATATTGATACGGAAAAAATCGTGGTGCAAGGGTCTTCCGCAGGTGGACATCTGGCAGCAAGTCTGGGTGTTTTCTGGAATACTGCGCTGGTAACAGAGACCCTGGGAATTGATGCAGAAAAAGTCCGGCCAAACGGTCTGATGCTTAGTTATCCAGTTATTACTTCCGGTGAGAAAGCGCATCATCCTTCATTTGAGCGGGTTTTGGGCGAGGATTATGCCAATGAAGAGAAACGTAAATTGTTGTCTTTGGAGCTTCAGGTTACAAAGGATACACCGTCTACATTTCTCTGGCACACAGCACCGGATGATACAGTTCCGGTAGAAAATTCACTGCTGTTTTTCCAGGCACTTCATGCACTGGATATTCCGGCAGAGCTGCATATATATCCGGTAGGCGGTCATGGCCTGGGACTTGCAACCGCAGAGACTGCATGCCCAAATGGGTATGGAATCCAGGCAGAATGTGAAAGCTGGATAGAACTGGCCGGGGACTGGATGAAGCATCTGTTTAGATAAAGCGGAGGAGTGAACTGCTTTTTGGGGAGCTGATTTCCACTTTTTGTAATAAGATGAGATGGATGCGGCAAATTTTTTTGGAGAAGAATGGAAATTACAGGATATAGCTGCCATGTGGTAGGATAAAACCAAAGAATTGGATCTGGTAAGCTTCAGAATGAAGCTGACATTAGCAGAAGGAAAATGATGTGTATGTTTGGCAAGAAGGAGAATTACAAATGATGAGATTGAAAAAGGTTTTATTGGGAACCATAACTGGTGCTTTATTATGTAATAGTGTGCCTGCAACTGTATTTGCCGGTATTGGCAGCGTTGTGCAGTATGATATGGCAACACAAACAATAACTGACAGCTCTTTCTGGTATGAGGATACGGATGACGATGAGGAACTTCCTCCCTATGATGGAGAGAAAACATCTGAAAAAAAGATATATTTTCACAGGGCTGATGGTACTGTAATTGTGCAGAATACAAATGTTAATGGAAGACTGCGTGTCCCTGCCAGCAAGAATCAGGATGGTTATACGTTCCTTGGCTGGTCAGAAAATCCGGGACAGACTGCGAAGCCTCAATATCAGCCAGGTCAGGTAATAAAGGTGAAAAAGGCTACTCATCTGTATGCTGTTATGTACAACTGGAAACAGGAGCCTGATATTCAGGTGGGAAATCTGGCGAATACGCTATCAAAGTATTCCAGAATCATATTTGTAGGAGATTCCAGAACCCATTATCTGCGGAGAACTCTTTTGAAAGAATATGGTCCAAATGCAATATCGAAGGTACGCTTTGTATGTAAATCCGGAGAGGGCTTAAACTGGTTTGAAGAAACAGGAGAAGCTCTTTTGCAAAAAGAAATTGCGCTGGCTGGTGCTGAAGGAAAAAATAAACCAGTTGCGGTTGTTTTCAATCTGGGAGTTAATGATTTGTCCCATCGCAGATCCAGTGATTATAAAGGGATGACAAATACATATATTTCTTATATGAACAATCTTGGAGATTCCCTTGTAAATGAGAACTGTCGTTTGTTCTATATGTCTGTAAATCCTACAAACACGGCCATGAAGCCGACCAGAAAAGAATCTGAAATTCTGTATTTTAACAATACACTGAAAAAGAATTTAAGCGGAAATTTTCAATGGATCGATACCTATAATTATCTTATGAAAAATGGATATAGCACCTATAATGCATTTAAAGGGAATATCGATGATGGGGTTCATTATTCAACGAGGACTTATAAGAGAATTTATAAATATTGCTTAAAGAGTATATAAAAATAACTCCGTTCACAAATCCAGAAGATAATATACGAAAGAAAAAATATAAAAACGCGGAAATAAAAAACACAAAAACAAAAAATATAAAAATTGTAAAAAATGCAGAAGAAAATACGTTAAATACAAGCATTAAATACGATTGATAAAATTTCAGGGAGTGCGGTTAATTGCACTCCCTGATTTAGCCTTTACCAGATACACTCTGATCAATACAGAATTAAAATCTGTAAATATAACCTGAAAAGAATCTGAAAATTTATTCAATATCCAGTTCCGGCGGCTCGTCCATGGTGTCGGAAACATACTTTCCGTTCTTTTTGCGCTGCCGGACACATTCGGTAAGCAGATATTCAATCTGCCCATTTACGGAGCGAAAATCGTCCTCCGCCCAGGCTGCAATCTGGTCATAAAGTTTCGCAGAGAGCCTGAGGGGAATCTGTTTCTTCGGTCTTGTATCTGCCATTAATAAAGGCTTCCGGAGTTTACGATAGGCTGGGCGTCATGATTGCCGCACAGCACAACGAGAAGATTGGAAACCATGGCAGCTTTACGCTCCTCATCAAGCTCGACCACGTTGTTTTCATTCAATCTTTCTAATGCCATTTCTACCATACCTACAGCACCATCTACGATCATTTTTCTTGCATCAATGATAGCAGAAGCCTGCTGTCTCTGCAGCATAACAGCAGCGATTTCCGGTGCGTATGCAAGGTAAGTAATACGTGCTTCAATAATTTCAAGACCCGCATCTGCAACTTTCTGCTGGATTTCATCACGGATACGGCCTGCAACAATTTCACTGGATCCACGAAGGCTGCCCTCATCTGCAACACCATCACCTGTAGTGTCTACATTGGGAGCAACATCATATGGATAAATTCTGACGATGTTACGAAGTGCACTGTCACACTGTAAAGAAAGATATTCTTTATAGTTATCAACATTAAAAACTGCCTTCGCAGTATCTGTAACACGCCACATAACTGCAATACCGATCTCCACTGGATTACCCAGACAGTCATTGATCTTCTGTCTGTTATTATTAAGTGTCATAATCTTCAGAGAAATCTTTTTGCTGACATAAGAAGTGCTGGCAGAAGCAGTAGTTCCAGTAGCCAATGTCAGAACAGACTTGGCAGCATTTCCACCGTCTACATCACCACTCTGATTTAATTTTGTCTTAGCAGCAGGATTCACAGCTGTACAAAACGGATTCACCCAGTAAAAACCATCATCCTTCAAAGTTCCCACATACTTACCAAACAAAGTAAGAACCAGAGCCTCCTGCGGCTTCAACACCTTCAGCCCCAAAAACGGAATCCACCCAACCGAACACCATATAGTCCCTACAACAAGTATACAAGTCCAATCATACACCGTTCCAAACACGATAAGGGCAATAGCTGGTACATACAGTAAAATAAACAGCACCATCATCCCCATACCATTCTTCTTGTTACTTAAAACCTTTTCTTCCATAATAGCCTCCTGACCGGCGATCCCACCGCCTTCTATGAAAACTCAGATACAATAAAATATGTATCCCCCTCAAATGATACTTGTATGATATCACTATGATATCAAAATGTCAACATATCAGCAAAATAAATCACCAGCACACCTCCGAAGCCGTTCACCCCGTAGAAACACCTTCAACCTCCCATCGACAATTATTGAAAATTTACGGTATCATATTAAAACAAAGTTGGTTATAATCGGGGTATAAAAGCAAAAATAAGACTTTGGAAAAGGAGTATTCCTGTATTTGTAAAAGAAAACAGTTTGATTGCAGTTGGCGCCGACACCACCAAACCTGATTATGATTATGCACAGAACGTGACAGTGAAAGCATACTGTCTCAAAGAAGGCGAGGAAACCGGCACTGTTGTGTATGGAATGAATAAAAATGTGGAAACTACGGTTTCTGTGAAAAAAGAAAGTGGAAAAATCTTTATTCACGTAGAAGCTGCAGAACCTTGTAAAGTGGTTCTGGTTGATGAGCACGTAGAAAATACAGAAGGCGCTGCAATGGAAAAATTCATTGTGGAAGGTTGTAAAACTGGAAGCAATGAATTTTTTTGTTGAAGTGAGACAAAAAATAATATAGGATTAATTTTATAAAGTGTCTTGAGAAAGGATGCGTAGTATGAAAGCAGTAATCGCAATTGATTCCTTTAAAGGAAGCATAGATTCCATAGAAGCAGGTGAAGCTGCCGCAAAAGGAATCCACATAGTATACCCGAATGCGAAAACCCTGATATATCCATTGGCAGATGGCGGTGAGGGAACTGTGCAGGCTATGGCAAAAGGGCTTGGAGGAAAACTGGAACAGGTGGAGGTTACAGGACCCTTGGGAGATCGGGTGATCTGTGAGTATGCTATTGTTGAGAATAAAGACGGAAAAGCTGACAGTATAGAAGAGAATTTCTCAAATGACCTGATCGCAGTTATAGAAATGGCTGGTGCTGCCGGAATTACCCTTGTGCCGCCAGATCAGAGAAATCCATTGCATACTACTACATACGGTGTCGGTGAAGTGATAAAAGATGCAGTTTCTAAAGGCTGCCGGAACTTTATTATAGGAATTGGCGGCAGTGCGACCAACGATGGCGGAATCGGTATGCTTCAGGCACTTGGTGCAGAATTTTTGGACGAGTGTGGAAAACAGGTTCCTTTTGGCGCACTTGGTGTGGAAAAATTAGCATCCATTAACTGCGAAAATATGCTTCCGGTTTTAAAAGAATGTAACTTTCGTATTGCCTGTGATGTTGATAATCCTTTATGTGGAGAAAAAGGCTGCAGTCGCATTTTTGGTCCTCAAAAAGGTGCAACACCGGAAATGGTTGAGAAAATGGATCTGTGGATGGAAAGGTATGCAAAGCTGACAGCACAGTATTTTGAAGATAGAAATAAGAGTACAGAAATAATGAAAAACTTATCTGAACACAGATATAAATCGACATATCCTGGCTGTGGTGCAGCCGGTGGCCTCGGCTTTGCATTTCGTGCATTCCTTCATGGCAGTCTTGAGCCAGGAATAAATATTGTTCTGGAGCAGATTGGAATTGAAGCTGCCATAAAAGATGCCGACATTGTAATCACGGGAGAAGGCCGTCTGGATGACCAGACAGTAATGGGGAAAGCCCCTGTAGGTGTGGCAAAACTTGCGAAAAAATATGACAAGCCGGTACTGGCATTTTCCGGATGTGTCACCGAAGAGGCCAATGCTTGCAATGAAGCCGGAATTGACGCATTTTTCCCGATTTTGCGTCAGGTAACGCCGCTGGAAGAAGCAATGAAACCGGAAAATGCAAAAAAGAATATGAGTGAGACGGTGGAACAGGTATTTCGGGTGTTGAAATTGACTTTCCCCTCTTGACTTCTTATAAAAACAAGAGTAATATGAACTACAACGCAATGGCGCGTTAGCATGATAACGCCGCCATTGCATTTTTTTTACCCATAAAAAAATGTGCAGGCAAAAATACCGCACGCTATGTGATTAATGAGATTCACCAAGAGGAGGAAAAGAACATGAAGAAGAGCTATTTATGGAGAAAAATGGCAAGCGGTCTTATGGCAGCAGCAGTTACTGTAAGTGCAATGCCAGGCGTGGGACTTACAATGGTACAGGCAGAAGAAAAGAAAACATTAAAGGTAGCTATGGAATGCAGCTATGCACCATATAACTGGACACAGCCAGATGATTCCAACGGTGCAGTTCCCATTTCCGGAAGCTCTGATTACGCATATGGCTATGATGTTATGATGGCAAAACATATCTGTGACGAGCTGGGTTATGATCTGGAGATCGTGAAACTGGACTGGGATTCCCTTGTACCAGCAGTGCAGTCCGGAAAAGTTGACTGTGTTATTGCCGGTCAGTCCATTACTTCCGAACGTCAGCAGATGGTAGATTTCACAGAGCCATACTATTACGCTTCTATTATTACACTGGTAAAAAATGACGGAGATTACGCAGACGCAAAAAGCGTAGCAGACTTAAAAGGTGTAACCTGTACATCCCAGCAGAACACCATCTGGTATGATTCCTGTCTGCCACAGATTGAAGATGCAAACATTCTTCCAGCACAGGAAAGTGCTCCGGCTATGCTGGTTGCCCTGGAATCTGGAAAATGCGATGCAGTTGTAACAGATATGCCTACCGGAATGGCAGCATGTGTAGCTTATCCGGACTTTAAACTCCTTGATTTCTCCGGCACAGACGGCGCATTTGAAGTATCTGACGAGGACATTAACATTGGTATTTCCGTACAGAAAGGAAATACAGAACTTCTGGACGCCCTGAATAGTGTACTGGAAAAAATGACAGAAGACGATTACACAGAAATGATGGACGAGGCAATTTCCGTACAGCCGTTAGCAGAGTAAAAAAGGAGGAATAAAATATGCTTCCGGAAACATTTTGGGGGCGGATCGGCTATCTGCTCCAGCAATACGGCACCTCCTTTTTGTCAGGCGCAGGAAATACAATGATTATAGCAATTGTGGGCACCTTTTTGGGGTGCCTCATTGGTTTTATTGTCGGAATTATTCAGACAATTCCGGTAGATCAGAGAGATTCAGCAGCCAAAAGAACTTTAGTAGGAATTCTGAAATTTATTATGGCCTGCTATGTGGAATTTTTCCGTGGCACACCAATGATGGTACAGGCTATGTTTATTTATTATGGAAGTGCCTATCTGTTCAATATTAATATGTCCATGTGGTTTGCGGCATTTTTTGTTGTTTCTATTAATACAGGAGCTTACATGGCAGAAACGGTCCGCGGTGGAATCCTTTCTGTAGACGAAGGACAGACAGAGGCTGCGAAGGCCATTGGAATGACCCATGTACAGACCATGATAAATGTAATTCTTCCACAGGCACTGCGAAATATTATGCCACAGATTGGAAACAACCTGATCATCAATATCAAAGATACCTGCGTCCTTTCTATTATTGGAATTGTAGAACTTTTTTATACCACAAAAGGTGTTGCAGGTGCTTATTATACTTATTTCGAATCCTTTACCATCGCAATGGTAATGTACTTTATCCTTACATTTGTATGTTCCAGACTGCTTCGTCTGCTGGAACACAGAATGGAAGGTCCCCAGAACTATGATCTGGCAACAACGGATACATTGGCGCACACAAGTGGTCTGTATTCCTATCCTAAGAAAAAGGAGGAGAAATGATCATGAGTGAAAAGATCCTTGAAGTAAAACATTTGGGAAAGGCCTTTGGAAGCAATCAGGTTTTGAGAGATATTGATTTTTCCGTATGCCCCGGAGATGTAACCTGTATTATCGGACCATCCGGATCAGGAAAATCTACCCTTCTTCGTTGCCTGAATATGCTGGAAACTCCATCAAGCGGAGAAATTAATTATCACGGTACAGACATCACCAGCAAAAATGTAAATGTTCCTGAATACCGTTCCAAAGTCGGCATGGTTTTCCAGAACTTTAACCTTTTTAATAATATGACAGCTCTGAAAAACTGCACCATCGGACAGGAAAAAGTGCTGAAAAAGGGAAAAGAAGAAGCTGAAAAGAAAGCAATGTATTATCTGGAAAAAGTCGGCATGGCTCCTTATATCAATGCAAAGCCAAAGCAGCTTTCCGGAGGACAGAAACAGCGTGTCGCTATTGCAAGAGCACTTGCAATGGAGCCGGAAATTCTTCTTTTTGATGAACCTACTTCAGCTCTCGACCCGCAGATGGTAGGAGAGGTTCTGGAGGTTATGCGTGACCTGGCGCATGAGGGGCTGACAATGATAATCGTAACCCATGAGATGGCTTTCGCAAGGGATGTATCCAAAAGGGTTATCTTTATGGCAAACGGCGTGATTGTGGAGGACAGACCGCCGAAAGAACTGTTTGAGAATCCAAAAGATTCTCTGACAAAAGAATTTTTAAGCAGATTTCGAAATGCATAGAGCGTGCCACAGATAGAAAAAACAGAGAATCATGCAACTGAAAAAAGCAGATTCTCTGTTTTTTTGCCTGCTATTGACACAATTATGGATAAATGCTATATTACCTAGTAGGTTTGTATATTTTAAAACAGGAAAGCGATAAAACATTAAAGACTAAACGAAAGAAGTACACAAAATGAATACAAGAGAAATGGTAAATATTGCCCTGCGCCTTGCAGGATTAGAAGAAGACACGGTGGATACGGAAATTGGCTGCCCAGGTGAAAATATCCATCGTGTTCTTGCTGGAATTGATATGGATAATGCAACCCTTATGGCTGCCAAAGAAATGGGCTATGACTGTGTGGTAGAGCACCATGGAATCATGGGAAGAGCGGTACGTATCGGGGATCAGATGAAGAAAGATCAGATGATGCTTATGTACGAAAACGGAGTACCGATTAATGTAGCGCAAAAGGCCATCGAAGCCAGAGCTTCACAGGAGAGCCGTAAAATGCACTCCAAGAACCTGAACCGCCAGGCTGATTTTGCAAAATTTATTGGAATGCCATATATCGGACTTCACAGCCCGGCTGATTTCGTAGGACAGAAAATTGTACAGGACCGTATGAACCGTTTAATGGAAGAAAAAGGACTTTTCCTTACTTTACAGGAAGTGTGTGATGCACTGAAAGAATTTCCGGAGATACAGAATGCAGTACAGGATCCGGCTATCTGGGTAGGAAATCCGGACAGCTACGCAGGAAAAGTAGTAGTTATGTTTAACGGTGTCACCGCAAGTACAGCGGAAGTTTATAATACTTTTTTTGATTACGGTGTAGGAACTCTGATCATGATGCATATGCCGGAAGATATTGCCCAGAAAGTCCGGGAACACAATAAAGGAAATGTAATTATTGCAGGACATATGGCAAGCGATTCCATTGGAATGAACCGGATTCTGGACGAATGGGAAAAAGAAGGTCTTGAAGTGACCAGAATCGGAGGTCTGGTATAAGTATGGCTGATGAGAAATTTCAGACCCCTTTCTGGTTGGAGGGGCTTCGCAAAGAATTTCCGGTAACAGAAAAATGGGCATATTTTGACAGTGCTTATGAAACCGGTGGAGCCCGTTTTCTGGAAAAAGCGTCAAAACAGTATTTTGCTGACAAGTCCGATTTTTATCCTGGAATTTCCCAGATGGGAGGCTCCGGAAAAGGCGCAGCTATAGATTTAATCGAAGAGACGAGAACACTTCTTGCTGAATTTTTAAATGCGAGAGATGGCCACAGCATTGCTTTTACAGCAAATACCTGTCAGGCAGTGGCACTGGCGTTACAAAGTTATCCGTTTGAACCTGGAGACAATGTGGTAGTTGGAGACATTGAGCATGTCTGTGTATTGTATCCGGCTATCAGCCTGAAACAGCGAGGCGTAGAGGTTCGCCTTGTCCATCCGGAGAATGAGTGGAGCCTGTCTGCAGAAAAGCTTCTGGAGCAGGTTGATGACCACACAAAGTTTGTTGTAGTAAGTTATGTACAGTCTGCAAGCGGTTATCGTATTGACCTGGAAAAACTGGTGAAAGAGTGTCACAAAAAGAACTGTTATGTAGTCACAGATGCAATCCAGCTTCTCGGATTCCAGAAAATGGATGTAAGAGAAATTGAAGTGGATGCAGTGGCCGCGTCAGGATACAAGGGACTTCTTTCCATTGAAGGCGGTGGATTCCTTTATGTGGCAGATGCCCTTCTGGAAAAACTGCGCCCCTGGTCAGCTGGTCCTAACCCGGCACTTGTAATTGACAGGGAAACAGGAACCTGGTCCTGCAAGGATATGATTAGCGCCTATTAGGAAAACACACTGTCAAAGGGGTTTGTAGCGGGGGTTAGCCCGCTACTGCGGTATCTTCCGTAGTGTTGATTTCAATGTACTCGGCAATCTTGCGGAGCTCGTCAGCAAATTTGAATTTCACGCTGATATTGCCGTTTTCATAGACCTTGATATAGTCCACAAGTTCAACCAAGATTTCACGGTTGAGGGCTTTAATGTTCTGATACTTCATAAAGGCTACCAGTGCAGGATGCTCGTTGTCCACACCGTTTGCCAGTTCTGCGCGTTCAGCGTTCAGCCGGGTAAGCACCGCGGAAA